>Ga0256834_1002309_pt1 | contig 12169 bp, 13 predicted proteins | sample 4281140metaG_FD_190536 | JGI IMG/M metagenome (GOLD analysis project Ga0256834, IMG submission 190536) | Hydrothermal vent microbial communities from East Pacific Rise, Pacific Ocean - 4281-140 | ecosystem: Environmental > Aquatic > Marine > Hydrothermal vents | place: Pacific Ocean: East... | reverse complement strand
GAGCAAAGTTGGTCACCTTCTCAGTATCTGTGAAGAAGAGACCAAACATACCACCAATGCGGTTGCTGGTGAGTGGAATGCCCGCCGCCTTTGCAGCAGCAGTGATGCCATCAACCAGAATATCCACCTTGCCACTCAACTCATCAAAAAAGCCTGGGACAGAGATCAGCTCCAGTGTTTTGAGGCCGGCGGTCATCGCAACGGGGTTGCCTGACAGGGTGCCCGCTTGGTAGACAGGGCCGAGTGGGGATATCTTCTGCATGATCTCGCGTTTGCCACCAAAAGCGCCAACTGGCATTCCACCGCCGATCACTTTGCCAAGTGTGGTGAGATCAGGTTTGATGTTGTAGTAACCCTGTACACCGCCGAGTGCGACACGAAAGCCAGTCATCACTTCATCAAAAATAAGTACTGTGCCATGCTCATCACACACCTCACGCAGCCCTGCTAGAAACCCAGGTTCGGGTGGAATGCAGTTCATGTTGCCTGCCACAGGCTCCACAATGATGCAGGCGATCTCATGGCCGACTTTAGCGAAAGTCTCCTTTACTTGCTCTAGATTGTTGTATTCCAGTGTTAGTGTTAGTGCTGCCAGTGCTTCAGGTACGCCAGGTGAAGATGGCTCGCCCAGTGTCAGCATGCCGGAGCCAGCTTTAACCAGCAGTGAGTCAGAGTGGCCGTGATAGCACCCCTCAAATTTAACAATTTTATCGCGACCCGTGTAACCACGCGCTAGGCGCAGAGCACTCATCGTTGCTTCGGTGCCGGAGCTAACCATACGTACCATGTCCATTGATGGTACGAGCTCGCACACCTTGTCAGCCATCTCTGTTTCGAGTTCGGTGGGTGCGCCAAAGCTGAGACCTTTGCTGATGATAGCTGCGACTGACTCAATCACTTCAGGGTGTGAGTGGCCCAGAATCATTGGTCCCCAAGAGCCAACGTAGTCGATGTAACGCTTACCATCAGGATCGAAGAAAAAGGGGCCCGATGCAGAGTCGATGAAGATTGGATCACCACCTACACCACGGAAGGCCCGTACCGGTGAATTGACGCCACCGGGGATGTGACGCTGGGCTTGTTCAAATCGGGTGTGGCTTTGGTTCATGCGCTTCTCTCTCAAATTTTAGAATAGTTGTTGGAACTGTTTGGTGGCGTTGCAGATATCTTTTTGGCCAAAGATGCCTTGAACCACCGCCAGCATATCAGCACCAGCCTCAATTAATTGGCCGCCATTTTCCGGTGTTATGCCGCCAATGGCAACTAATGGCAGTGAAATTTTAGATTTTGCTTGGCTCAAAATTTCAAGATTGGCGGGGGTGGCATCGGGTTTGGTGGATGAGCTAAAAAAACGACCAAAAGCGACATAATCTGCACCGGCTCTCTCTGCTGCAAGTGCAACACTGAGGTCGTTATAACAGGAGATGCCGATAATCGCTTGATCCCCCAGCTGTGAACGTGCTTGTTGGATTACATCATCATCACGCCCTAGATGAACGCCATTGGCCCCCACTTCGGCAGCGAGCTGGATATCATCGTTGATGATCAATGGTACTTTATATCGTTGGCAAAGCTGTAATAGTGCAGAGGCCGCTGCGAAGCGCTCTTTCTGAGAGCTGCTTTTGTCACGATATTGGAGAATGTTTATACCGCCAATCAGCGCCTTTTCAACCTGCTTAAGAAGGTTGTCACCCGTGATACGGGTATCGGTGATGGCGTACAGCCCGTGCTGGCATTTGTTCATGGCTTATCTCGCCGAGAGAGTGCAAAGAAGCGGTCAGGGATGCTCTGTCCACGGCCTAAACAGAGGCCATTGAATAACGCATCCCAGGTGTAGACCTGAGCTTCATTGACGGCATCGAGCATCGAAAAACCTTGCGCCAGGAAGGCCGCAATTGCAGCAGAGAGTGTACAGCCAGAGCCATGATAGTCGCCTGGTAGCCGATCCCAAGCTTGCTCATTAAAAAGACCTTCTGGATTGTAGAGGCGGTTAACAACACGCTCTTCACGCTCATGTGTGCCCGTAATCAGCACATAACGAGCACCACAGGCGAGTAGTGTTTCGGCACAACTCTCTAAATTTTTACACCCCTCTGTCAGTTGGTAAGCCTCTGGGCTATTGGGGGTGATGAGGTCGATGAAGGGGAGCAACTGCTGCCGAATGACCTGCTCCATTGTCTGATCGACTAAACGGGTGCCAGCTCCGCTGCTTAGAACAGGATCAAGCACAACAGGAATAGTGTGGTACTCTGCCAGCAGGTCAGCCAGCCAAGAGGCGATCTCGATATTACCTATTAAGCCAATCTTAATCGCTTCTACTTTGTAGTCATCTAAAACAGCGCGAGCTTGCGCATCAATCTGTGCAATTGGCTGAGGGAGCACCTGCTGTAGGCCGCAGGTGTCCTGCACCGTAATGCAGGTGATCACACTCGCTGCATAGCAGCGATTGGCTGAAACCGCCTCAATATCGGCCTGAATGCCCGCACCACCCCCAGGGTCATGCCCAGCAATGGTTAGAACGACTGGAATATCTGACTCTCTCTCCTTCATAGCACCTATTGTACCGCCCTTTTTCCTAAAGAGTGGAGTGCACTATTTAATTTTTTATGCTGCTATTTAGGTTGGTTTTTGAGGCGTGATTGTGCTGTTAATTCAGCTAATTGTCCTACCTTTTAAATAAGTTACATCGCTGCTCTATCTATCCGTAGCTAGTACTCTTGCTCATCAGGTGGAATAAAGTGGTCTACAATTTTCTTGTGTCTCATAAAAATTAGTTGATGTTGGTGAGGTGAAAATATGGAACACCATTTAAGTGAAGTAGAAGAGGCAGCCCTCCTTTTCTGTAAGTTGATAGAGTCTATTGATGAGGCTGATCGCTCCTGGTTACGACAAATTTCAGCGGTATTACCTCGGCTGCATGTCGCGGTCGCTGCACTGGGTGTTGCACCTGAGTCAGTAGAACAGAGTGGTGATGTTGATCTGGATGTACGCTTTGAGCTTTATACCAACTTGCGCCGTATCATTGGTATTAGAGATGCCTATTGGATGGAGTTTGACCACATGGGAGAGGAGAGTGCGAGTGGCAGTTTGGCGGATGATCTGACTGATATCTATTACGAGCTAAAGCGGAGTCTGCCCCATTTAGAGATAGATGCCTCTCAAGCGGTAAATGATTTGCGTAGCGGTTTTAAATTTCATTGGGGACAGCATTTGGTTGATGCAGAGCGACACCTCTATGTGTTGGGTTCCCGAAATCAGCTCTGAATCGTTTAGAAAAATAGATCTTGTTTATCGTCAAAATTGTTGACTAATCACCACCTTGTTTGGTCAAAGTTGATTACCTGTGTAGAATGGAGAGATATTAAGCTTGTATTTCTACCGTAAAGAGAGACTCCTATGACTTCAACATTAACCGATCAAGACCTCACCTTAACCGCCCCAGCAAATGGCAAAATGAACGAGTTGTTCACGGAAGTGGATGAGAATATCAAAGGTGTCCGGGTCTTTGTAACGCCAGGTGGTTGCAGTGGTATCAGTTTTGGTATGACCTTTGCTGAAAACCTAGAAGATGATGACTCTGTTCTTAACTGTGAAGGTTTTGATGTCATTGTTGATAGCAATACCCTGCAATATATCCGCGGTGTTGAGATCGATTATGTTGACCAAGGCAATGGCAATGAGAGCTTTGTCTTCAACAATGTCCAGCCCGTAGAGGCTGCTCCAGGCGGTGGTAGTGGTTGTGGCGGCTGCCCATCAAGCTCAGGTGGTAGTGGTGCTGCTGGTGGCGGTTGTTCATAAATATAATCGCTTACCAAAAACAAAAGAACCGCTGAATAGTACCAGCGGTTTTTTTTGCCTACAGATTGAAAATAGGAAATGTGAGAGATGAGCAGTAATCGGCATGAGTTAGTAGTAGTGGGCGGTGGTATCAGTGGTTTAGGTTTAGCTCATCTGGCTGCTAAAAATGGGCTGAAGCCGGTTGTCATTGAAGCAAGTGACAAAGTGGGTGGATCCATTTGTAGTCATCACTTCTCTGCACCTGAGGGTGAATTTTGGGCTGAACTGGGTGCACATACCTGCTTTAACTCCTATGGCAATCTGCTAACGATGTTGGATGATCTCAATCTTCTGGGTGATCTACTGCCAAAAGAGAAACTGAGCTACCAACTGCTGACCCAAAAAGGGCTGCGTAAAATCACCTCACAACTCAATTTTTTTGAGTTGCTTTTTTCACTACCCAAACTTCTCACGCTAAAAAAAGAGCACTCTACTGCTGAGCAGTTTTATGGTGGCATCGTTGGTAAAAATAACTTTAAGCGTGTTCTTGGCCCAGCGCTGGACGCAGTGATCTGCCAATCAGCCGCAGAATTTCCAGCTAACTCACTCTTTATTAAGAAGCCCCGCCGTAAAGATATTATGCGTAGCTTTACCGCAGATGGTGGCTTAGAGCACTTTGTAAAGTGCATTGCTGAGCAGCCAGGGATCGAGGTACGCACTAGCGTGGCAGTGAGTGCCATTGAAAAACTGGAGGATGGCTACCGACTTCAGATGGATGATGAGACGGTAATTGAGGCTGATAAATTGGTCTTAGCAATAGCACCTGACGTGGCTGCTAGGCTGCTAGGGCCAACCCTGCCTGTGGTATCAGAGCTATTGCAGCAGATTGAGATGGTGAAGATTGAGACGATATCGGTACTAATCGAAAAACAGTACCTTAAACTAGAGCCTGTAGCGGGTATTATTGCAGTGGATGATGACTTCTATTCGGCGGTTGCTCGCGATCCTGTTCCCGACAACAACTACCGCGCCTTTACCTTTCACTTTCGCCCTGGGAGAGTTGATCAAGTGGGTAAAATGGTTCGCATTAGTGAAATATTAGGTTTGAATAATCCCACCGAGATTGAGCAGGTGGCCAATCGAGAGAATCGCCTGCCTTCGATACGTATGGGCCATGCAAAGCGGATTGCTGAGTTGGATAGTCTCATAGTTGATCAATCACTCGCTTTAACAGGAAACTGGTTCACCGGTGTATCTATTGAAGATAGCCTCTGCCGTACTGCCTCTGAGTTCAAACGCCTGTTTGATCGATAAACAGCCATGAGGTTAGCTCATGCATGGCTCTTAACCAAGTCATAGCTCCTTACGGGAACATGATCACACGGGACGGGAAGTTAACCACGCAAGACAATGAGGCGGCACAGAAGCTATATGATGGCATTGGTGCAAATAAAAGCTCGTGGTTATTTTATGCAAAAGAAATATAATAATCACATCCAGTAGATCCGCAAAGCTAACGGGGTCTCACTGAGCTTTGTAACTAATTACCTTGATTCTTTGGGCAGAGCCTATCTCCAGTGCTGCTGGGAAAATTCAAGTTCCTGATTTTGGCAGCTTGATGGGTTCTTTCTTCTTTTGGCTGTGACGATAGTAGAGCGCAGTGTTACCAATACGCTGCACAACCGTAGCACCTGTTGCTTCACTAATGTTGGCAATAATGGCATCTCGTTCAGAGTGTTCGCTGATGTTGATTTTTACCTTGACTAGCTCATGGCTAAGTAACGCCTGCTTTATCTCATCTACTATCGCTTCACGCATCCCTTTCTGGCCAACGGTGACGATGGGGTGAAGTTGATGGCCTAGCCCACGTAGGAATCGTTTCTGTTTTTCAGACAACTGCATTATTAAACTCTGATGCTTGCGGATAAAAACCGCTATTCTAACCTATTTATCCTCCGATCAAACGGATAATTAGCCCCTAAACCCCAGAAAGAAAAGCGTTATGATGTGTAATATGTTAGTTGTAACTATCGGTTTGGTGGCTATCTGAGGTTTTGCTGTAAAATCAAACGATTGTGCAGTGTATTTGTTTGTATTGAAGAGTGAAGGTTGGCCATGAGCAAAAGCAAAAGTAGTCGCCAATGGCTTGATCGCCATGTCAATGATGAGTATGTAAAGAGAGCGCAGTTGGAAGGGTACCGTTCGCGTGCGGCCTTCAAGCTGCTGGAGATTCAGGATCAAGACCGGCTAATTAAGCCAGGAATGAATATTGTTGATTTGGGTGCAGCCCCAGGTGGCTGGACACAGATAGCAAAAAAACTTGTTGGCAATAGCGGGCAAGTTATTGCACTTGATATACTACCGATGGAACCTATTGCCGGTGTGGAGATCATTGAAGGGGACTTTCGAGAGGATGGGCCGCTCAATTGTCTGTATGAGATATTAGATGGCAAACCGGTTGACCTTGTAATCTCAGATATCGCCCCCAATGTAAGTGGTATGACGGCGGTTGATCAACCGAGAGCAATCTATTTGTGTGAGTTGACCTTAGAGTTTGCACGTGAATCACTGAAACCTGGTGGTGTTATGCTGGTCAAACTTTTTCAAGGTGCCGGTTCCGATCAGTACATTAAGGATGTTCGGTCATCGTTTAAAAAGGTCATTATTCGTAAACCAAAAGCCTCACGGCCTCGTAGTCGGGAGGTCTATCTGGTGGCGAAGGGCTATAAACTGTAGTAACGTCTAACGATTACTGTTTTTGTATTTTCCACGTGGTTGAATGGAAATCAATGTTTGAGGGTTAATGTCTTGAATGACATGGCAAAAAATTTAATTTTATGGGTCATCATCGCGGTTGTATTGATGACAGTATTTAATAACTTCACCACGTCTAAGGCACAAGTTGAGGTGATGACCTATTCAGAATTCATTAATGAAGTGAAATCTGGCCAGGTAAAAAATGTCACGATTACGGGTCGCACTATTGAAGGGGTGACTAACTCAGGGCAAACCTTTACGACGCATAGCCCGGGTGATAGCGGGTTGGTGGGTGATCTGCTAAACAATAATGTTGAGATTGTTGCCTCGCCACCAGAAAAGCCATCTATTTTGATGTCCATCCTGATTAACTGGTTTCCGCTCTTCATTTTGATCGGTTTGTGGGTCTTCTTCATGCGTCAGATGCAGGGTGGTGGCGGAGGGCGTGGTGCGATGTCATTTGGTAAGAGCAAAGCCCGCCTGCTGAATGAAGATCAGATTAAAGTAACTTTTAAAGATGTAGCAGGTGTCGAAGAGGCCAAGGATGAGGTCTCTGAGATGGTTGATTTCCTTCGTGAGCCATCTAAGTTTCAAAAGCTCGGTGGCAAAATTCCTCGTGGCGCACTCATGGTTGGCCCGCCAGGTACAGGTAAAACATTGTTGGCAAGGGCCATTGCCGGTGAGGCCAAAGTCCCTTTCTTTACCATCTCGGGTTCAGATTTTGTTGAGATGTTTGTCGGTGTCGGTGCATCTCGAGTGCGCGATATGTTTGAACAGGCGAAAAAACATGCGCCATGTATCATCTTTATCGATGAAATTGATGCTGTGGGTCGTCATCGTGGAGCAGGGCTTGGTGGCGGTCACGATGAGCGCGAGCAGACGCTAAATCAGCTGCTAGTTGAGATGGATGGTTTTGAAGGCAATGAGGGTGTCATCGTTATTGCAGCGACAAACAGACCGGATGTTCTTGATCCTGCGCTACTTCGTCCAGGACGTTTTGATCGTCAAGTAGTTGTAGGGCTTCCAGATGTCCGTGGTAGAGAGCAAATTCTAAAGGTACACCTACGTAAAGTTGCGGCCTCTGATGATGTGAAGGCCTCGATTATTGCACGTGGTACACCTGGTTTTTCAGGGGCAGACTTGGCTAACCTGGTCAATGAAGCGGCTCTCTTCTCTGCTCGATTTAATAAAACATTTGTCGATATGGTAGAGATGGAGCGAGCAAAGGATAAGATTATGATGGGTGCTGAGAGGCGCTCCATGGTGATGAATGAGAAAGAGAAAAAGCTAACGGCTTACCATGAGGCGGGTCACGCTATCATTGGTCGTTTGGTTCCATCGCACGACCCTGTTTACAAAATTAGTATTATTCCACGTGGACGTGCCTTGGGTGTCACCATGTTCCTGCCTGAAGAGGATCGCTATAGCCTCTCTAAAGAGCAGCTTGAGAGCCAAATTTCAAGCCTGTTTGGTGGTCGAATTGCTGAGGAACAGATTTTTGGCGCTGACCATATAACGACCGGGGCTTCCAATGATATCCAGCGAGCTACTGAGCTTGCTCGAAATATGGTGACCAAGTGGGGGATGTCGGCACAGCTTGGGCCGCTTGCTTATGGTGAAGATGAGCAGGAGGTTTTTCTTGGTCGCTCTGTGACTCAACATAAGAGCGTCTCTGATGGTACATCGCTCTCGATTGATAAAGAGATTCGACTCCTTATTGACAAAAACTATAAACGTTCAGAGCAAATTTTGAATGAAAATAGAGATATTCTTCACTTGATGGCTGAAGCGTTGATTAAATATGAGACTATCGATTCAGCTCAAATAGATGTCATCATGGATGGCAAAGCGCCCCCGCCCCCGAGTGGCTGGGATGATTCAGAGCCAAAGTCTGGCGGTGGAAATCCTACTAAAGAGGAAGATGAGCCGGCAGCTGACAAAGATGATGGCTCTATCGGTGGGCCAGCCAACCAGCATTAACCATAATTGATACTCTAATTAGCTTTTAGTTGTAGGCCCAGAAATGATCCTCGATTGTGCTGGAAAGTGCGTCGATCTCTCTCGCCCCCAGGTAATGGGGATCTTAAATGTGACGCCTGATTCGTTCTCTGATGGTGGCTGTTATCAGAGAACTCAGGCAGCTTTGCAACACGCTCACCAAATGGTGGCTGATGGGGCAGCGATTATTGATGTTGGTGGAGAATCAACTCGACCTGGTGCCCCAGCTGTGAGTGTTGCTGAAGAGCTTGATCGGGTTTTGCCTGTGGTTGAGGCTCTCAGCAGAGAACTGCCTGTCCCCATCTCTATAGATACCAGTAAAGCGGCTGTCATGCGTGAAGCGGTTAAAGTGGGTGCAGGCTTTATTAATGATGTAGCTGCGCTACAACATACGGGTGCGTTAGCGGCTGCAGCGGCAGGTTTAGTTCCTGTCTCATTGATGCATATGCAGGGTGAGCCGAGGACTATGCAATCTGCACCACATTATGATGACGTGGTTCGCGAAGTGTATGATTATTTACTTCAGCGGGTTGCTATTTGTCGGTTGAAAGGTATTAAACAAGAGCACTTGATTATCGACCCTGGTTTTGGTTTTGGTAAGTCATTGGCACATAATTTAGCCTTATTGAAGGCTTTGCCAAAGTTTGTAGCGACAGGCTTGCCAGTGTTGGTTGGTATCTCCAGAAAATCTATGATTGGCACCCTACTGAATGCAGAACTAGGTGATAGGGTTATTGGTAGCGTAGCAGCGGCTGTTCTTGCTGCCAATGTGGGCGTTAAATTAATAAGAGTTCATGATGTTAAAGAGACGGTAGAGGCGTTGAAAATTGTCTCTGCAGTAAACTCATACAGAGAATGTGAGAAGGAGGAGCTGTAATGGAAAGGCGCTATTTTGGTACAGATGGTATTCGTGGTCGTGTGGGTGAAAGCCCCATCACTCCGGAATTTGTTATGAAGCTGGGCTGGGCTGCTGGACGAGTCCTCGGTGCGGCACAGAATAGTAAAATATTGATCGGCAAAGACACACGGATATCTGGTTACCTTCTTGAGTCGGCGCTTGAGGCGGGCCTATCCGCTGCTGGCGTTAATATCCGACTGTTAGGCCCTATGCCAACGCCTGGAATCGCTTATCTAACGCGTACGCTTCACGCTCAGGCTGGCATCGTAATTAGTGCTTCACACAACCCTTACTACGACAACGGCATTAAATTTTTCTCGAGTGATGGAAGTAAGCTAGGTGATGAGGTGGAGCTAGCTATCGAAGCGGAGTTAGACAAGACGATGACCACTGTCGATTCCGCCTTACTCGGTAAAGCCGATCGGGTTAGCGGTGCAGAGGGGCGCTATATTGAGTTTTGTAAAAGTACCATCCCCCTCTCGATGAATTTTCGGGGGCTAAAGATTGTTGTTGACTGCTCACATGGTGCAACCTACAACATTGCCCCTTACGTGTTTGAAGAACTAGGGGCTGAGGTGGTCGCAGTCGGTGTTTCACCCGATGGTTTGAATATTAATAAAGATGTTGGCTCAACATGTATTGGAATGCTTTGTGATGCCGTTTTAGAGCATAAGGCTGATCTTGGACTAGCGCTTGATGGTGATGGTGATCGGATTATCATGGTTGATGAGAAGGGTGGTGAGGTAGATGGTGATGAGATCCTCTACATCATTGCTCGGTCGCGTCAGCAACAGCATGCTTTAAAAGGGGGTGTTGTCGGTACCTTGATGAGCAATCTTGGCCTGGAGCGGGCTTTGGAGTCGCTTGGTATCCATTTTGAGCGAACAAATGTGGGTGATCGCTATATCATGGAGCAGCTCTCTAAAAAGGGCTGGATGCTGGGTGGTGAGCAATCGGGTCATATCATCTGCCTTGACCGCACAACCACGGGCGATGGGATTGTCTCAGCGTTGCAGGTATTAGCAGAGATCAACCGCAGTGGTTGCACATTGCATGAGCTGGCATCAGGCATGACCAAATACCCCCAAATCCTAATTAATGTAAGGATTGGTTCGTCAAAGGCTGAGGATATTATGGCTGATGATACTGTGCAGGATGCTGTGCGAGAGATAGAGGCTGAGTTGGCTAGCAATGGCCGTGTCTTGCTAAGGCCCTCTGGAACAGAGCCTCTTATAAGGGTGATGATTGAAGGTATTGACAATGAACCGGTTGTCCGGCTTGCTAATCAATTGGCTGATGTGGTGAAATCAAGAGTAATCTAACATAGTGAGAATGGTCGTATTCCATACTTTAAATCTTGAATGTGAAAAGGATTGAAAGTTGAAAATTAAACATTTAGCAGCTCTACTTTTGTCCGCAGTACTTCTCATAGGGTGTGTCTCATCAGGTGGGCTAGATTACTATGAGATACGCGAAAACCGCATTGGTCTGCATCGTGATAAACTGATCGCGGATATTGGGGAACCTTCGATTCAGCTCCATGCGCCGGTACTTGAGAATGACGTTGAAGTGATGCGGTACGTTTATATGAAGCAGGTGGTGGCGTCTGATTGTGTGGATATCTATATCGTTGAAAAGCTTTCAGGCAATGTTGTTGACTATATTTGCCAGTGATCTGCCCTTTGTTCTGTAGGGTTAAAGTGGTTTTATAATTTAGGTTGATGTTTAAGGCTGTTTTCTGAAAGAGATCTTGCTCTATTGTATGGCTGGCTCAGGTCTGAATGAGACTGGTTGTAATCTGTTATTGATTTCGTCTTCTGTCACCGGTAAGCTACCGCGTTTTCACCTCACAGGCTGAATGAGTAATGCGGAAACCACTAGTGGCTGGAAACTGGAAAATGAACGGTTCGCGGTCTAGTGTGGCAAAGCTTTTGAATGGGATTGTTGCTGGCTCAAAAGGGCTTGATCGTGTTGAGATGGTGGTTTGTCCATCCTTCCCCTATATTCAGCAAGTTGAAAGTTTGCTTGGCGCTAGCCAAGTGAGTTGGGGCGGTCAGGATCTCTCTGCTGAGAGTAGTGGCGCGTTTACGGGAGAAGTCGCGGCTTCAATGCTACTCGACTTTGGTTGTAAATATGTCATTGTTGGTCACTCTGAGCGACGTTCGCTCCATGGTGAGAGTGATCAGCTAGTTGCTGAGAAATATAGAGCAGCACTCAACTCAGGGTTGATTCCTATTTTATGTCTAGGCGAAACGCTTGAAGAGCGTGAGTCCGGCGTGACTGAGCAAGTGATTGGTCGTCAATTGGATGTCGTTATCGATAAGGTTGGCGTTGCTGGCTTGGCAAAAGGGGTTGTTGCCTATGAACCGGTTTGGGCGATAGGGACTGGAAAAACCGCGACACCTGAGCAAGCTCAAGATGTCCACTCTTTTATAAGAGGGCGGATTTCTGAACAGGATGCTAAAGTGGGCGGTGGTGTGAAAATACTCTATGGTGGTAGCATGAAACCAGGTAATGCTGAAGAGCTGCTTAGTAAGTCAGATATTGATGGTGGGTTGATTGGTGGTGCTGCACTTAAATCGGAAGATTTTATTTTAATTTGTCAAGCAGCGGCGAACTCATAAAATAGTTTTTTAAAACGGAAAAATTGATGCAAACAGTTTTGGTGGTTGTTCACCTTTTACTCGCAATAGCCATTATCGGTCTGGTGCTGATCCAGCATGGTAAGGGTGCAGATGC
>Ga0256834_1002308_pt1 | contig 12171 bp, 12 predicted proteins | sample 4281140metaG_FD_190536 | JGI IMG/M metagenome (GOLD analysis project Ga0256834, IMG submission 190536) | Hydrothermal vent microbial communities from East Pacific Rise, Pacific Ocean - 4281-140 | ecosystem: Environmental > Aquatic > Marine > Hydrothermal vents | place: Pacific Ocean: East... | reverse complement strand
TTGCGTAATAGAATCGATTAGTTTTTCAGGTCCTGAAATAGTAATTGTATTTGGTTCTAGATTAATAATGTCGGTTAAATAATAACCACTTTTAAAATTCAGATTTAAATTCGGAATTATCTTTACTTTTTTTTCTTTTAATATTCCGAAATCAAAAAATATGGTATCTGTATCTACGGCAATAATTGTTGTTTCTGCATTTAATTGTCCTTGTAAATTTGACAATTGTTTATTTAAAATACAGTAATAATTTTTCTTTTTTAATTTCTGAATATTCGTTAAATCAATTTTTAATCTAGGTTTATTTAATTTATAAGAAATAAGATTAAACCCATTAGTTTTTAGCATTAAACGAACTTCTTCTAAAGGAACATTTTGCAATTGTTTATTGGTTGCTATGTTTGTATATTTTGTTTTAAATACTACTAAATTTGTATATTCTTTTGATAATTTAGATAAAAACCAAAACAAAATAGATAGACTTAAAAATATTAAAAACATTTTAAGTTTTTTATTTTTAAATAAAGGGGGTTTCTCTTTCTCTTTCAAAATGGTAGTTTTTTACAAATATAAGTTATTCCTTTTTTTTAACACGTTTTAAATTTAAAGAATTTATAGCATTCACTTTAAAGTTTTTAATACTTATTTGTGTAAAAACAGTAACTTCATCATAATACAAAGGTATAATTGGCGCTTTATCTATAATAATGGAATCCATTTTTCTGTATAATTTCTGCCTTTCTTTTAAATTAACTGTTGCTATAGATTGCTCATATAATACATCAAACAAATCATCTTTAAAATGTGTATAATTAGAACCATTTGGCGTGTGATTTTTACTGTAATATAGCATTAAATAATTTTCAGCATCTGGATAATCGGCAATCCAACTTGCTCTAAAAATTGGTGCTTCTCCTTTTTTCTTTAAATCTTTTAAAACTGTTCCTGGCACAACATCTATCTTAATTGTTATGCCTAAATTACTCATTTCTTGTTGTATAAATTCACATAAATCTAAATATTGCGCATTGGTTGTTATTGTAACAATCGGATTTTCATTACCAGTTTCTTCAACATATTTTAGAATATATTCTTTTGCTAATTTTGGTTGATAATCATAGCCTTTTAAGTTAAAAAAACTTGGCAATCCTTTAGGTATAAAACCATTAATTGCTGGTATTCCGATTCCGTTTCTTAAAAATTTTATCATTTTTTGTTTGTCGAATCCGTAATTAATTGCTTTTCTTAAATTAATATTTGCTGTTGGATATTTAGTGTTTTCCATATAAAAACCTAAATATTCGGTATTTAAATAAGGTTTAGTCAGCATATTAATTTCACCATTATATTTAGGATTTAATTCACCATTTCTAGTTAGAATATCATCTTTAAATGAAGCGTCAATACCACTTAACATATCTAAATTACCTTGTACTAATTGTAAAAACTCACTCTGTTTGTCTGGCAAAAATGTAATTGCAATCGCCTCTAAATATGGTAATTGCTTTCCGTTTTCTTTTTCGTGATAAAAATTATTTTTTCGTAATACTAACTTCGTATTTTCTACCCAAAGTTTAAAATAAAATGGTCCTGTACCGATTGGGTTTGATCTAAAATCATTACCATAAAATTCTACAATTTCACTTGGTAAAACCGAACAATATTTCATTGCCAGCAAACCTAAAAATGGTGGAAATGCTTCTTTTAATTGTATTCTAAAAACGGAATCGTTTACTGCTTTAAATTCTTCAACGTTATTTAAAACCCATTTTCCTGGCGCAGCAACTTCTTTAGAAATCAATCGGTTAAAAGAATATTCAAAATCTTTTGCTTTTACTATTCTTGTGCTGTCTTTGCCAAATAGTTTGTGTTTATGAAAATATACATCTTTTCTTAAGGTAAAATCTATTGTTTTTCCGTCTTCGGAAAATTGCCAAGATTTTGCAATATCAGGTTGTACTTTTAATTCATCGTCTAATTGAACCAAACCATTAAACAACTGATTACAAGGCCAAATATTTGCTTGATTTTTTGCAAATACTGGATCTAATGAAGTTATGTTGGAGTGTTCGTTGTATCTAAAAACTTGATTGTTTTTGTAAGATTTTTCTTGTTTTGTACAGGAAATTAATGTTAATAAAAACAAAGTTATTATGTAAAGACGTTTTGCCAAAACATCTTTACTAAAACTATCTTCTCTGTAAAGACGTTTTGACAAAATATCTTTGCTAAAACTATCTTCTCTGTAAAGACGTTTTAACAAAACGTCTTTACTAAAACTATCTTCTCTGTAAAGACGTTTTGGCAAAACGTCTTTACTAAAACCATCTTCTCTGCAAAGACGTTTTGGCAAAACGTCTTTACTAAAATTTATCTTCTTCATTCTTCCAGTTTATTACATTATTTTTTATATATGTTCTAATGGCAAATAATGATTTTTCATCTCTAATAATTCTATCATCAAACCGTTCTTGCCAATCAAATAAAAAATTATTTTCTTTTGAACGCATTTTAACTTGACGCTTAAAAAACCTAATCATAGTCGAAATAGAATTCGGAATAGGTGAAATTTTTGACAAATCAGGATTCTCTCCATTATAGATTTTTAATCTTTTTTCAGTATACGATTTATTTGGAGTTTTAGAAAAATCACTTTTTTTAAATTGATGTTTATTTTCTCTATCTGAATAATCTATAATTACAATGCCATGAATATGGTTTGGCATTACAATCCATTGATCTAAATAAATGTTTTTTCTTAATTTTTCTGAAATTAACCATTCTTCAACAGCAATTTTTCCTAAATCTGATAAAACCATTTTATTATTAATTATTTCTCCAAAAAAATGTTCTCTGTTTTTTGTAAGAATTGTAATGAAATAAAAGCCTTCTTTTGAATAATCATAATTTTTTAATCTTGAAGATTCAATTCTATATTTATATTTAAACCTTTTATCCATTAAATTAGATCATTATATTTTTATATCGAGATTGTGTAAAGACGTTTTGGCAAAACGTCTTTACACAAAACGTCTTTACTTCTCAAAAGCATATTCTCTAACAACTTCACAAATACGTACATTAAAACTATCATACCAAGTTTCTTTGCCACCTTTTTTTGCTGCTGCATGACGCTCATTCATACTCCAATTTTTTATTGCCTCCATACTTTTCCAATACGAAACCGTAATACCTTCTTGACCTTCTTTCACGCTTTCTAAACCAATAAAACCTTCTTGAGATTTTACTAACTCATCCATTTTTTTTGCCATTTCTTCATAACCTTTTGTATTATCTGATGATTTAGAAGTAAATATTACTGCAAAATAAGGTTCTTTTTGTACGTGTTTTGTCATAATTCTAATTTATATAATCTTTCTGGTAGATTTAAGTCTTTGCAAATATATTCCTTTACAACTTTAAAACCTGCTTTTTTAATAATATGTTCCGATGCTTTATTTTTTAGGATTACTTCAGCAATTACGTGACTTAATCCTAATTCTCTACAATAATCTAACAAACCTAGCATTGCTTCGTAAGCGTAACCATTGTTCCAATATTTTTCTAAAAACCGATAACCAATTTCTTCTTTATCAATTAAAGCAATGGTGCCTAAAAAAGTATTATCCTGTTTTAAAATCACTGCCCAAACCCAAAACTCGTTATTTGGTTTACCATAAAAATTGATTACTCGTTTTAAATCAATCACATCTTCATCATATGTTTTCGCTGGCGAATCTGTATATCTCATAACATTTATATTACCTTGCATTTCATGAAAAGGTTCAATGTCGGTGGTTTTTAATTTTCTAATTAATAGTCTTTCAGTTTCAAAAATCATAATAAAAAGGTTTTAAACAAATACACGAATAAACAATTAAACAAATACACAATTTTCCATTAACTTTGTCGCCATAAAAGTACATTAATGAATTCAAATAAAAAAGTTGCATTTTACACTTTAGGTTGCAAACTTAATTTTTCGGAAACTTCAACCATTGCGAGATCTTTTGAAAAAGAGAATTTTGAACGCGTAGCTTATACAAATAAAGCAGATATTTATGTAATAAATACTTGTTCAGTTACCGAAAACGCAGACAAACGCTTTAAAACTATTGTCAAAAATGCTTTAAAACAAAATGAAGATGCTTTTATAATTGGTATTGGTTGTTATGCACAACTAAAACCTGAAGCACTTGCTAACGTTAATGGTGTTGACTTAGTACTTGGTGCAACCGAAAAATTTAAAGTTACTTCATATATTAATGACTTAACAAAAAATGATATTGGCAAAGTGCATTCTTGCGATATTTCGGAAGCAAATAATTACGAAAGTTCTTTTTCGTTTGGCGATAGAACTCGTGCATTTCTAAAAGTACAAGATGGTTGCGATTACAAATGTACGTATTGTACAATTCCGTTAGCAAGAGGTATTTCACGAAGCGATACTTTAGAAAATGTGCTTAAAAACGCTAAAGAAATATCCGATAAAAACATCAAAGAAATTGTACTTACTGGTGTAAATATTGGCGATTATGGTAAAGGTGAATTCGGTAATAAAAAACACGAACATACTTTTTTAGAACTTATTAAAAATCTCGATCAAGTCGAAGGAATTAACCGCATACGAATTTCATCTATAGAACCAAACCTTTTGAAAAACGAAACGATTGAATTTGTTTCAAAATCGGAAAGTTTTGTGCCACATTTTCATATTCCGTTACAAAGTGGTTCGGATGATTTATTAAAAAAAATGAAACGTAGGTATTTACGTAAAACCTATACAGAACGTGTGTCTAAAATAAAAGAAGTTATGCCAAACGCTTGTATTGGTGTAGATGTAATTATTGGTTTCCCTGGTGAAACAGATGAAAAATTTATTAAAACTTACAATTATTTAAGTGAATTAGATATTAGTTATTTACACGTTTTTACGTATTCCGAAAGACCAAATACCGAAGCCGTAGAAATGGAAGGAATTGTACCAATTAACATACGTAAAAAACGCTCTAAAATGTTGCGTGGTTTATCCGTTAAAAAAAGAAGAGCATTTTACGAAACACAAATTGGCAATACTTTAGAAGTGCTTTTTGAAAGCGAAAATAAAGAAGGTTACATTAACGGATTTACACAAAACTACGTTAAAATAAAAACACCTTGGAATCCAGATTTGGTTAATACAATTCATACCGTAAAATTATTAGAAATTGATGATGATGGTTTGGTTCGGGTTGAGTTTCTATAGGAACACGGATGATACACTGATTTCACAGATTTACACGGATTAAAAAACTTAGCGACCTTTGCGAAAACTTAGCGAACCTTGCGGTTAAAAACAAACAATATGAAAAACTACATTTACCTATTACTAATTTTAAGTTTATTTTCTTGTAAAAAGGAAAAAGAAAAATTAACTAACAATTCAATCAAAGTCAAAAAAACGATAAAGCACGCAACTGGTTTTGACATAAAAAAAACAAAGGAATATACTGTGTTGATTATAAAATTACCTTTTCCTGATGCTAAAAAAAATATTGAATATGTTTTGGTTAACGAAAAACATTATAATAAGGTAAGCGAGATTCCTGCCTTCGCAGGAATGACAATCGTTAAAATGCCAATAAAAAGAATAGTAACTACCTCAACAACGCACATACCAATGTTAGAATTACTAAATGAAGAAACTTCTTTAGTTGGTTTTCCGCATGCAAAATATATTTCTTCACCAAAAACAAGAGCATTAATTGATAACGGAAAAATAACCGAATTAGGCAAAGAACAAAGTATGAATACCGAAATACTAATCGATTTAAAACCCGATGCTGTTATTGGTTTTTCATTAAGTAGTAATAATAAAATGTTTGCAACTATTGAGAAATTCGGAATTCCTGTAATATTAAATGGCGATTGGTTAGAAAAAACACCTTTAGGAAGAGCAGAATGGATCAAATTTTTTGGTGTTCTTTACGGAAAAGAAGAACAAGCAAACAAAATATTCAACAACATTGAAAAAGAATATAATAAAGTAAAAGACTTAGCAAAAAATAGTAAATCAAAACCAAAAGTTTTATCTGGTGTAATGCATAAAGACAAATGGAATTTACCAGCAGGCGAAAGTTACGTAGCACAATTTTTACGCGATGCAAACATTAATTATCCTTGGCAAAACACCAAAGGCAACGGAAGTTTGAGTCTTAGTTTTGAGTCTGTTTTTGAAAAAGCAAGTGATGCAACAATTTGGATTGGACCTGGTTATTTTGATAGTTTAAAACAATTGGAAGAAGCAAACCAACATTATGCTAAATTTAATGCTTTCAGAAATAAAAAAGTTTATAATTTCACTAAAAGAAAAGGTAAAACTGGTGGCGTTTTATATTACGAACTCGCACCAATACAACCGCATATTGTTTTAAAAGACATTATAAAAGTTGCACATCCTGAATTGTTAGATGGTTATATTCCTTTTTATTTAGATGTTATTGATTAAATTATTTTTTATGAACTTAAAATCAACAAAATTCCAATTTACAATTCTAACAATTTTATTATTGTTTTTTATGTTATTGAATATTAGTTTTGGTTCGGTGAATATTCCGTTTAAAGATGTTATTCTAAGTTTTTTTGGCGATACATCTATCAAAGAAAATTGGGTTTATATTATTCAAGATTATCGTTTACCCAAAACGTTAACTGCAATTTTGGTTGGTTCAGGTTTATCGATTAGTGGTTTGCTTATGCAAACACTTTTTAGAAATCCTTTAGCAGGACCTTTTGTACTTGGTATAAGTTCTGGTGCAAGTTTAGGTGTTGCATTATTAATTCTTGGCGCATCCCTTTTTGGTGCTAGTTTTTCCGCATTGGCGTTTTCAAATTTTGGTTTAGCAATTGCAGCAAGTTTAGGTGCATTTTTGGTGATGTTAGCAGTGATGCTCGTTGCTCAAAAAGTTAGAAATACCATGTCCATTTTAATTATTGGTTTAATGTTTGGTAGTTTAACAACTGCCATAATAAGTGTTCTCGCTTATTTTAGTTCTGCGCAAGAATTACAACAATTTATGTTTTGGAGTTTTGGTAGTTTAGGTAATTTAAGTTGGAATGAATTATTGCTATTCTTTGTGATTTACCTTATCGGAATACTATTAGTAATCACTATAATTAAACCACTAAACACTTTGCTTTTAGGAGAGAATTATGCCAAAAGTTTAGGTGTAAATCTAAAACGCACAAAAAATATTACATTAATAACAACTGCCATTTTAACTGGTGTTATTACGGCATTTTCTGGACCAATCGCATTTATCGGTTTAGCTGTACCACATTTAGCAAAAATGATTTTTAATACATCAAATCACAAAATATTATTACCTGCTTCATTTATTATTGGCGCAATAGTTATGCTAATAAGCGACACAATTGCTCAGTTACCTAATAGCGAATATACTTTACCTATTAACGCAATAACATCTCTTTTTGGTGCGCCGATTGTTATTTGGTTATTGGTTGGTAAACGGAAAACGTATTAAGTTTTGGGTTTTGGGTTTTGGGTTTTGGGTTTTGGGTTTTGGGTTTTGGGTTTTGGGTTTTGGGTTTTGGGTAAAATTATTTTTTTCAAAACACCTTACAAACATTTAATATATTATTTTTCAAAAAAAATCACTTTAATTTTCTAATTTTCAACTTTAACTTCAACTTCAACTTCAACATTTAAAGGTTTAAAATACTTTAAATGGCATTTAAAGGTTTAAAACACTTTAAATAGCATTTAAAGGTTCTAGACACTTTATTTTTTGTATATTTGCAGTATATTTATTAAAATAATGAAGAAATCAACTATTTCTGGAGATCTTGTTGCTTTTACAAGTTTATCAAATGCAAATAAGAAAATCCTTGAAAAAGAAATAAAATCCCTAATTAAAACCTTGCACAAAGAGTATGATTCTTTTTGTAGAGTTGTAAAAGGCGATTATTTAGAATGCGTAATAAATAAACCTGAACAAGTTTTAAAAGTTACTATACTTATTAAATGTTTTATTAAATCGGTTAGTTTAGAAAATGAAACGGATAATAAACGTCTTAAATATTTTAAAAACTATGGTATTAGACTCGCAATTGGTTACGGCGAATTAAAGCGTTACAGTAAAACTGAAGGAATTATAGATGGCGAAGCAATCTATCTTTCAGGTAGAAAAATCAACGACGAAAGCACACATAACAAAGAACGAATTGTAATAAAAAACACCTTGTTTTTTGTTTCTAATAATGAAGATTTGAATTTTAGATTCACTCCTATTATTGAGTTATTAGATTATATATTAAATAAAGCGACTTCAAAACAATGCGAAGTTGTTTATCATAAATTATTAGGTTTAAGCGAAAAAGAAATCGCTAAAATCATGAAAATATCACAACCTGTTGTTAATCAGCATTCGTTAAGTGTTGGTTGGAATGCCATAGAAACTACTGTTGATTATTTCAATAAAACCATTAAAGATAATTAAAAATGACTCTTATTCAATTATTAATTTTTCAATTTATTGCGCATATTTTAACCGATTATACGTTTCAGAATGATAAAAAAGCAACCGACAAAAACAAAAACGGTTTCAAAAGTAAATTTCTAAAATGGCATATTTTAATTATGTTTTTGACCTCTTGGTTATTATCTTTTCAATTAAAATTTATTTTTGCTTCGCTATTAATCGCAATTACACATTGGTTAATTGATGGTTTTAAACCAAAATTAAACAGTTATAAATACTTAGGAAAATATTCTTTTTATATAGATCAAATTGCACATTTAGTTATTCTGTTTTTCATCGTTTTACTACACAATCGTATTTTTGAAATACATAGTTATATCGATTTTATCATTAATACAAAGTACCTTTTACTGTTTACTGCTTTTTTACTAACTGCCAAAACTTCCAATATATTTATTAAAGAAATTTTTAAAGTTTGGGAAATTAAAATCGATACTCAAAAAGATGATGAGTTACTAAAAGCAGGCCGATTAATCGGTATTTTAGAACGTTGGTTGATTTTAGTTTTAATATTTGTTGGGCAATTTACTGCTGTTGGTTTTTTAATTGCAGCAAAATCCATTTTACGATATAATACCAAAAATGAAAATGGTTTTAACAAAACCGAATATGTTCTTATCGGCACCATGTTGAGTTTTGGTATTGCAATTGTCATCGGGTTTTTAGTTAGTAATTATAAAAATTAGCATTAAAATGGAATCAATTATAGAAACTACAAATCTCAAAATAGGTTATAAAATTAGAAAAAAGCAAGCCGTTATTGCTCAAAATATTAACATTAAAGTTAGTACCGCAAAATTAATTGCTTTGATTGGCGAAAATGGTATCGGAAAATCTACTTTACTAAGAACATTATCTAAAGTACAACCAAAATTAGATGGCAACATATCTATTCATTCCAAAAAAATAGAGAATTATACCGTTGCAGAGCTATCCAAAAATATAAGTATCGTTTTAACGGAAAAAATTCCAGCAAGTAATTTAACGGTTTATGAATTAATTGCCTTAGGAAGACAAACGTACACCAATTGGCTTGGCGCGCTAACTAATGATGACAAATCAAAAATTGATAACGCTATAGAACTTTGTAAAATAAAAGATCTAAAAACTAAAAAAATTGATGAACTAAGCGACGGACAATATCAAAAAATGATGATTGCTCGTGCATTAGCACAAGACACTAAAATTATTTTATTAGATGAACCAACTGCGCATTTAGATATCAATAATAAAATTGAAATATTTAAATTACTTAAAGATTTGGTAGAAAAAGAACAAAAATTAATTGTCGTTTCTACGCATGAATTACAACTTGCTTTACATACTTGCAACGATCTTTGGTTAATAACAAATACCGAATTTTTGTGCGACACAACTAAAAATCATATAAAAAAAGGGAGTTTAAATAAAATGGTGCGTTCAGAATATGTTACTTTTGACAAAATAAAAGAACAATTTATATTTCAATAAATGTCTATAAAAAATAACTTACAAGAATTAAAAAACGCACTTAATAAAGAAGTAACACTTGTTGCGGTTTCAAAAACAAAACCTATTTCTGCAGTTCAGGAAGCATATAATGCTGGACAACGCATTTTTGGCGAGAACAAAGTACAAGAAATGGTTGGTAAATACGAGGAACTACCTAAAGACATAAAATGGCATATGATTGGGCATTTACAGCGCAACAAAATTAAATATATGGCGCATTTTGTAGATTTAATTCATGGTGTAGATAGTTTTAAAACACTTAAAGAGATTAATAAGCAAGCAAAAAAACACGATAGAATTATCCATTGTCTTTTACAAGTGAAAATTGCAACTGAAGAAACAAAATTTGGCTTAACAAACCAAGAAATTAATTCCATTTTAAACAACGAAGAACTCAAAACTTTAGAGAATATTACTATTTCTGGTTTTATGGGCATGGCAAGTTTTACTGAAGATAAAACACAAGTTTCCAAGGAATTTAATTCACTAAAAACATTTTTTGAAACTTCAAAAAACGATTTCAACACTAAAAATATTGAATTAAAAATTCTTTCTATGGGAATGAGTGGTGACTATAAAATTGCCATTAAAAATGGTTCTAATATGATTCGTGTTGGTTCTGCTATTTTTGGAAATCGTAATTATTGAGATTTGCAAAATGTTTTAAACAACAATTATTAAAACCCCATTTCTTCTAACTTAATAATTTTTTGTTGAAAGGCAAATACTACTAATCCAGCGGTATTTTTTGTATCCGTCTTAATGAGTAAATTATTACGATGACCATCTACAGTTCTTGGACTAATAAACAACTTCTCTCCTATCTCACTTGTGGTTAATTGCTGACAAATAAGTTTTAGAATTTCGATTTCTCTTTTGGTAAGATAATCTTTATCAAATAGACTTCGTTTAGATTTATTAGAAGGATTTATTACATTTTCATGAATAATTTGCATGACATTTTCATCGTATGAAAACCCTTTTTCAAAAACATCATTAATCGTTTTAATTACTTTTTTTGGTGTGGAATTTTTTGCTAAATATGCAACTGCACCAATTGCAATCATATTACTTATAAATGGTTTGCTATAATAACTAGTAACAGCAATAATTTTAATGTTTGGAAAATCTTTTTTGACTTTTTTAGTTGTTTCGACTCCATTTAATAATGGCATTTTTAAATCCATTAAAATAACATCTGGCAATTCATCGTTTTCTAATAATTGATTAATTAAATCTTGCCCGTTTTCTGCTTGAAAAATAATTTCAAAATTATATTCTTTTCCTAAAATAAACGAAATACCTTGTCTAAACAATTCTTCATCATCTGCAATGGCTATTTTAATAATTGAATTCATATTAATTGCGTTTAATGTTAATAATAAAATTAGATCCTTTATCTTTTTTACTTTCAATTTTTAATTCACCTTTTAATATTGCAATTCTACTTTTAATATTCTGAAGTCCTAAGCCATTATTTTTAAAGGCTTTTTTGATATTAAATCCTTTACCATTATCTTTAAAACTAATACTTAGTGAAGTTGGCGTATCTGTTAAGCTTAAATTAATTTTTGTTGCTTGACCATGTTTTAATGCGTTGTTTAAAAATTCTTGAATAATTCTGAACAAATGCAATTCTTCATTCTTTTTTAAACTTTCGGCATAGTCTATAGTGTTTACTATTTGGATCTTTTTTGTGCTACTAAAATCACTTAATAATTCTTCAAGTGCAGCAACCAAACCAAAGTTATTTAAAATAGGCGGTAATAAATTATGAGCAATTTGTCTAGAATTATCTAATACATTTGTGGTAATACCTAACACTTTACTTAGTGCTTCTTTTTGTTCTTCTATAGTTAATGATTCATCCAATAGCATGTTAATATGTAAACTTACTACATTTAGTTTTGCACTAATAGCATCGTGTAAATCTTGTGCAATTCTGTTGCGTTCTACTTCTTGTGTTTCGATAGTTGCTTGTAATATTTTTTGTTGATTTTCTAATTTTAAACTGGCTTTTTCAACTTCTTTTTGGATGATTTTTTTTCTTGCGTAACGAAAAAAGAAAATTAAAGCGAGCGCCATAATTAATAGCATAAATACTGCTGTTAAAAGAATGACAACAATTTCTTTACTACTA
>Ga0256834_1002307_pt1 | contig 12174 bp, 8 predicted proteins | sample 4281140metaG_FD_190536 | JGI IMG/M metagenome (GOLD analysis project Ga0256834, IMG submission 190536) | Hydrothermal vent microbial communities from East Pacific Rise, Pacific Ocean - 4281-140 | ecosystem: Environmental > Aquatic > Marine > Hydrothermal vents | place: Pacific Ocean: East Pacific... | reverse complement strand
TGAGTGGCTTTATGGTAAAGATGGCTATTACAAGACCTTTAAAGCTATAGGTAAAGAGGGTGATTTTTATACGGCTGTGAGTACCAGCTCATTTTTTGGGGCGAGTATTGCTAATCATTTTTATAAACTACTCCAAGAAGATGCATATAAAAGAGATGGTTGGATTATAGAAGTTGGGGCTCATAAAGGCTACTTGCTTTGTGATATGATTCAGTGGCTTTATACACTAGACCCAACATTGGTACAGACTTTAAAGTTTGGAATCGTAGAGCGTCAGCCTCATGTGCAAGAAGAGCAATTAAAATATATAGAAGAGCGTTTTGGTTCTGATATTCAAATTACTCATTTTTCTGATATAGATGAGGTAGAAGTTGAGTATGCGTTTGTGGTGGCAAATGAGATATTTGATGCCTTTCCTTGTGAGCTTGTAAAAGATGGAGAAGAGGCCTTTGTGGTGGAGAACCTCATAAAGTGGAAAGAAGCAGATAAAGAGCTACTTGCTTTTGCAAAGACACATCGACAAGTTAAAGGTGAAGTAGCTGTAGGTTATGAAGAGTTTGCAATGCACATGGCAAAAGGGATTAAACATTGTGATTTTGTCTCTTTTGATTATGGAGAGAAGTTTGTACGTAATGACTTTTCAATTCGTGTTTATCAAAAACATGAAACCTTCCCACTTTTTGATGAAGAGCTAAAGCTAGAAGAGGCATTTAAAAAAGCAGACATCACTTACGATGTAAACTTTGGACATGTTATAGATGCTTTTGAAGAGGCAGGGTTTGAACTAGATAAGTATGAAACACAAGCCAGAGCATTAATACGTTTTGGACTCATAGATATATTAGAACAATTTGCCAAACAGACAACACAAGCCAACTACCTAAGAGAAGCAGATAAGATAAAGACACTTATTGCTCCGACAATTATGGGTGATAAGTTTAAAATGGTACACTTCCGAAAATAAAAATATAGGAAAAAATATGTTTTTAACTCAAATGTCATCAGAAAAAAGAGCCACAGTAGTTGCTACTGTTATCGCGACCATACTTACACTTATAAAGTTTTTTATAGGAGTGGCTTCTGGGTCAGTAGCTGTTTTAGCTTCGGCAATAGATTCACTTTTAGATACTCTTATTTCTATCTTTAACTTCTTTGCTATTCGTAAGTCTGAAGAGAAAGCCAGTGATGAGTTTCAGTATGGAAAAGGGAAAGTTCAAGCCATTGCAGCAGTGATAGAGGGAACAGTTATAACCATCTCTGGACTTTATATTATATATGAGGCGATTCAAAAAGCGATACATGGTTCTAAAACGGAACTACTTACTCCTGCTATTATTGTTATGCTTATCTCTATCGTTGTAACATTCTTTTTGGTTCAGTACCTTTTGAAAGTAGCTAAGGAGACCGATAACTTGGTTATAAAATCTGATGCTTTACATTACCAAACTGACCTTTGGAGTAACGGGGTAATTTTACTTTCGTTAGGGATTGTTTATTTTACAGGATTAGAGTGGGTAGATGCACTGTTTGGTTTTGGAATAGGGGTTTACATTATCTACTCTGCTTATGAGATTATTGAAGAGGGAATAGCGATACTGCTTGACCGAGCATTAGAAAAAGAGACAGTGGATAAAATACGGGAACTTATAGGTAGACATCCTGAAGTCAATGGGTTTCATTGGTTAAAAACTAGAACAGATGGAACGAGTAACTTTGTAGAGTTTCATTTGGTTTTACAACCGAACCTATACCTTATAGAAGCTCATAGAATTTCTGACCAGATAGAAGATAAAATAATGCAACTTGATGATAAAAAGCGTTGGATTATTACCCCTCACTATGACCCTTATGATGATGAAGATATAAACAATGCTGTTGCAGATGGAAAAGTACTTGGGCAAGTGACAAAATGATTTACCTTCTCTCTCCTCTTGTAAAAGAGGGAACCTTCTCTCTACCAATGATAAAGTTTTCATTAGTAGTTGACAAGATAGACTTTTCTACTTGTGATACCCTTATGTTTAGCTCTAAACAAGCTGTTGTCTCTGCTGATACTATTGATAAAAAGTGGAAGGAGTTTCCATGCATTGCTATAGGTGGAGCGACTAAAAAAAAGATAGAAGAGTTAGGTGGAAAAGTTATTTACCATCCAAAAGAGTTTTATGGAGAAGTTTTAGCAAAAGATATAGAGAATTTTTTTTCAGATAAAAAGTTGCTCTATTTACGACCTAAAGATGTCTCATTTGATAGTAAGGCATATTTAGAAAAAGTTGGGATAGAGTTAGAAGAACAGATAATTTATGAGACTTCATGTATAAAATATACTACAGATAAAAAACTAAAAGAGAATGCAACGATTATTTTTACTTCACCCTCTACAATAAAATGTTTTTTTAATAATTTTGAATGGGATAACAGTTATACTGCAATCTTAATTGGTCATGCAACTAAAGAGCATTTACCTAAAATGTGTAAATATGTAATAGCAGATGAACCCTTGATTGATTCATGTATAAAAAAAGCGATAGAAGTCGAAAAAAAGAGAGCTATTTAGTTATTTTTAGTTTGAAATTTGGTATAATTCACTTAACCTGAATGGTTCGACTACTGTTATATGTGGTCCAACATTATCTTTAGTGGGACATGTAGTTAATTGGTGTGTGGGTGCTTTCGTTTGAGTAAGCTTGGCTTACGAGAAAATGCCCCCTAAAAATTACTCTCTCCTGCACCGTTGGCTTTTTAGGGCCGGCTTTCATACAGAACGGCTGTTCGGGGGCTTATATAATCTTTTAGATTATATAAGAACTTCTTTCTATATATCTCTCATTTTTATTTCTCAAACTTTTATTTATTCAAAAATTATCATCAATCATTTTATACGAGAAGCTAATAATCAATAGTGTATAATGTCAAAATTTTATTGTGGAGTGTGTTGTAGTGAATGTATTAATAATCGGTGCTGGTGGACGTGAGTATTCTATAGGGATGGCTCTTCAAAAAGATGAAAAAGTAGAGAAGTTATATTTTGCTCCAGGTAATGGTGCGACAGATGAGTTGGGTGAAAATTTAACTATATCTGATTTTAATGAACTGGCTGACTTTTGTGAAGCTAATGATGTTGAACTTACTATAGTAGGACCAGAAGCACCTTTAGTTGATGGGATTGTTGACCTATTTGAAGAGCGTGGTTTAAAGATATTTGGACCATCTGCACAGGCTGCACAGCTTGAAGGTTCTAAAATATTTATGAAGAATTTTTTAGCACGTCACAATGTTCCTACTGCTAAATATATAGAGACAGACTCTTTGGAAGAGGCGTATAAGTTTATTATGACTTTGGAAGCACCTATTGTAGTAAAAGCAGATGGTCTTTGTGGTGGTAAAGGGGTGATTATCGCTCAGAATCACAATGAAGCAAAAAAGGCTGCTGGCGAGATGCTTTCTGGTAACTCATTTGGTGATGCTGGAACCTCTATAGTAGTAGAAGAGTTTTTAGATGGTTATGAACTTTCTGTTTTTGCTATTTGTGATGGTGAAGATTATGTGGTTCTTCCTGCTGCACAAGACCATAAACGTCTGCACAACGATGACCAAGGACCAAACACAGGTGGAATGGGTGCTTATGCTCCAACACCTTTGGTAAATGATGAGATTTATAGAAAGTTAGATGAACGAGTAATTGTTCCTACTTTAGAGGGTATGAAGAGTGAAGGTATGCCATTTAAAGGAGTACTTTTTATCGGTGTTATGGTAGTTAACGATGAACCAATTATTTTAGAATACAATGTACGTTTTGGAGACCCTGAGTGTGAAGAGATTATGCCTCTTTTAAAGTCATCTGCTTTAGATTTATTTTATAAAGGTGCAACCAACGATTTAAAAAGTTTAGAAATTGAGTTTCATGATAAGTTTGCAGTAGGTGTGGTTATGGCATCTAAAGATTACCCATATAAGAGTTCTGCTCCTGCTCAGATTATCGTTGATGATATTGTACATGATGATATTTTTAAAGAGCATGCACATATATCTTATGCAGGTGTTTCACGTGGAGAAGATGGAGAACTTTATGCAACAGGTGGTCGTGTACTGGTTTGTGTAGGTTTGGGTGATAGTATTAAACAAGCACAACAACGTGCTTACATGTTGGTAGGTCAGGTTCATTTTGCTGGTAAGCACTGTAGAACAGATATAGCTTATCAAGCTTTATAGGAATTATATGCGTACAGTTTTTCTTTCTCTTCTAGTAACTACTGTTCTGTTTGGGAAAGAGACTATCGAGGTTTTTGCTGAAGATGTAAAAGCCACAGTTGACCATTTTGAAGCCAGTGGTGATGTGGTTATTCTTTATGATGGTGCCATGCTAAAGTCTAATCGTGCAACCTATGATAAAAACAGCTCTCTTTTAACACTAAATGGTGATGTAGAGATGTTAAGTGAAACAGAAAATCGAGTCTCGTCTAATGAATTGGTTATAGATACTTCTACCAAGTCAGTGGAGTTTAAAAAGCTTTTTTTAACGACAGAAGAGAACCTTTGGATAGATGCTACTAAAGCTACAAAAACAGATGATCAATATAAAATATATGACAGTAAACTTTCAAGTTGTAACAAAGCTAATCCTGATTGGACGATAGGGTTTTCAGAAGCTTATTATAGAAAAGATAAAGATTTTATTACTTTAAAAAATGTTGAGTTGGTTTTTTTTAATAGAAAAATTCTCTCCTTGCCTTATATAGCGTTTCCTACAATAGATAAACGAACAACAGGACTTCTTTTTCCTCAATTTAAATTTTCAGATATAGAGGGTTTTGCCTATGAACAGCCTTTTTATTATGCTCCTACAGATAACATTGATGTAGAATTTAATCCTCAAATTCGTACAAGTAGGGGTGTGGGAACTCATGTTACTACACGTTTTGTAGACTCTAATCACTCTTTTGGAGAGTTTACTACAGGGTATTTTAAAAATTTTGATTCATATTCTGATAAGCAGAACTTACATAAAGAACACTATGGTTTTGAATTTCTTTATAACTCTACAGATTTTTTAGACTTAGATGACTATAAGAGTGGATTTTATGTTAATGCCACCTATTTAAATGATTTAGAGTATCTGAATACACAAAAAGATACTGCTTCATCGTTAATCAACTCTAATCTTATAGAGTCTCGTCTAAATGCATTTGTTTATGATGAAGAGAACTATCTAGGGCTCTATGCGAAGTATTATATAGATACCAGTAAAGATGATAATAAAGAGACACTACAAGAGTTACCTACTTTGCATTATCATAAGTACATGGATAAGTTCTTTATTGATAAGTTTTTTTATACATTTGATGCAAAACTGCATAACTATACACGGGTTAAAGGGAGTAGGGCATATCAGTCTGAGCTTGATTTACCTATAACCTATTATGACTCATTTTTTGATAATTATTTAAATTTTTCACTTTCTGAAAACTTGTATTTAAGTCAAGTAAACTTTTCAAATCTTAAAAATCCTAGTGATAATTATGGCTATTATCGTAACTTTCATACGATGGAATTTTCTTCAGATTTAACTAAACAGTATGACAGTAATGTACATACATTACACCCATCAGTTATCTATACAAAACCTAGTTTTGAAAAAGAAAATCCTGTTAACTATGCAGACTTAAGTTCTGAACAGAGAGAATTATTTGTAACTCAAACAAAAAAGGAGAGTGTATCTTTGGGTCTTAGTCAGTACTATTATATGGATGATTTAGAGACAAATTTATATCATCGTTTGGCATGGATACATTTCCCTGAAGAGAAGTTTAATAGAGGAGATATGAATAGTGAGTTTGCATATGAAGGAAAAAACTTAAACCTATATAGTAATTTATTTTATTCATTAGATAAAAATAAAATTCACTCTCTTACTACTTCTTTTGGTTATAATCAAAGCAACTATGATATAATGTTTACACATTTTTATAATTATGATTTTGTAGTTGAACAAGAGAAAACAAGTTTTATAAATACAGCGTTCACTCACAATTATAATAAGCATAATCAATGGTTCTTTAACTATGATTATGATTTAGAAAAATCATTTAATCATCAATGGTTTGTGGGTTGGGCTCACAGACAGAAATGTTGGGGTGCAAAGTTGAGTATAGGACAGGAACGTATTCCTAATCTAGATGATACTTTCAGAAACAACATGCTTTACTTTGAAGTTAATTTAAACCCTTTAGGTGGTATATCTCAAAGTATTGAACAAAAATTTTCATCACAAGGTAAATAAAACTATGAAAACAGAAGCTAAAGTTGGTCTTTTTATTACATTGTCACTCTTTTTTCTTTTTGGCTTACTCTCTCAACTGAGTAGTTTTGATAATCTTTTTAAAAAGGGTTATCCAATCTCTGCAAAAATTAATGATGGCTCTGGTCTAAAAGATAAAGCTAAAGTGAAATTAAAAGGTGTAGATATTGGATATGTTGAAAAGGTCACACTTTTAGACAATGATGTTGTTACGAAACTTATAATTGATGAGGGCGTTAAAATTCCTTCGGATTCTATTATAATTATCTCGCAAGACTCTCTTTTAGGTGGAAAATTTTTAGATATTAAGCCTGGAACATCAAAAGATACTTTAGCACCTAATGCACTCTTAGCTAAAGAGGAAAAGGTCTCTTCTATAGCAGATGCTTCAACAGCAGCAGATGAGGCTTTTCAAGAGATAAAATTTTTGGTACATGATTTAAGAGATATTTTTAACAATGGTGGAAAGAGTGATATTCAAGATACATTAGCCAACTTAAGAGAGTTTTCTGAACTTTTAGCTTCTATTTCAAAAGAAGACAACCAGACCATTCATGAGATTTTAGCCAATGCCAATAAGTCGTTGGCAAATGCAAATAATACTATTGATAAGTTTGCTGTAATGAGTGATGAAATTACAAAAACATCAAAAGAGTTTGCTAAAGTAGGTAGTGGAATTAATAAAGATTTACCACAAATTATGGCCAGACTAGATGCCATTACCAAATACCTCGAAGGTGTGAGTTCAACACTAGATGCAAAGTTACCAACAGCACTTGATAAGTTTGTAAAACTTGAAGATAATTTAAATGATACCATAGAGGGAAATAAGGACAAACTTTCAAGTGCCTTAACTTCTGTAGATGGATTCTTCTCAGAGAGTACAGAAACCATGCAAAAAGTCGATAAGTATTTAGACGGTATGATTAAGAGTGAACTACATGTAGAGATGAGATCAGATGATGTTTATGATGATGGTGGTTACTCTAAATCAAATTTAAAGCTAACACTTAAACCTGATCCTAGCAGATACTATATAATAGGTGTAACTAGTGGACCTAGTTTTGAAGCAGATGATAGTTTTGAGAGAGGTTATGCAGGAAATAAAAAGCATGAGAGTGGTGACTTTTTACTCTCAGCACAGTATGGTAAGCGTTTTGATGACTTACTATTTCGTGTAGGACTTATTGAAGGACAAGGTGGTTTTGGGGTAGATTATTTTGCTCTAAACGATACTTTAAAAGTTAGTGCCAATATGTTTGACTTTAATGCTGTAAATGATATACGTGGAGAAAATTTAAATTTAACCACAACAATGCGTTATCAATTCTTTAAACATATTAACGCTTATGTTAGTGCAAACAATATTTTAAACAGTAGAGCAAACAGTATGTCAGCTGGTTTAGGTGTTAGTTTCGTAGATAATGATTTAAAAAATCTTCTGGGTACAGCTGCGAGTGCAGCCAATTAAATAGTAAAAGATATAGATGATACACGAAAAAAACAAGATACTTTTTAAAGATAGAGAAGATGCAGCAGAACAGTTAATTAGACAGTTCTCGTTAGATGTAACTGCTTTAGACAATATTATTGTTTTGTCTGTCAGTGAGGGTGGTGTCTATTTTGCAGAACAGATAGCCAAAAAAATTCATTGTTCAATGGACATACTACTAACTGAACCTATCTATTCTGAAGTAAATAAGAAGTTAACCATTGCGATGGTTGGAGAAACTGAAGAGGTTATTATAAATAAGGCATTAGCACGTGCCTTTAATATCTCGAAAGATTACATTTATGCAGAGGCATCTGTTAAGTATAAAGAGAATATTTTAAGTCATATAGATAAATATCGTTATGGATTGGAGTTACAAGATTTAAATGACAAATATGTCATATTGACAGATGAGTGTGTTGAAACAGGTTTGACAATGATGTCAGCTGTTAAAACAGCCATATCTTTAGGAGCTAAAAATATTTTTATAGCAGTTCCTATATTGGATAATGTGGTTTATGAAAGTTTACTTACTATTTGTGATAATATTTTCTGCCCACATAAGATAGATGATTATATCTCTGTAGATTACTACTATGAAGAGTTAGAACCTTTTGGTTTTGAAGAGATAGATAAAATAATGAAAAATGTAATGAATACATATAAAAAAGGAAAAACAGATAATGAATGAACAAAATATAGTAGTAAGTTGTAACAACTTAGAAGAGCGATACCAGTTTAATAAAGTAGCAAAACAAGCAAGTGGGGCTGTGCTTTACTACTGTGGAGATGCAGTACTTTTAGCTGCAATTGCAATTGATCCAAAACCTGTAGATGAAGATTTTTTACCATTGACTGTTCAATATGTTGAAAAAACCTATGCTGCTGCAAAAATTCCTGGTGGATTTATAAAAAGAGAAACCAAGCCAGGTGACTTTGAGACTTTGACATCAAGAATAGTTGATAGAAGTTTAAGACCACTTTTTCCAAAAGGTTTTCATAACCCTGTTGTTATATCTATTACAGTTTTAAGTTCTGATCCAGCTGTAGATATGCAAGTAGCAGCGATGCATGCAGCATCTGCAGCACTTTATACTTCTGATATACCTGTAAACCAAATAGTGGCAGCTGTACGTTTAGGAAAGATAAATGATGAAGTTCTGATTAATCCTACGTTAATTGAACAAGAAGAGTCTACTTTAGATTTATTGGTTGTGGGTTCAGGTTCTGATGTACTGATGATAGAGATGTGTGTAAATGCTTCAGAAGATGAGCATGTGCATAATACAAATGAGCTTGAAGAAGATGAACTTTTAGAGATTATTGACATTGCTCAAGGTGCTATAGCACAAGCTTCTTCTGCTTATGAGGCTGACTTTAAAGTGGCAAAGAAAGAAGAGATTGCTGTAAAAATCTCAGAAGATAAATCAGATGATAATCTTTATAAATTTATAGAAGAGAATTATGCAGAGGCTGTATCAGCTGCTGTACAATCTATGGCTAAAAGTGAGAGAAGTCAAGCTTTAAAAGATGTAAGAACAACCATTATGGACGCTTTAGAAGCAAAAGGTGAAGAGGCAGACAAAGAATTGGTTTCTAAAATGTTAGAAGCTTATAAAAAGTCTGTGGTTCGTTCACTTATTTTAGAGAAAGAAGTTAGAGCAGATGGAAGAGCTTTAAATGAAGTTCGTCCTATTGAAATAGATATTAACCTTTTACCTTCTGTTCATGGATCTTGTCTCTTTACACGTGGTCAAACACAAGCTTTAGTGACTGCTACACTTGGTGACATGAAGTCAGCCCAATCATATGACCTGATTGGTACAAAAAGTGCTTTATATGAAACATTTATGGTTCACTACAACTTCCCAGGTTTTTCAGTAGGTGAAGCAAAACCAGCAAGAGCTCCAGGACGTAGAGAGTTAGGTCATGGTAACCTAGGTAAACGTGGATTAGAACCTACACTGAATCTAAAAAGAGATGGAAGCATACGTTTGGTTTCTGAAATTTTAGAGTCAAATGGTTCCTCATCTATGGCAACTGTTTGTGGTGGATCTTTAGCTCTTAAAGCTGCAGAAATAGAGACTTCTAAGCTTGTTGCCGGTATTGCAATGGGTCTGGTAACTGATGGTACTAAAAATTGTGTTCTTACTGATATTATGGGATTAGAAGATCATGATGGTGATATGGACTTTAAAATTACAGGTACTTCCGATGGTGTCACAGCTATGCAGATGGATATTAAACTGGGTGGTATAGAAGCAGATGTTTTAAAAGAAGCACTCCACCAAGCAAAAGAGGGGAGACTTCATATCTTAAATATTATGGAAGAGGCTCTTTCAACAATGGAGCCAAGTAAAGCTTTACCTTCTGTTGTTCAGTTCTCTGTAGATGGTAGTCATGTACCAGCAATCATTGGTAAAGGTGGTGGAACGATTCGTGAAATCATCGAAAAATATGGTGTAAGCATAGATATTGACCGTGATACAAATGCTGTTAAAATTACAGGTTCTTCAAAAGAAGATGTAAATGGAGCTAAAGAGTTTATAGACAGCATTACTTCTGCACCTGTTAAGAAACAGATGGTATATGAAGTAAATAAACAATATGCTGGTAAAATTAAGAAGATAGTTGAGTTTGGTATGTTTATAGAGATGCCAGATGGTTTTGATGCTCTACTTCATATCTCTAAAGTTGCTAAAGAACGTGTGAATAACTTAAGTGAGCGTTACAATATTGGTGATGCTATTGATATTATTGTTATGGAGCAAAAAGGTAAGAAAGTGGAGCTTTGTACTCCTGCTTATTTACTTTAATATTTTAATTATTGGGTGACGGACAACCACAGGGGGATTGTCCCTACAGGTTCCAAATTTGTAGGGACAACGCCCCCGTGCTTGTCCGTTATCTTTAGTTGAAATTGATTCTTTTTGTAGCACTTCCTCTATTTTTTTATCTATTTAGTATAGATTCTTATTTTTTTTCTTCTCTTAATTATTTATATAAGTTATCTTGGTTATAATCGCGTCGTTATTACGAAGTGATAAGTAGGGAAACAGGTTGCATTTATGTACTTGTTGGCATGGTTTTTAACTATGTTTACGCTATCCGAACAGACTTTGAAACGCAGTCAAGGGAGACTCAAAGCCCATAATTTTAAGGATATAAAATGAAAAAGTTTTTTTTACTTTTCTTAGCTCTTAGTGCAGTAGTATTTGCTGCTGATGGTGAAACTGCAAAAGTTGTATTGGCATCTGCTGAAGGTGCTAGCCTTGCTGGATATTCAGTACTTGCTGCTGGTGTTGGTCTTGGTCTTGCTGCTCTTGGTGGAGCTATTGGTATGGGTCATACTGCTGCTGCAACTATTGCTGGTACTGCACGTAACCCAGGTCTTGGTGGTAAACTAATGACTACTATGTTTATTGCTCTTGCGATGATTGAAGCACAAGTTATCTATACACTTGTTATTGCTCTTATTGCTCTTTATGCTAACCCATTCTTAGCTTCATAATTTAGACTGAGTTTAAGAACTATAAAAGTTTAGGGTGGTACAATGCCACCCTAACTCCTCATTTAGGTTTCGATAAGCCTTTTAAGTTATCTAAAATGCACCAGTGGTGGAACGGTAGACACGCGGGCTTGAGGGGCTCGTGCCTTAGGGCGTGGAAGTTCAAATCTTCTCTGGTGCACCACATTACTTGCCTTTTTCTTCCTATTTTAATTTTTTTAACGTCATGTACTTAGTGTACACTTTTTTTAAAATAATCAAACTAGAAATAAAAATTCTACGTAAATTCTTTTATTCTACTTTTTAACTTTTCAAAAAATAAAAAATATCTTATTTCTCTTAAACAAGCATAGGAATATGTCTTACGGAATTTTAATATAATTTTATGAGGGATATTTTTTATTATCAGATTAGGGGAATTTGTAGGGATAGCCCTTGAGGGCTATCTTTGTTATAAGATTATTTCTTAATTTCTTTATGCACAATAGTTGTTAAGCCAAGTAATTTCCAGCCTTGAAATCCTGCACGATAGTAAAATAGCTTCTCTTTTGGATAATTATACTTGAGCATACCTTCTATGAGATGTTTGCTCTGTTCACACCATAGACCGTTACAGAAGACAGCCAGCTCTTTAACATTTGAAAAGTCCCATGTTCCATCTGCTTTTACTTTCATACCTAAAACTTTAAAAATTATTTTGGCTTTTTCTTTAGAGGCATTTTGTATAATAGGAAAAGGAATATTTATAGCAGAAGGAATGGTCTCTAACTCATACCAGCTTTTAAGTCGGGCATCTATAATTAGACCTTTTTTATTAGTAACTTTTTCTTTCATAAACTCAATAAGTTCAAGCTCAGCGATATTTTTAATATCTGGGTC
>Ga0256834_1002306_pt1 | contig 12174 bp, 10 predicted proteins | sample 4281140metaG_FD_190536 | JGI IMG/M metagenome (GOLD analysis project Ga0256834, IMG submission 190536) | Hydrothermal vent microbial communities from East Pacific Rise, Pacific Ocean - 4281-140 | ecosystem: Environmental > Aquatic > Marine > Hydrothermal vents | place: Pacific Ocean: East... | reverse complement strand
TGCCCATATGCATAACGGCATTAAATATATCAAATACATCGAATTTAGCTTTTGGATCAGAAAAATCCAGACCTGTAATATTTTGTATGAACAAAAGAAATTGGTGCCGCCCCATAGTTGCTTGCTGTTCATCATTGGTCATTATAGGAGCTTTGGCAATTTCCCCATTAATTTTATCCGTAAGCTCTTTTGTTATTTCCTCATGAAAATTACCATTATTGATTAAAGCTTTATTTTGAAGCAATAGGGTACTGCTTTGGGCAAGCAGCGCGTCACCATCGGCAATTTCATCTGCGCTCAGTATTCTATCAGATGAGTATAAAGCTTTATGCACTGCCAAAAACTCTTCTGCCCCAGCATAATTCTGTTTTACCCGATCACCGATAGTCTCGGCTTTTGGCTCAACAGTATTTTGCTTTGCTTCCTCATCTATGGTTTCTGGTTTTGGCTCTGCCACTAAATGCACCCTTATTGGTCTGATTTTATTAAGTATTTTTATATATGGTAAATTCTAACATATAAATAATTATAAACACAAGAAAAACCTTGGAAAATCATGTATTTTTCGTTTAGATTAGCAACGCGAAATAAAGAATATGGATATAATATTATGCGCTTTACTGTTAACTGGCTTAAAAACCACCTTGAAACGAATGCAAATGACGAAGAAATTTGCCAGACTCTAACCGATATAGGGCTAGAGCTGGAGGAATTTGAGGATAAGGGCAAGGCATTTGCCGAATTTAAGGTCGCATATGTGGAAAGTGCGAATAAGCATCCTGACGCGGATAAGCTGCAAGTCTGCACTGTAAAAACGCAAAGCGGAACTACGCAAGTTGTTTGTGGTGCGCCAAATGCCAGAGCGGGCATGAAAGTTATATTTGCGCCATCGGGAACATATATCCCTGGCCTTGATGTAACGCTCAAGAAAACCAAAATTCGCGGCGTAGAGTCAAATGGCATGATGGTATCTGAAAAGGAAATGTGCCTGTCAGATGCGCATGAGGGCATTATTGAGATTGATGATAAATATGAGATCGGCACGCCTATCACCGATATTTATGGCCTTGATGAGAAGATTATAGAGATTTGCTTAACCCCCAACCGCGCCGATTGCGCAGGAGTGCGCGGCATTGCGCGTGATTTAGCTGCGGCGGGGATTGGCACGTTAAAGCCTCAAAATGAGGATGCAATCAAGGGAAGCTTTAAATCACCAATAAATGTAGAGATAGAAGATACTGACGGATGTAAGTTGTTTTATGGTCGGTTAATTAAAAATGTTAAAAACGGTGAGTCTCCACAATGGTTGCAAAATCAGCTTAAAGCCATTGGCTTGCGTCCTATTTCTGCGCTGGTTGATATTACTAGCCTAATGACTATGGATCAGGCGCGTCCACTGCATGTTTATGACGCGGATAGGCTGCAAGGCAATATTATTGTTCGTAGCTCTAAGGCTGGCGAAAAAATAGATGCGCTTGATGATAAAAGCTATACCCTTATAGACAATGCGATTGCCATTACAGATGATAGCGGCATTATCGGGCTTGGCGGGATTGTTGGCGGGGTATCAACATCAGTAAGCGAAGACACCGTAAATGTATTTGTCGAAAGTGCGTATTTCAGTCCAACGCGCATTGCACGTACAGGCCGTGATATAGCAATACAAAGTGATGCAAGATATCGTTTTGAGCGCGGCGTTGACCCTATCTTTGCCAAGGGCGGTATCGAGATGGCTACTCGTCTTATCCTTGAGCTTTGCGGCAGTGATAATACCGAAATAAGTGAGCTTGTAAAAGCTGGTGATGAGCCAAAATGGCAACATGAAATAGAGTTTGACACTGATTTCACCGAAAAACTTTGCGGCATTAAAATAGCAGAAGACGAGCAAGTAGAAATATTGCAAAAGCTTGGTTTCAAAGTATCAAAAAACGGTAATAACTACGGCGTAACGCCGTCCTCATGGCGCGGAGATGTTGAAGGCAAGCCTGATTTGGTTGAGGAAATTGTGCGTATTCATGGCTATAGCAAAATTGAGCCGATTTCTGTTCGTAGTAAAAATGCCGTGACATCCGCCGCAGAAACCCGAAATTTAAAAAACTCACGCATGGCGCGCGCAGCAATGACAAATGCTGGTATGAATGAATGTGTGACATGGTCATTCATGTCTAAAACTTTGGCAAAATCCTTTGGATCAAACGACAACTCTGCTCTAACGCTTGGTAATCCTATAAGCTCTGAGCTTAATCAAATGCGCCCGTCTATATTGCCTAATTTGATAGAAGCGGCAGGGCGCAATGTTGCGCGTGGCTTTTCCAATAGCGCATTTTGTGAAGTTGGCCCTGTTTTTAAAACCGCCAATATTGATGGACAAAATATAATTGCCGCTGGCATACGGGCAGGGCAAAAGACTACGCGTCATTGGGCGGCTGATGAGCAAGAGCGCAGCGTCGATGCTTATGATGCTAAATCAGATGCTATGGCAGTTTTGGCGGCTTGCGGTGCGCCTGCTGCAAATGCTCAGATTTCACGCGATGCGCCTGATTATTATCACCCAGGGCGTTCTGGTGTTTTGCGCTTGGGCAAAAATGTAATTGCACAATTTGGTGAAATACATCCTGCTATTTTAGAGGAAATTGGCATTAAAAGCGCAGTTGTAGGCTTTGAAGTATTCTTGGAGAATATCCCTGCTCCGCGTAAAAAAGGCGGTACAGCCAAACCATTATTAAAGTTATCACCGCTCCAACCTTTAAGCCGTGATTTCGCATTTATCGTTAAGGAAGATGTTAATGCCGACAATATGCTACGCGCTGCAAAATCTGCGGATAAAAAACTTATAATCGCAGCGGAAATATTTGATATCTATACTGGTAAAGGCGTGGAAGAGGGCTATAAATCGCTTGCTCTTAATATTACAATTCAACCAATTGACGCAACACTTACAGAAGATCAATTGGAAGAGCTGATGAATAATGTTATAGACGCAGTAGCCAATAAATGCGGCGGCGCTTTAAGGGGATAGCCATGTCATCATTAGCACAAAAATTAACTGAAATTATGGAGCAAGCTTTTAGCGCGTTGGAATTGCCAAAAGAAAATGCTCGTGTGCAGGTGTCAGGGCAGGTAGAGGCTGCGCAGTTTCAATGTAACGGAGCGATGCCTAGCGCAAAGATAGCGCGTAAAAACCCACGTGAAATTGCACAAAATATTATTGATCAGGTGAAACATATCGAGATATTCGAAGATATTTCTATCGGTGGCCCGGGTTTTATCAATATAACCCTGACAGACACGTACATCACCGAGCATCTGAAATCTTTGCTTAAAGACGTACGCTTTGGCATTCCTTCAGTTGAGCAAGGCCAGAATATTGTGCTGGATTATGGCGGGCCAAATATCGCCAAAGCCATGCATGTCGGGCATTTGCGCAGCTCTATTATTGGAGATTCCCTGCGCCGTATGTGTCTGCACGCAGGCTATAACGCTATCGGAGACGTACATATGGGTGATTGGGGCAGCCCTATGGGCATGATCCTTTCCGAGCTTGAACTAATGAATTTTGACGGTGACATCACGATGGAGATGCTTGCCGAGATTTACCCCAAAGCATCAAATGCGTGTAAAGAAGACAAGGCGCGAATGGCATTAGCGCGCGCGGCTACCCATAAATTACAAAATGGTGATGAGAGCTACACTAAGCTTTGGCGCGAATTTATCGATGTATCCATTGTGGGAATGAAAAAGAATTTTGACGCACTCGGCGTTCATTTCGATGAATGGAAGGGCGAGTCCGATGCTCATCCATTTATTGATGATATGGTTAAGGATTTGAGAAGCAAAAATATCGCCATTGATAGCGAGGGCGCATTAATAGTCCCTGTGGCGCAAGATAGCGATAAAAAGGAGCTTCCTCCTCTAATGTTACTGAAATCCGATGGCGCGGTGCTTTATGGTACTACTGATCTTGCAACTATTATTGAGCGCAAGCAGAGCCATAACCCAAGCAAAATTATCTATGTAGTAGACCAACGCCAAGCCCTGCATTTCGAGCAGGTTTTCCGCGCTGCGCGTAAATCTGGCATAGCTCCCGAAGATAAGATAGAGCTTATCCATGCTGGCTTTGGCACAATGAACGGAAGCGATGGTAAACCGTTCAAAACCAGAGCGGGCGGGGTTATGCGCCTTGAAGAGCTTATCTCTATGGCGATAGAAAAAGCGCAAAGCCGCCTTAATGAGGCGGAGCTTGCCAAGGATATGGACAAGGCCGAGCGGGCTAGCGTTGCCCATAAAGTTGCAATTGCCGCTGTGAAATTTGCTGATCTACAAAATAACCGCAGTGCAGATTACATCTTTGATATTGATCGCATGACTTCGTTTGAGGGAAAGACAGGGCCGTACTTGCTTTATCAGGCTGTACGCATTCAATCTTTGCTGCGTAAAGCACACGTACAGGGCGATATTATTTGTGAAGAGTTTAAAATCACCGATGGGGATCGTAGCTTGGCATTGCTTCTAAGCGAGCTGCCCGATCACTTTGCCAGCGCGATGAAGCATTATACTCCGCATCTTTTATGTGATTATGCGTTTAAACTTGCACAGGAATTTAGCTCCTTCTACGGTAATTGCCACATATTATCTGAAAAGGATGAAGCCTTGAAACTAAGCCGCCTCGCGCTATGCCAGCAAACGCACAAGCAGCTATCCCTTATGCTGGAGATGCTTGGGATTGAGATTCCAGCGCGGATGTAGATTTCTCTCATTATATAGCTTGCTAATATTACATTTAGCTGATATGCTGGATATATGATATTAGAAAACAATGATATGACTAAAAAATCTGAGCAAGTAGCAAATTTCTTGAAGAGCTTTGCTAACCAAAGTCGTTTGCTGATTTTGTGTGAACTGGTTGAGGGAGAAAAAAGCGTAAGCCAGATAATGGAGCAAACAGGCATTGCCCAAACTTCGGCCTCTCAGCATCTCTCGAAATTAAAGCAAGAGGGGATAGTTTCCTTCAGGCGAGATCACAGAACCCTATATTACAGCATTTCCAACAATGCTGCGCTTGAGATTATGCAAGTCTTACATAAAGAATTTTGCGCTGATGAAAACTGATGAAATAAGTAAAGGAGAAAGTTAAAATGAAGAACTCAATTCTACCATGGCATATAGGCGGCATATTATTGGCCGCATCATTCTTGCTTGCCGTTATGATAGTAAAGCCAATCGGGGTTTCTACCCAGTTTGTTATTGCTGACGCAGCTATGTGGGATTTGGTGCAGCCCGATATAATTACAGAAGATAGCACAAGCAAAAGCGGCTATGCTTCGCCGAATGCTTATCTTAATAAAAGCGGCGGGAAATACGCTAAAAACGCTGCTAATCCGCTGAATTACAGCTTTATATTTGTCATTGCAATGATGTTTGGTGCGTTCCTTTCTTCTGTTACCAAGGGTGATAAACCAACAAGGGAGCAAAAGCATATGCCCGAAATATGGCGCGAGCGTTTCGGCGATTCTAGGGCAAAGCGTTATATCGTTACATTTATAGCAGGTTTTGCGGTGTTATTCGGTGCGCGCCTAGCAGGTGGCTGTACCAGCGGCCACATGATGAGTGGCATGATGCAAACAGCGTTAAGCGGGTATTTATTTGCTGCTGGAATGTTTGCAACCTCTATCCCGCTTGCAATTTTTATATTCAAAAAGAATAAATAGGAGATACAAATTATGGAACTATTATTAGCAATTATCATAGGAACGTTTTTCGGCTTTGCGCTAAACCGTGTTGGTGCAACTAACCCCGAGAATATTATAAACATGCTGCGCCTTAATGACTTGCGGTTGATGAAAGTCATTTTGCTTGCAATTGGATTGTCATCAATATTGTTGTTTGCGGGTATGTATTTCGGGGCTATTGATGCTTCTCATATCTCAATCAAGACCGCTTATTGCGGAGTTATTGCTGGCGGCGCAATCTTAGGGATAGGCTTTGCCATTTCGGGATATTGCCCTGGTACGGGCTTGGCGGCTGCGGCGACAGGGCGCAAGGACGCTATATTCTTTGCGCTTGGTGGCTTAGGCGGAGCTTTCGCATTTACGTTGCTATATGGCTGGATTAAAGGCAATACACATTTGTTTGATAAGATAGCTGGCGGCGCGGTATCTATTGCGCAAAGCGGTAATGATAAATATGAAGCATTACTGCCAGCAATAAACGGAAGCGTAGTTGGCATTGCTTTGGGCGCGATATTTGTAGTTATTGCCGTTGCTCTGCCAAAGAAGATTTTATAAAATCTTTGCGCAAAACTGTAGGGAATGGCTTCCTTTAGAGAATTAAGGACTACGCAGCAAGACGCACTACTGTCTGGCAGGAGAGCGAAGCCCCCTTGGGGCGGGTTATTCAATTAAACTACTAATTCCTTGACAACGAAGCAAAAACCTGCGATGTTCTGCGCCAGCTTGTGTGATTAGCACATGAGCAGAGCTTTTGGATATTAATCAAAATTGATCATTTTGTCTTTTCCGTAAAGTTCATTTAATAGAGCTAAAATTACATAATTGTAATAGCAAAAGGAAAAATGATGAATAATTTTGATGGCCTCGGCCTACACCGCGTGCTTGCCAAATCTCTGGCACACATGAAATATGATACACCTACACCAATCCAAGCACAGGCAATACCGTTCGCTCTTGAAGGGCGCGATGTTTTGGGTTCTGCCCAAACAGGAACTGGTAAGACTGCTGCATTTTCTGTTCCACTAATTGAGTTCTTGCTTCGTAATGAGCGCGGAACAGCTCTTGTTATGACACCAACTAGAGAGCTTGGTAAGCAAGTAATGGATGTTATGCATCAGCTTTTAGGGCCTAAAAGCAAAATCAAGACTGCATTTCTAATTGGCGGCGAGCCTATGGGCAAGCAATGCAACCAGCTACGTAATCGACCACGTCTTGTTGTTGGAACACCAGGTCGTATTGACGACCATTTAAGACGTGGAAATCTTGATCTTGATGATGCAAGATTTTTGGTGCTTGATGAAATGGATCGTATGCTTGATATGGGCTTTAGCATACAAATCGATGCCATTGTAAAACATATTCCAAATGATCGCCAAACTTTAATGTTTTCAGCTACTATGCCTGGTAATATTATGAAAATGGCTGATAAATATCTTGATAACCCAGAGCGCGTAGCCGTTGGCTCAACAATAAATCCAGCTAAAAATATTAAGCAAGAAATCCTTCATGTTAGTGCAGATACTAAATACTCAACGCTTGTGAATGAACTTCATGCCCGCACTGGCTCTGTTATTATCTTTGTTAAAACAAAGCGCGGCGCAGATAAAATGGCGAAAAAGCTCAATAATGATGAGTTTGATGCGCAAGCAATACATGGTGATTTGCAACAGCGCAAACGTGATCGTGTTATTAAAGAATATCGTAATAAAAGATTTAGAATTCTTGTTGCAACAGATGTTGTCTCGCGCGGTCTTGATGTTCCGCATATCGAACATGTAATTAACTATGATTTGCCGCAAGTGCCAGAAGATTATATCCATCGTATTGGCCGCACAGCAAGAGCGGGAGCATCGGGCAGCGCTCTATGTCTTTTATCTCCGCAAGATGGCCGTAAGTGGCATGCTATTGAAGTGCTTATGGATCCTAGTAAGAAAAAATCAACCAGAGGACCTGCGCGTAACGATAATAAGAAACGATCAAGAAATGGCGGAGGCAAGAAATTCGGTAATAAGAGCAGAAGTTTCGATAGAGACTCTCGTCGTTCTCGTGATGATAGTAACGGTGAAGAAAGGTCTTTCAATAAAGGCAAGAAATTCAACCGTGATGATCGCAGCAAGCGCGATGGTGAAAGCCGTAGCTCTGAAGGACGCAAGTTCAACAATGAAAAACGGTTTAAAAACAAAGAGGAACGTGGCGGTGAAAGCCGTAGCTCTGAAGGTCGTAAGTTCAATAAGGACAAAAGCTTTAAACATGATGATCGTAATAGCAATGAAACTCGCAATAGCGGTGACAAGCCTTTCAGCAAAAAGAAGCCTTTTAATAAGGATTCCAAGCCAAAGCGTAATAATCGTGATGATCGCAATAGTGGCGGCGGCGATGCTAAATACTCTAAATATAGCAAAGGCTCAAGTAACCAAAACCCTAAACGCAAATTTTCTGGTAATAAGAAAAAGCCCAGAGTTGCTTAATCTAGTCGCTTAGTGACGCTAAATAGCAAAGCAAAGCAGTATAAGCAGGCCAGTAATTTGGTTTAATTTAAAAATATAAAGGGAGCTGGATTGATTATCTTGCTCCCATTTATATATCTGCCATGCAAAATGAAGCGCAGGAATAATAATTAGCGCAGAGGCTAGGCCTAAGCCATCAGTTAAAATATTAGCGAATAATATAAGTAAAATACTTAGAGTATAAAAAATACTAACCCATAATTTGCTATATTTACCAAATTTAAGCGCAGTAGATTTTATGCCTGCCATTGCATCATCTTCCTTATCTTGATGCGCATAGATAGTGTCATAACCAAGCGTCCAAAATATCCCGCCTATATATAGTAAAATTGCAGGCGCTGTAATCTCTCCTGTAATTGCACTCCATCCCATTAATGCACCAAAGTTAAAGGTAAGCCCCAAGAATGCTTGTGGCCACCATGTTATGCGCTTCATTAATGGGTAGGAAATAATTAACGGCACGACTAAGCATCCCAAAATTACCGTCACCAAATTAAATTGCAATAATATAATTAAACCGATTAGTAATAAAGTAGCCAAAAACAATAATCCTGCTTTAGTGGATACCGCGCCGCTGGCTATTGGGCGGTTTTTTGTGCGCTCTACCAGCTTATCTAAATCACGATCCCACAGGTCATTTACCACACATCCCGCGCCGCGCATGATAATTGCTCCGATTACAAATAGGAAAATATGGTAAAAATTAACATTCATCGCCCCACCAGATGCCAGCGTGATACTCCATAGCGCAGGGATAAGCAAAAGCCATATTCCAATTGGTCGATCAAGGCGCATCAAATAAATATAGGGGCTAAAAGATTCGGGGAGAAACTTCTCAATCCACATAATTTGCTTGATATCTGTATGTTCTTTGGTGCTTAGTAAATTTGTCATGATAAATTTATACAAGTATCCGCGCCTATATCTCAATGCTGAAGTAAAAGAAAATGCAAAAATTCTGCTAAATCTTGAACAAACGCATTATTTGAAGAATGTTTTACGCAAAAATACGGAAGATGTTATACGCATTTTCAATGGAAAAAATGGCGAGTGGCTGGCATCCATTACAGCGATTAGCAAAAAATCTTGTGAAATAAGTGTGAGCAAACAAATAAGAAAGCAGCCAACCGCGCCGATTAAATTCGATTTGTTTTTCTCCCCCATCAAAAAACAGCGCATGGATATATTGATAGAAAAAGCAGTTGAGCTAGACGTTAGCGGGCTTTACCCCGTAATCACCAACCGCACAGAAAACCGAAAGCTTAATGAAAACCGCATGAATGCTCAAATCATAGAAGCCGCCGAGCAGTGCGAGCGTCTCGATTTACCAGTGTTGCATGATACTCAAAAACTCACCGATATATTGGCAGACAAGAACACCCCCCTTTATGTTTGTTTAGAGCGAAATTCAGGGGCTAATCCGATTTCATCATATTCATATAAAAATGGCGCAGCCTTTCTAATTGGCGCAGAAGGCGGTTTTGATAAAGGCGAGATAGAGCTGTTAAGCACAGCAAAACAAGTTACCGCCATTAGTTTAGGTGATAATATTTTACGCGCGGAAAGCGCAGCTATTGCATGTTTATCCTACGCTTTATTGTCTATATAAATCTTACACAAAACTAATTTAAGAAACCTACAGCCTAACTATAGCATTTTCTCGAAAGGGGTTAAAGTTGCATTTGGGGGAAGCTTCTGACAATCAAATCTTAACAGAATTCAAAATTAGCGTATCTGCAAAGCCTTGTAAAATATATTCATCAAGGTTAGAGCTAAGGGATAAGCGCAAACGCGACGAGCCTTGCGGCACAGTAGGCGGGCGCACCGCGCGAATATCATAGCCAGCCTCTTGCAAAGCTCCCGCAACACGTACAGCCTTTTCATCCTCGCCGAGTATTATCGGAACAATTTGCGATCCCGCGCCACCGAATAATTCCTTTGCCCGTATGCATAATGATAAAAGCTTATCACGTCGCTGCGCTCCATCATCACAAGCCAATATTTCCAGTGATTTTCGCACTAGCAACGCTTGCAGCGGCATAGGCGCGGTTGAATAAATAAACGGGCGTGATTTATTAATCATGTAATCTATAATTTCAGCACTAGCACAGATTAAGCCGCCAGCCACGCCAACAGCTTTACCACAAGTATGGAGCGTTATAATCTTATCATAGCCATTAGTTTGAATTATATCATAAGCCAAGCCCTTGCCGCTTTGACCATAAATTCCAGTGGCGTGCGCTTCATCAATAATTAGCATTGCATTATCATGACGCTTTATTAGATTGTAAATCTGCATGATGGGCGCACTATCACCATCCATAGAATAAACAGACTCAATTGCCACCCATATATTGCTATCTTTATGTAAGTTTAATAACTTTTCCAATGCATCAATATCATTATGCAAGAATTTAAAGCTGCGCGCATCACTCGCACGCATTCCATCACGTACACTTGCATGTATCAATGCATCATATAAAATCACATCGTGACGGCTAGGAAGCGTGGTAAACAGCGCATAATTAGCAATAAACCCATTTGCAAGAAACAAAGTTTTGGGTGCGCTAAAATACGTACAGGCAAATTCCTCAAGCTCGGCATGATAATCAGTATGACCACGTAAAAGCCGTGATCCCGCCGCGCCTATATCCATTCCATTTTCAAGAGCATTAATAGCGTATTCTCGTAAAAGCGGATGCACCGCCATACCTAAATAATCATTCGATGTTAAATCAATACCATTTGGCAAATTTAATGAGCGATAGCGGCTTTGCTCTTTCAAATCCTTTAATATAATTTTAAAGTCATTCATTAATTTTACTATATCCCGATAGAGATTTAAAGACTGCCCTTAGTACTGGGAAGTTGATCACTCGCGCGAGCATCTATTTCCACTGCCATGCGCAAAGCCTTCGCACAAGCTTTAAATATACTCTCGATTATATGATGATTATTAGAGCCACAAATATTTATTATATGCAGCGTTATTCCGCCCGCACCTGCAAAGGCTTGGAAAAATTCCTGAAACAGCTCTCCATCCATCTCACCTAAGCGTTTAGCGTTTAAATCTGCATCCCATACCAAATATGGACGATTAGATAAATCCAAAGCAACGGAAGAACGCGCCTCATCCATGACAAGATCAAAATGCCCATAACGGCGAATGCCCTTCTTATCGCCAACAGCTTGCTTTATCGCCTGCCCTAACGTAATGCCAACATCTTCAACCGTATGGTGACCGTCAATATGCAAGTCTCCATCCGCCTTGATTACTATATCAATCAAAGAATGCTTGGCGAGTTGCTCTAACATATGGTCAAAAAAACCGATGCCTGTTTTAATATCTGATTTACCACTACCGTCTAAATTAATAGAAATATCAATTGCGGTTTCATTGGTTTTGCGGGATATAGTTACTTTACGATCACTCATAGATTTTCTTCCTTGCTTTTTAGCGTCTGCATCTTATCATAAAAATATGATGCATTTTACAATAAAAATAGCTTTAATTCTATCTATGTCTTTTTTAATATCTTCCTGCGCCAAGGTGCAAAAGGTTGAGTATGCACAAAGCATAGAGCATCCCGAAGATGCATATCCCGCGCCCATAAGATTTACAAACTTAAGAACTCAATTGCCAATAGGCGCAGAAATAGGCATCCATCGCCACCGCTGTTTCCTATCATTTAGCGAGGTCGGGCGACATTATTTAAAAGGTAATATAGCACAACCTGAAATCAAAGGAGCATTTGTAGGAGCGATGGAGGCGCAAGGCTTTGACATCATAAGCCGCCTCCATTCAACCTTTAAAGAAGAATATGATAATGAGCTTTTGCGCAGCGAGTACAAGATTGGCGCAAAAATTATTGATGCACAAATTAATGTTTGTGAAAAACCTAATTTGATTTTCAATTTACCCCCTATTACAATACTTG
>Ga0256834_1002305_pt1 | contig 12175 bp, 10 predicted proteins | sample 4281140metaG_FD_190536 | JGI IMG/M metagenome (GOLD analysis project Ga0256834, IMG submission 190536) | Hydrothermal vent microbial communities from East Pacific Rise, Pacific Ocean - 4281-140 | ecosystem: Environmental > Aquatic > Marine > Hydrothermal vents | place: Pacific Ocean: East... | reverse complement strand
CCTCGAGCATGGAAGGACTCGAGATCATGACGTTGTCAGTACCAAGGAACCACTTCCCACACTCAACTCCGTACTCGAGAAAAGTTCGATAGTTTTCGGAGTTAAAAACTCCAAAAAAGAGGTTGGATCTTGGGCAGCTCACCACAGGTATTTCCTCGTCGATCATCCTCTTTATCTGGCTCTTCTCTGCCATGTTCATGTGGACAATTGCGTCGGGCTCAAGCTCTATCGCAGCGTCAACGTCCTCGCTGTCAACCTCTCCGGCGTGAACGAAGAACAGCTTCTTCTTCCTTCTGGAGAGCTCCCTAAGCTCCTCTGCTACCTTTACTCCAACGTCCCTTACGCTGCTCACCCCAAACCCGTCAGCAACTTCTATGACTTCCTCAGCGTCATCGCTGTTTGGTCTGCCAAGGATCGTGCACATTCCGGCTTTGTCAGCATTTCTCAGAGCTTTGACACCCTCAACTCCACCTTCTCTGAAGTCGTAGAGCCTGAGAGTTCCTGAAAGTGCTGAGAAGAGTATCGAATCTTTCATCGCATCCTCGCATTCTTTGCCGTACTTCTCGAGCATCTGAAACTTGTAACCCCCCGGCATAACTATCTCTATCCCTGAAAAAGGAGGATCCTTTGCCACGGAGTCTCCTAAGTGGATGTGTGAGTTCACGAAAGCCGGGCAGGCCACGTACTTTGGAGTAACGTCTTCTTCTTCAAATACAACTCTGTCATCAAGAAGAAGTCTTCCTCTCCTCACTTCAACTCCATTCTCACTCCAGAAAACGAACTCGCAGTCGTACATTTTAACTGTCAATTTTTATGATTTCGTTTAGTAAGTATTGTCTACTCACTACTCACTCGATCTTCGACATCTTGACTATCCCAAGTATTTCCTTGAACTTCCCGTGCCTTGCATCCTTAAGAGCCTCGTACATTACAGTTTCGGCAGTCGTGAGCTTAACTCCTTCCTGGGCCATCCTTCGAATCGCAGTGTCTCTGTCCAGAGCCTTCCTTGACGAAGTTGCATCGACAGCAACGTAAACCTCAAAACCGTACTTCAGCATATCCAAAGCCGTTTGCAGAACGCATATATGTGTTTCAATACCAGTTAGAACGAACTTCCTGTCTCCCATAATCTTCCTCACGAAGTCCTCGCACCCCATGCAGCTGAAGGTTGTCTTCTCCCCGGTAACGTCAACCAGATCCTTGAGAGGCTGAACGGTATCTCCAAGCTTGACTTGCTGTGTCGCTGTGACAGGCAGACCAAGAACTCTAAAAGCTTTTGCAAGCTTGAACGTGTTGAGGAGAACAGAGTCGCTGTCCACCACATGAGGCAGGAGCTTCTCCTGCATGTCCACAACTATCAGGTGCATGAATATCTAAACTCGTGGAAACTCAAAAGTCTTTCGCCCCTTTCTTATTCAGTTTCTTGGAAAACTCATTATAGTCCCGATTCAAAATTCATTTTATGAGTGTAGAGGACATCGTTAGAGAAGCTGCCGAGAAGATAGTGACAATGGAAGTTAGAGGTGCTGCGAGGATAGCGAAGTTCGCAGCTGAAACGCTGAAGAAGTTTGCAGAGGAACTGAGAGTTTCGGATCCCAAGGAGTTCGACGAGAAAATGAGGTGGGCAGCTGAAACTCTGCTGAACACCCGTCCAACGGCAGTGAGCCTTTACAACGCTATAAACTACGTGATGAGCTACTCCGGAGAGAGCGTTGAGGATAAGAAGAACAGTATATTCGAGAGAGCTGAAAGGTTCGTCGAGTGGGTTAAAAATGCTCACAGGAACATAGGCGAGTTCGGGGCGAAGAGGATAAAGAAGAACTCTGTTGTAATGACTCACTGTAACTCCTCTGCTGCTTTGTCCGTAATAAAGGAGGCCTACAGGCAGGGAAAAGTAGAAATGGTTTTCGCAACTGAGTCGAGGCCGAGGAGACAGGGCTTTCTCACAGTCAAGGAGCTCACCTCTGAGGGAATACCGACCACTCTAATAGTCGATTCGGCTGTGAGGTACTTCATGAGCGAAATAGACTGCGTGGTTGTTGGTGCAGATACGATAACGGCCAACGGAGCTCTCATAAACAAGATAGGAACTTCTCAGATAGCTCTCGCAGCAAAAGAAGCGAGAGTACCTTTCATGGTCGCTGCTGAGACGTACAAGTTCAGCCCGAAGACTCTCTTTGGAGAGCTCGTGGTGATTGAGGAGAGGAGTGCTGATGAGGTTGCACCGCCGGAAATTCTATCTCTCAAAGGCTTGACTGTCAGAAATCCCGCTTTTGACGTCACGCCGAGAGAGTACATAGATGTCATAGTGACTGAAATAGGAGCAATTCCTCCGGAGATGGCCTACCTCATCATCAGGGAGAGGCTTGGTTACGCCTTCAGAGAGGCGGGGGAGATAAGCCTCTCACCCAAGCATTTCGACTGACTTAAGTTTTAATTTTTGGTCTCGCTTCTTCTGCCACTTCCCCGATTTCTTCGTTCGAGCTCACTTCAGAAAACTTTATTACTTCACGATTCCACTATTGTAATAGTGATGATGAAGTTGTTTCGAAGGGGTCGGAAGAAAGAGGAAAAACTTGAGGACTTCGAGAAAGAGGCAGTCGAGATTATTGAAACTGCGAAGAAGAGGAAAAGCATTCTGAGAGGTAAAACTGGAAAGAAAAAGGGACTATTCAGGAAAAAGCCTCTTTTCGAGCCTTACGACGAGGAGAAAGTTGGTCCCCTCGTAGAGTACTCTCCCCCCGAAGGGTGGGAGGTCGTGGAGGAGTACTGGATAAAAGAGCCCTACAGTAAGGTTGTGATTATCGAGAACGAAGAACTTGACGAGCAGATTTATGTGGTCGTTGAACCTATCCTCACGGCCTACGAGACTGAGGTTTTAAACGAGCTGAGAAACGCTCTAAGGGATGTTCTCGAGGAAGAGGATGTTGGGTCTGAACTTAGGGAGGTAGTATTGAAGGAGACGACAGACTTTCTTATAAGAGATATGAAGCTTGATCTTGATGCTAAATCTTATTACAAGATTTTATATTACTTAATTAGAGATTTTATTCATTACGGAAAGATTTCGCCCCTGATGTTCGACAAGATGCTCGAGGACATCTCGTGCAATGGCTACAACAAGCCTGTATTCGTTTTTCACCGCAACTACGCGAATATAGAAACTAACGTCAGTTTCGAAGCAGAAGAGCTTGACGCATTCGTCATAACTCTTGCCCAGAGGTGTGGGAAGCACATAAGCATAGCTGAACCCATGGTAGACGCCACGATGCCAGACGGGAGCAGAATTCAGATGACCCTCGGCAGAGAAGTCACGGATCACGGCTCCACTTTCACCATAAGAAAGTTCAGAGATGTGCCGATAACTCCGGTAGATCTGATAGCCTGGGGAACTTTCAGCAGTGAGCAGATGGCCTACCTATGGCTGTGCATAGAGAACAAGAAGAACCTCATCTTCGCTGGAGGTACGGCGAGCGGTAAGACTACCTCCACTAACGCCATAGCTCTGTTCATTCCGAGGAGAGCTAAGATAGTCACGATAGAAGACACAAGAGAACTCATGCTCCCTCACGAGAACTGGATTCCAGCAGTTACGAGAGACGCGTTTCAGGGCGAGGAAGGGGCTATAGACATGTACGATCTACTGAAGGCCGCTTTGAGGCAAAGGCCTGAGTACATAATAGTCGGAGAGGTGAGGGGGAGAGAAGCTCTCACCCTCTTTCAGGCCATGAGCACAGGCCACACTACCTACTCTACCCTGCACGCCGATTCCGTGGAGGGAGTCATACACAGGCTCGAAAACCCGCCGATAAATGTCCCGAGACCGATGATCGAAGCTCTGGATATAATAAGCATTCAGGCTCAGGTCTTCATCGGGAAGAAAAGGGCTAGGAGGAATGTAGAGATAGCGGAGATAGTCGGGCTCGACACGCACTCGAAGATGCTGAGAACGACGACTGTCTTCAAGTGGGACAGCGTGAGGGACGAGCACGTGATGATCGGGAATTCCAAGGCTCTCGAAGACATCATGATGATGAGGGGCTGGAGCAGGAAGGAGCTTAAAGAGGAGCTTGAGAGAAGGAAGGCCGTTCTCGAGTTCATGGTCGAGCACGACATCAGGGACTACAGGGAGGTTGCAAACATAATTCACGCTTACCAGAGCAGGCCGGAAAAAGTTCTCGAGAAGATGGGATTGAGCGAGCTGATACCCAAGGCCAGATAAGGGGGTGTTTTTGTATGTTCAAGGAGGCCAACTACTTCACGTACCTCGGTTACAAGCTGTTTGGGGAGGGAATAAAAAAGAGAGCTGACAAGTACTACGACCTCGAAAAGAAGCTAAGGCAGGCAATGATATCGATGCCTCCTGAGATGTACATTGCAACTGCTAAAATGGTATCGATATTCTTCGCGATCGTCGGTTTAATACTTGGCCTCTTTCTTTCTGTCGTTATAATTTACTTCGTTCACCTGCCAAAGACGCTGATACCAATTGCAATGCCGGAGAACATCTATACCACTTGGATGGAGATAAGGAAGTACGTCATTGCTGGCATTCTGATGGTCTCTCTCACGATCGCGTTCTACGCATTTGGCAGGTTCTTGTTTTCTATATACCCCTCGACTGTTATAAGCGACAGAAAGAGCAAGATAGACAGGGCTTTGCCCCACGCTATAACCTTCATGTATTCTCTCAGCAGGGGTGGAATGAACCTGATAGAGATCTTCCGCTCTCTCTCTAATTACTACGAAGTTTACAGTGAGGTCGCGAGGGAGGCTGCAAGAATAGTCAGGGACATGGAAGTTCTTGGCAAAGACCTGAGGAGTGTTCTGGCAGAGGCTGTAGAACTCTCTCCTTCGGAGAACTTCAGGGAGTTCCTTCACGGTCTCATAACGGTCATAGACAGCGGTGGAGATGTTACGAGGTACCTCGAGGAGAGGGCAGACTTCTACCTTGAGAGGGCGAGGCAGGAACAGAAGGGATTTCTTGAGTTTCTTGGCCTGATGGCTGAGAGCTACATAACCGCCTTCGTAGCAGGGCCTCTGTTCCTAATCATTATCCAGACGGTTATGATAGTCATGGGGCAGGGCAACCAGAACGCCCTCTACGCCGTAATTTACCTCGTAATCCCGATAGGCTCATTCTTCTTTGCGATGGTGATAAAGCTCCTGACACCAACTGAGGAAGGAGAACCACCAAAACTCAGGGAGAAGTACACGTACTTGAGAGTGCCTCACTCGGGGGCTAAGGATAAGGAAGAAGAGAAGAGGATAGAGAAGCTGAGGAAGAAGGTAAAGTCTTGGCAGTTCAGGAAAGCTCTTAGACACCCTCTGAGGCCGATAAAGCAGAAGCCTGTTTACTCTTTCATCTTCTCCGTCCCGCTGGGCCTCGCATTCATAGCTTACGGGATAAAAATGTACCCGTTTTACAGGAGCATGGACTGGGTCTTTCAGATCGACGACTACGTCTTCATGGGTCTAATAATAATGCTACTTCCCTTTGTGATCTTCCACGAGCTGAAAACGAGAAATGCTAGGAGAACTCTCAGGTTGACTCCCATTTTCCTGAACAAGCTCGCTTCGGCCAATGAGAGTGGAATGCCGATATACAGAGCCATAGCGATGATAGCGAAGACCGACACGACTCCACTGAAGAAGGAGATAGCGAAAATAAAGGCTGATCTGGATTGGGGAATAAGCTTGAACGACGCTCTGATAAGGTTCGCGAACAGGCTGAAGGTCTTCGAGCTCACGAGGACCATAGCCTTGCTGAACGAAGCACTAAGGTCGACCGGAAACGTGACCGAGGTGCTGATGATCTCCGCTAAAGACGCGAGCAACGCAGAATTGCTAAGGAGGGAAAGGCAGACGAACATGTTTATGTATGTCATAATCATCTATATATCGTTCTTCGTGTTCATAGGTATCGTTTACATCATAACGACGACTTTCCTCACAACTCTCGCCCAGAGCGCGGCGAAAGTCGCTTCGAGCGGAGCCCACATAAACATGCTCAGGGGCATAAGCGTGAAGACTTACAGGAACATCTTCATGCACGCTGCAATATTCCAGGGGTTCTTTGGAGGTCTCGTTGCGGGAGTCATGGGCGAAGGAAGTCTCTCCTCAGGAGTTAAGCACTCCCTCGTCATGCTTGTGATAGCGTACTTGCTTTTCACAGTTTTCATGCACTGACTTGTTTTAACTTCTTTTACTTTTGTTAACTTCTGCGGATTTGAACGAACGTCTAAAAACGTCTAAGCTCTAAAAAAGCACTTAAAACACCGAGAGCCCCACTGCCGAGAGTATGAGTAAAGCCCCGAGCATCTGCTGAGGGGTTAGGATTTCTCCAAAGAAGACGAATCCAAAAGTTCCCGCAGCTACCGGTTCCACGAGGGCTGAGAGAGACGATCTGCCCGCTCCGCACCCCTTTATGCCGTGGTTGAATACTGTGAAAGCGACTGCCGTTGGGATGAGTCCGAGTCCCAGAAGCCACGGAATGTTTTTACACGTTATCTGTACTTGGAAGGTCAGAATAGCGGGAAGAAGAAGGAGAGAAGATAAAGCGAGGTAAGCGAAAGTCACGTGCATGGCGTCCATTTCTATTCTCGCTCTCTTCATGAGCAGAAAGTAGAGGGCATAGAATACTCCAGACATCACGCCAAACAGGTCTCCTGAAAGCTCTCTTGGGGAAACGACCAGCCAGAGGCCAAGAAGACCGAGGGGAAGTGCGAGATAGCTCTTCCAGTTTAGCCTCTCTCCCGTAAGGTGGGATAGAGGAATGACGTAGACGGGAGCCATGTACAGCAGCAAAGCGGCAGTAGCTACCTTAGTCATCTGTATCGAGGCTATGTAGCACGCGATAGTGGCGGTGTTAATGACAGCTATTGCAAAGACGAGCCTCAAGTTTCTTATTTCCGGTTTTTCTCTCATGACGAGCAGAAGTGTGGATAGAAAAAGGAAACCGAGAGATAGCCTGAAAAACGTGAGGGCGAGAGCACTCATTTTTAGGTTTCTGACGAAAACTGGCAGGGAGCCCATCATTACTGCTCCAATAACGACGTAAAAGCAATCTCTCTTCATTTGTTTCATTGCCTCAACTCCAAACTCTCAGTACAACGGCTACTCCACGTATATTAGTGCTCCATTCTTGCAGACCTTCACGCACTTCATGCACAGGTTGCACCTATCGTAGTCTATTCTGATAACTCTCTCCCCTTCGAAGACAAGAGCATCCCTGTCACAAACGTCTCTACAAGCTCCACAAGCTTTGCAGGTGGTAACCGCTATGTATCCTTTCTCCTCTCTCTTGTGACTCACTTAATCACCTCACGCGTATATGGTCAGAATGTCCCCATCTTCAAGCCTGTGGTCTATCCCCACTCTCTGGCCATCGAACTTCACGGACCTCCCCCAGACTTTTGCATACCTGAACTTCTCGACCATGTCCCTGTGCAATCTCTCGCACACATCTCTAACTGTTGCACCTCTCCTCAACACCATTGGCTCATCCTCAACTTTCTTGCCTGGTGGTTTGAGGTAGACCCTTATGAAGTCGAGCTTTTCGTACATCCTCTCCTTCAGCTCTTCGAGCCCAACCTCTTTTTCTGCTGACAGAAAGATAGCATTTCCAAACTCCTTTTTCATCTCTTTTAGGTACGACTCGTCGACGAGGTCTATCTTGTTTATGACCCTCAGGGCTGGTATGTAAACTCTGTTCCCTTGTATCGCGTCTATCAGTCTATCTATCGTGACATCCTCCCTTATCAGTACGTCGGCGTTGTGTATTCTGTACTCTCTTAGGATCTCCATTATCGTTTCCTCGTCGAGGGATAGGGGGACGGTGGAAGTTATGTTTATGCCTCCTCTGACCTTTTTCTTTATGACAACCTCTGGGGGCTTCTGGTTCAGCCTTATTCCGCCCTCGTAAAGCTCTCTCTCTATGATCTCTATCTGGTGGGCGTTGAAAACGTCCGAGACTATCGCTATCAGATCGGCGGTTCTTATTGCAGATATCACCTCTCTTCCTCTTCCCTTTCCCTTTGCAGCACCCTCCACTATCCCCGGCACATCCACTATCTGTATTCTTGCTCCCTTGTACTCGAGCATACCGGGAACAGGCTTTAAGGTCGTGAAAGAGTAGTCGGCCACCTCGCTCTTTGCTCCTGTGAGTCTGTTCAGTATCGTCGACTTGCCGACTGACGGAAAGCCGACGAGAACGACTGTAGCATCTCCCTCCTTCTTTATCGAAAACTGCTGTCCACCACCTTTTTTCTGTCTCTTTTCAGCTTCTTCTCTCAGTCTCGCGAGTTTGGCCTTCAGCCTACCTATGTGGTGCTCCGTTGCTTTGTTGTACGGAGTCTTCTTGATTTCCTCCTCAAGAGCTCTTATCTGTTCCTCTATGCCCATCTAACCTCCAGCCCGGTTTTGCTCGTATTAAATTTTCCCGTTAGGCAGGAGCAAAAAGATCAAAATTTTCATAAGCCGTCTCGAAAAGCGAAGCTCATGAAGAAGCTTGTGGTAATGAGTGGAAAGGGCGGAGTTGGAAAGTCAACCGTTGCAGTAAACCTCGCTTTCGCTCTGAAAAAGAAGGGTTACAAGGTTGGTTTGCTGGACTGCGACATTCACGGCCCTTCTGTCCCCAAGCTTTTGGGGTTGGAGGATGTGAGAGGACTTGAGGTTAAAGACAAAAAGATCAAACCTCTCGATGTTCAGGGGGTTAAGGTATTCTCTATGGGGTTCATGCTTCCTAGTAGAGACGCGCCCGTAGTCTGGAGAGGGCCGTTAAAGCACAAGTTCATAGAGGAGGCTTTAAACAACGTCGACTGGGGTGACATCGATTACCTAGTGATAGACTTACCTCCTGGCACGGGAGATGAGGTGATAAGCATAGTTCAGCTTGCAAAGCCTGACGGCAGCGTTGTAGTTACTACACCTCAGAGCGTGGCTATAGAAGACGTTAGAAAGGCAGTAAACTTCTCGATTCACGCCGGAGTTCCAGTTTTAGGTGTTATAGAGAACATGAGCGGGATGGTATGCCCACACTGCGGTAAGACGATAGAAGTCTTTGGGGCTGGAGGAGGAAAGAAGCTCGCTGCAGAGATGGCCGTTCCCTTTGCTGGGAGCATACCTCTCGACACGAGCATATTCAAGAGTGGCGAGGACGGGAAACCCTTCGTCGATTTGGACTCTCCATCTGCTGAAATATTCTGCAAGATAGTCGATACTCTGCTTGAAAACCTCGAAATGGTTCAGGAAGAGTTGAAGAGGCTACAGGAGAAGGCGGAGAAAGCAAAGAAAGAAGCAGAGAAGAAGCTTGAGGAGTTGAGGAAGAAGGCGGGAGAGAAGAAAGAGCAGTAGCAGGGACAGGCCTTAGTCCAGCTAATTAGACTAGCAAGCTTGAGTAAAACTGAAGAAACAGGGGGATCTGGAGCTGAAAGGAAGCGTAGTTAGGTAGCCGGTAGGTAAAAACTTGGGTAAAAAATAAATAATAATTCACAGGAGGTTTGAACATGAGGATAGCTGTTCCGACTGAGGGAAGGGGTGGACTGGACGACTTTGTTAGCATGCACTTCGGAAGAGCGGCCACTTTCACCGTTTACGACACAGAGACAGGAGAGGTCTTCGTAATTCCCAACACTTCGGAGCACTTCGGAGGCACAGGCACACCCCCAGAGTTGCTCGCGAAAGCTGGAGTTGACGTGGTTGTTTGTGGAAACCTCGGACCCAAGGCGATACTAGCGTTCGAGCAGTTTGGAATCAGGGTTTACTCCGGAGCGAGCGGTACTGCAAGAGATGCTATAGAAGCGTTCCTGAATGGAGTGCTAAGGCCTGCAAGCCTCGACACGGCCTGCCCAGACCACAGGCACCACATATTCTAAATTTTTTGCAATTTTGCAGTTCCTTTTACCCGGGTCGAAAATCAGAAACTGAAAAGCAGTAAGAAAGAAAATAAAATAAAAAAGGCTCCGCCTACTCCTTCTTTACGAGCACTATTTCGATTGCGGAGACGTTCGCTTCTCCCTGCTCGCTCTCAACCTTTTCGGTCGAGATCTTTATGTCTGCAACATCCACATCCGGCAGGAAGCGCTTCCTGACAATCTCTGCAACGTCAACAGCTCTGCTGATGGCCCTGCCCCTCGCTTTAACGGATACTTCTTTTACGCCGCTGTTGAACTGCGTCAGCACTGCAAGCACGTAGTTCATTACCGGCTTGTTTCCAACAAACACTGCGTTCTCAGCCATTTTCTCTAAACCTCCTTAGCCTTTTAGTGCACTGCCATGCAGGCTAAATATAGTATATTAATTTTTCCTTCAGCTGTGTTAACGGATCAACTTGCTGGCTGGAAATAGTCGGGTGGGATAGGGTAAAGTATATAATACTCCGAGGGTGGCATCTCTTTAGAGCGGTGTGGGAAGTAGTTGCATTGGCAAAAAGCCGAGGTAGCCTAGCTGGTTGGGGCGCCTGACTCATAATCAGGAGGTCGGGGGTTCGAATCCCCCCCTCGGCATTCATTCGCTACTCATCTTGTCCAGTTGTTAAACTTCAGTTATTTTAGAAAGATATTAGTACGACCAAGCTTTAAAATTACTTCTATGAATTTGGGGGAAAAAGTGAAACGTCTAAAGATCATTTTATTTATACTCTGTATTTTTCTGGTTCTTATGAATGTTAGTAATGCAAAAATTATTTATGTGCCGGACAATTACACGACAATACAGTGGGCAGTAAACAACGCAACTTCAGGTGATACTATAATAGTTAGAAATGGCGTTTATCATGAGAATATCCTTATAAACAAACCTTTAACTTTGGAAGCAGAAATGCCACAAACCTCAGCTGTAGTTGCAAATAATTCTTTAGAACCGGTAATAGCGATCAACTCGAGTGATGTAGTTGTGAAGGGTTTTAACGTTATAGGAGGGTGTGGTATTGCTAGTGTGAAATTCCATTGTAACAATGTAAAAGTTGAAGATAATTGTGTAAACAATTCAAAAAGTATTGGAATAAGTATCTTGGGAGATAATGTTTATGTAGTTAATAACTGCGTCAATAATTCAAGTATTGATGGGATTTATTTACGTGGAAATGGTAGTTTCATAGAAAACAATCGCATTCTTAACATATCATGGTCTGGAATTGCTTTATTTGGTGATAATAATTACGTACATAATAATTATATATATAAATCGAAATCTGGGATATGTGTACTAGGAAACAAGAGTTACATAGCGAACAATGATGTATACTATTGTGATTTGACTGGTATAGGTCTTATTGGAAATAATAGCTACATAATAAAAAATAATATATACAATTCGTACTGTGGAATAAATGTAGTGGGATACGATAATGTCATATATTTTAACAAATTTATAAACTACACGATACCGCCGGGAGCACTAATAGGTGTAAATCACTGGAACTCGACAGAGAAGATAACATATGTGTACAACGGAAAAGTGTTCACGAACTATCTCGGCAACTACTGGTGTGACTATCATGGTGTAGATGCCAACGGAGATGGAATTGGCGATACGTCCTATATAATAAACCCCGCCAACATCGATCACTATCCGCTTATATCCCCTAGCATACACTTAGTCTCTACACCTCTTTCACCAGTAATCTTTCCTTTCCCACAACCTCTTCAAACAGCACCCAACTCAACCACAGCCCTCAACCTGATCTTGAATGAGGTCTTAACAGGTCTCAGCTACGCCAACATATCAGTCTCAATTACTAATTCCTCAGTGGCAGAAATAACCAACATAGCCTTCCCCAGCTGGGCCAGCCTTCACACCAACACCTCCCTACCATCCTCCACACTAACGTTCACAGAGGAAGATCTCTCCAACCAAGTAAAAGTATGTCAGACGAATGTAACCCTAGCAACCCTCACGGTCAAAGCTCTCAAACCGGGAACCACAACCGTAACTATAAAGGTTAACTCATTCCAGGATGACAACTACAAGGAGATAAACTCCTCGATAATAACTCTCCCGGCCACAATCACAGTAATGGCAGGCCCACCACCAATAGATGGCCACACGCCAAAGGACCTCAACCACGACGGCTTGTACGAAGACGTCAACGGTGACGGAGTCTTCAACTTCGGTGACATAGTGTTCTTCTTCTACCACTTGCCGGAGATAATGAAGAACCCAGCTTACGTTAAGT
>Ga0256834_1002304_pt1 | contig 12177 bp, 12 predicted proteins | sample 4281140metaG_FD_190536 | JGI IMG/M metagenome (GOLD analysis project Ga0256834, IMG submission 190536) | Hydrothermal vent microbial communities from East Pacific Rise, Pacific Ocean - 4281-140 | ecosystem: Environmental > Aquatic > Marine > Hydrothermal vents | place: Pacific Ocean: East... | reverse complement strand
TCCGTCTTCCCAAAGGGAAGAAACTATTTAGTGACTCTTGTTTTCCTAGCAATTCCGCAAATTTTAGCAGAGTTTCTGGGATGATTTTATTTTTCCATCTAGATCAGCGAAAATCAGCGAAATCTGTGGGACACTTTTACCTTACTTTTAAAGTCACAATCGTTAGCACTGCCAACATAATCCCTATAATCCAAAATCTTACGACTATCTTACTTTCGTGAATTCCTTTTTTCTGATAATGATGATGTAATGGCGACATTAAAAAAATGCGTTTTCCTTCACCATATTTTTTTCTAGTGTATTTAAAATAACTTACCTGTAACATTACCGAAGTTACTTCTATTAAAAAGATACCTGCCAAAATAGGAATCAACATTTCTTTTCTTACTGCAATTGCTATTACTGCGATAATTCCGCCAATAGTTAAACTTCCTGTATCACCCATAAATACTTGCGCAGGAAATGTATTGTACCACAAAAAACCTATCAAACCACCAATAAAGGCCGAAATAAAAATGGTCATTTCACCTGAATTTGGTATGAACATTACATTTAAGTAATTGGCAAAAACTAAATTTCCTGAAACCCATGCAAAAACTGCTAATGTTGCCACAATTATCATAGATGTTCCTGCTGCTAAACCATCAATTCCATCGGTTAGATTTGCGCCGTTAGAAACTGCTGTTATAATAAATATTACTATCAACACAAACGGAAGCCATGCGTATTTTCGGTAATCATCACCAATCCACGAAACTAAACTTGCATAATCAAATTCATTATTTTTAAAAAACGGAATGGTTGTTTTAGTCGATTTTTTTGCTTCACCAAAATGCTGTGCTGGATTTGTATTTTGTGTGATTTCAATTTGATTACTAACTTTCTCTTCTTTAATAGTTACATTAGGATTAAAATATAAAACCAAACCAACTACCAAACCTAAACCAACCTGACCAACAATTTTAAATCTACCTTTTAGACCATCTTTGTTTTTTTTGTGGATTTTTAAATAATCATCTATAAAACCAATTGTCCCCATCCATAATGTGGTGATTATTAGTAAAATAATATATACATTATCTAATTGCGTCAATAGTAAAACCGGAATTAATGTACCAATTATGATAATAATTCCGCCCATAGTTGGCGTTCCTGTTTTCTCTTTTTGACCATCTAAACCTAAATCACGAACGGTTTCGCCAATTTGCATTTTGCGTAATTTATTAATGATTCGCTTACCGTAATAAGTCGAAATAAACAATGCTAATACAAATGCCAAAGCCGAACGAAACGTGATGTATCGAAACAAACCAGCACCTGTTAGGTTGTAGTGTTGCTCTAGATATTCGAATAGATTATATAACATTTTGTTTTTGTTTATGTTTGTTTAACCATATAAGGCATTTAAGACCATATAAGTTTCTCTTTTGTTTTTATTTCCCGCAGATTTCGCTGATTTTCGCAGAACTTGTTGGATGTTTTTATTTTAAAATTATTTAGACACAGATTTCACAGATTACACGGATTTCCATTTCTTTTGATTTCACTGATTTTATTTACTTTGTAAATTTCACTTTTCGCTAATTACCTCATCAACTCACTCACAATTTTAAAGTCATCAAAATCGGTTTTTTCTGTTCCTATAATTTGATAATCTTCATGTCCTTTTCCTGCGATTAATAATATGTCGCCTTTCTTTGCTAATTTACATGCTGTTTTAATTGCTTGCCTTCTGTTAGTTATGGATAATGTTTTCCCTTCGTTTTCTTTCTTTACTCCTTTTTCGATATCTTCAATAATTGCATCAGCATCTTCGGTTCTTGGATTATCGGATGTAAAAATTGTTTGATCGGATAATTGCGAAGCAATATGACCCATTTTTGGCCTTTTACTTTTATCTCTATCGCCACCACAACCAACTACTGTTATAACTTTATTGCCGTTTACTTTAATATCATTTATCGTTTCCAATACATTTTTAAGTGCATCTGGCGTATGTGCATAATCTACAATTGCGGTTATGCCACTTTTAGAAACTGTATATTGAAATCTTCCGCTAACGGAATTTAATTCACTTATCAATCGTAATGTTTCTAATTCTTCTAAATTTAATTCCGTTGCAACGGCAAATATTGCAGTTAAATTATAGGCATTAAAGCTGCCAATTAATTTTGACCAAACTTCTTTATTGTTAATTCTTAGCAACAATCCTGAAAGTTGATTTTCTAACACTCTTGCTTTATAATCTGCCATTGTTTTTAAAGCGTAAGTCAGTTTTGTTGCTTTGGTATTTTGCAGCATTACTTCTCCGTTTTTATCATCTACATTCACTAAAGCAAAAGCCGATTTTGGTAATTCATCAAAGAATTTTTTCTTCACATCACGATATTCTGCAAATGTTTTGTGATAATCTAAATGATCATGCGTTAGGTTTGTAAAAACGCCACCTCGAAAATGCAATCCTGTAGTTCTTTGCTGATGAATACCATGTGAAGAAACTTCCATAAAACAATGTGAAACTCCGTTTTCAACCATCTTAGCTAAGTATTTATTTAAACTTAAACTATCTGGCGTTGTATGTGTTGCTTCAATTTCTTGCTCATCTATTTTGATAATTACTGTGGATAATAAACCAACTTTGAAACCTGCTTTTTTAAATAAATTATATAATAAGGTAGCAATGGTTGTTTTACCATTTGTACCTGTAATACCTATTAATTCTAATTTTTCCGATGGATTATCGTAATAGTTAGAAGCAATTATTGCTAATGCTTTATCTGTGTCTTCTACTTGTATAAAAGTAACATCTGAATTAATTTTACAATTTTTATCTTCAAAAATAATTACTGTTGCTCCTTTTTCAATTGCTGTTTCTATATAGTTGTGACCATCGAATTGCAATCCTTTTTGCGCTACAAAAACATCATTGCTTGATACTTTTCTTGAATCAAAATTTATTTTATTAATTGACATATTTGTCTTGCCATAGGTTTTAATTATGGTTAGATTTTTTAATATGTTTTTTAAGTTTCTCATTTTCCCATCTTCCGTCTTCCCAAAAGGGAAGAAACTATTTAGCGGTTTTATACCTCTATTCTTACTGTTTTATATAAATTTCTTAAGTTAATTTTTCTTTCGTCGATTTTAAATCGCTTTTATTTTTGCATTCTCTTCGCTTTTCGCTAATAACTTTTCGCTATCCTAACTTAGTTCCAACACAATCGTTTTACCAATTATTAATTTTTCTCCTGCTTTTATAGATTGGTTTTTTACTTTTCCACTTCCTTTAAATTTCACTTTCATACCTAAGTTTTCTAATATAGAAACTGCATCCATACCAACCATTCCTTTTACGTTTGGTATATTTTTATATTGCTTTTGAGAATTTGTATTGTAATTCGCAAAGTTTGTCTCTAGTGTTTTATAATCCGATTTTAAATCGTTAAACTCATTAAGAATTGGTGTACTTGTATATAATTTTTGTGCTATTTTCTGAAAAACTGGCGCTGCAACTTTATTTCCGTAGAATCCGATTTTTTTATCTGGTCGATGAATTACCACAATACAAGAATATTTAGGATTGTCTGCAGGAAAAAAGCCTGCAAAAGATGCTATATATTGTACTTCTTTCCCTTTAATACCATAATCTAATTGACAGGTTCCTGTTTTACCTGCTAACAAATAATTTTTATTATAAATATTAGTTGCCGTACCACGTTTAATGGCATTCCGTAACATTACATTTACTTTATCTATAGTGTTTTGAGAACATATTTTTTCGTTAATAACTTCTGTTTCAAAAGTTTTTAAAACCTTATCTTGTTGTTTGATCTGTTTTACAAACATTGGTTTTACCATTTTACCATTATTAGCAATAGCGTTATAAAAAGTAAGCGTTTGTAATGGCGTAATATGTATTCCGTAACCGTAACTCATCCACGCTAAAGTGGTTTTATACCATGTTTTTTTATTTTTTGGCGTTGGTATTATTGGTTCGCCTTCACCAACAATTGGGATATCTAATTTATAACCAACTTCCATTTTATTTAATCCATCTACAAATTGTTGTGGATTATTTTTATAATTTTTATGAATTATTTTTGCAATACCAATATTAGATGAATGTTCTAAAACACCTGCTACAGACAATTTACCATAACCACCAGTTTTAGAATCTGTAACTGTTCTTCCACCAACTTTCCATCTACCATTACCTGTATCGATTACCGAAGATGTATCTACAACTTTATCTTCCAAAGCAACAATCATACTCATTAACTTAAAGGTAGAACCAGGTTCATGCGATTCGCCAACTGCATAATTTAAACGTTCGTAATAATTCCCATTCTTATTTCTACCTAAATTTGAAATCGCTTTGATTTCACCTGTTTTGGTTTCCATAACGACAACTGTTCCGTGCTCTGCTTTAAATTCTTCTAACTGACCCAACAAAGCATGATGTGCGATATCTTGAATATTTGTATTTATAGTTGTTATAATGTCCTGTCCATCAATCGGTTCTATTTCTTGACCATCGTAAATTGGTTTCCATTGTCCTTTTGCTATTTTTTGCTTTACTTGGTATCCTTTTTTTCCTCTTAAGTATTTTCTAAAATTACCTTCCAAACCAACTCTTACGGCATATTTATTACCATTTGCATCAATACGATGCTCGTCCCAACCAATAGTTCGTTCTGCAATTTTACCAATCGGTCTTTCACGAACTGTTTGGCGCTCTTTTATAAAACCACCTTTATATGGTCCTAATTCAAATAATGGAAAACTTTTTACTTTTATATATTCTGTGTAACTTAAATTCTTTGCAATCAACAAATACCTACTTTTATTCTTCTTCGCTTTTCTAAGATACGTTTCCCAATGACTTGAAGATTTCCCGAACATTTTAGCTAACGACTTTGATAATCCCTTTACATTTTTAGAGAAATTTTCTTTAGAAACAGAAACTAAATCCATTCTTATATCAAATCTAGAAACCGATGTTGCCAACAAACTTCCATCGGCAGAATACACATTACCACGATTTGCAGGTATTTCAACATTCTTTACTGTTCTTGTATCCGCTTCGTTTTTGAATAAATCACTATTTGATTGAATACTAACAACTTTATACATAATTACCATTGCAAATAAGAACAACCCAATTGCCACTGGATATAATTTTTTTAATATGTTCTTTTTTTCGATTGGCATTATTTTACTTTTCCTTACTCTTTACTATTCTTATTTTTGTTGGTGGTTTTGTTGACACAAACAGACCTTTACCTTCTAATTTTTTTACGATATTTGACTCCATTTTCATCTTCATTAAATCGGATCGTACTGCCACAAACTGCGATCTTAATTCCTTTCTTTTCATCGTTAATTTTGCAATTTTTTGCACTTTTCTATCTATACTATGTGAACTTGAAATCATTATCAAACCTAATACGGTTAAAAATATTAGAAATACCCAGTTTTTTAAAGCATCATCATCTACAAGAAATTTTCCTTTTAAGATGTTGTATGTTTTTTGTTTTATAGACATTGATTTATTTTGACACAGATTTCATAGATTTACACGGATTTTTATGCTTTAGGTTGTTCATGAATTTCTTAGTTCTCTTTTTTCTAAATCTTAAAAGCAATTCTTAATTTTGCGCTTCTTGCTCGGTTGTTTTGCTTTATTTCTTCTGCATTTGGAATGATTAATTTTCCGTCTTTTTTAAATGGAACAGAAAAATTTCCGTAAAAATCTTTTTCTGGTTCGCCTTCAAACATTCCTTTTTGAATCATTCTTTTCACTAATCTATCTTCTAATGAGTGATAAGAAATAACACTCAACTTTCCACCTTCATCTAACAAATCAATCGTTTGCATTAAAAATTCTTTTAACACATCTAATTCTTCATTTACCTCAATTCGTACTGCCTGATATATTTGCGCCAATATTTTATGTTCTTTTGCTTTAGGCAAAAATTTTGCTAAAACTGTTTTTAACTGAAAACTAGTCTTAATCCTTTCTTCTTCTCTTGCTTCCACTATTTTCGAAGCAATTCCTCTTGAGTTTCTCAACTCTCCAAACTGAAATAATATATCTGCTAACTGCTTTTCTTCATAAAAATTAATTACTTCAAAAGCCGACTTCTTATCATTTTGATTCATTCGCATATCTAAATCCGCATCGAATCTTGTTGAAAAACCTCTTTCTGCAACATCAAATTGATGTGATGAAACACCTAAATCTGCTAATATTCCATCTACTTTTTTTATTCCGTGAAAACGTAAAAAGCGCTTTGTATATTTAAAATTCTCATTTATTAAAGTAAATCGCTCATCATCGATTGCATTTTTAATCGCATCATCATCCTGATCAAATGCGAATAATTTGCCGTCTTTTCCTAATCGATTTAAAATTTCTTGCGAATGTCCGCCGCCACCAAAAGTCACATCTACATATATTCCGTTAGGTTTTATATCTAAACCATCAATACTTTCGTGTAATAAAACTGGATTATGATATTTCATCTTCATCTGTATTACCCATTACTTCTTCGGCTAAATCTGCGAAATCTCCTGTCGCATCATCAATCGCTTTTTCATATTTATCCTTATCCCAAATCTCTATAATATTCACTGCAGATGCCAATACAATTTCTTTCGAAATTCCAGCAAACGAGTGCAAATCCTTAGGAATCAATAATCTACCAGTAACATCTAAATCCACCATTTTAACTCCAGCAGTAAACCTTCTGATAAAATCGTTGTTCTTTTTCTTAAATCGGTTTAATTTATTTACACTTTGCATCATTGCATTCCACTCACTCATCGGATACAACTCTAAACAAGGCTGAAAAACCGAACGTTTTAACACAAATCCTTCTTGCAGAACACTTTGTAACTGTTTTTTTACAGCAACAGGCATCATCAAACGCCCTTTTGCGTCTGCTTTACACTCATATGTTCCTATTAAATTTACCACTTTTTTGTGCTACCTATTGATTTACAGGACAAATATACGATTATTTACCACTTTTTTCCATAATTTACCACTTTGTTAATAACTTTATTGTCGAATTGTATCTTACTACCTATCAGTCACTTATCATAATTTGATTATATTTTTAAAAATAATCAATTATCATATCGCAGAAAAAGAGTATTTTGGAAAACAATTATTTAACTTTGCAACTAGAAATAAACTTAATGTTTAATGGATAAAAATTTAAAAAAAGATGGCGGTTTCGAATATCTTGAAATCGGCGAAGGGCAGCCTTTAATCATTCTTCATGGATTAATGGGTAATTTGAGTAATTTTGAAGGCGTCTTTGATTACTTTCCGAAAAAAGGATACCAAATAATAATGCCTCAACTACCTATTTACGATTTACCATTAATTAAAACTAATGTTAAAAATCTTTCGAAATTTGTAAAGAGTTTTATTAAATACAAAAACCTTAAAGACTACATACTTGTCGGGAATTCACTCGGAGGTCATATTGCACTTTATTATTCAAAAATGAATGGAAACAAAGTAAAAGGTATGATTTTAACTGGTAGTTCTGGTTTATATGAAAACGCTTTGGGCGGAAGTTTTCCTCGAAGAGGCGATTATGACTACGTTACCAATAAAGTTAGAGAGGTTTTTTACGATCCAAAAATAGCAACAAAAGAAATTATTGACGAATCTTTTGATGTTATAAACGATAGAGCAAAGTTAATTAGAGTGCTAGCAATTGCAAAAAGCGCTATTAGACACAATATGGCAAAAGATTTACCTAATATGAAAATGCCAGTATGTCTAATTTGGGGAAAAAATGACGAAGTCACTCCGCCAAATGTCGCAGATGAATTTCACGAACTATTACCTAACTCTGATTTGTTTTGGATTGATAAATGTGGTCACGCGGCAATGATGGAAAAACCAACTGAATTTAATGAAATAGTCGAAAAATGGCTAGACTCAAATGAGTTTTAAATTACCAAGACTACTTATTACTTACTCTTAAATTCAGTAAATTAACTTATTGATTCATTATGAAAATCAACACCGCAACATTTGTTATTAGCAATACAGATGTAAAAAAATGTCCTCAAGAAAAAATACCAGAGTATGCTTTTATTGGCAGATCTAATGTTGGGAAATCCTCATTAATCAACATGCTAACCAATCATAAAACTCTTGCAAAAACATCTAACAAACCAGGAAAGACACAACTAATTAATCATTTTTTAATTAATAAAGAATGGTTTTTAGTAGATCTACCAGGTTATGGTTACGCTAAAGTTTCCAAAAAAGCACGCTCTAAATTTCAAGATCTTATCTATGATTATTTTAGCAAACGCCTACAATTAGTCTGTACGTTTGTTTTAATTGACTCTAGACATACACCACAAAAAATAGACCTAGAATTTATGCAGTTTTTAGGAGAAAACAACATTCCGTTTAGTATTATTTTTACAAAAACAGACAAAATACCCAAAACAAAAGTCACCAAAAATATAAATGTTTATATAAAAAGCATGCTTGAGTATTGGGAAACAATGCCACATTACCTAATTTCATCATCCGTTGACAAAACAGGAAAAAAAGAAATTACAGATTATATAGGTGGTATAAATTCTTCTTTATGAAAAGGCCTGAAAACCAAAGACAGAAAGAAACTAAACGAAGAGTCATTAATTTTGACCGAACAGTATCTACTAAAGAAAATTTACAAGTACTATACGAAGACAATCATTTAATAATTGTCAATAAACGAGTTGGCGATATTGTACAAGGCGACAAAACCAAAGACAAACCCTTAAGTGAAGTTGTAAAAGAATACATTGCCATAAAGCATCACAAAAAAGGAAATGTATATTTAGGCGTAGTGCATAGATTAGATAGACCTACAAGTGGCGTTGTTATATTTGCACGTACTTCTAAAGCATTAGCGAGATTAAACAAAATGCTACGTGACAAAACCATTCAAAAAACATATCTTGCTGTGGTTAAAAACACACCCGAAAAACAACAAGACACCTTAATTCATTTCTTAAGAAAAAACCCTAAAAACAACAAGGCAATTGTTTTTAACTCGGAAACTGAAAATACAAAAAAAGCAATTCTTCATTATAAAATAAGACAAAAACTAGACAACTATACCGTTTTAGAAATTGATTTAGAAACTGGAAGACATCATCAAATTAGAGCACAACTTTCCGTTATAAAATCGCCTATAAAAGGGGATTTAAAGTACGGGTTTGATCGAAGTAACAAAAACGGTGGCATACATCTTCATGCATACAAAATAAGATTTAACCATCCTGTTAAAAAAGACCTATCCTTAGACAAACCTCTAGAAATAAGTGTATTTGCTCAAACCCCTAATGACGTGATTTGGAACTGCTTTCTCCACAATTCTTAAAACTTATCAACATTTTTCACTATTATTGATTACAATTACATATATTTGAAGTAGAAAAAGAAAATTTAACTCATAATACCCCTTAATTATGAACCCTCAAATTAATAAATCAGTTAATTCTGACACATTACTATTTAGTCTAGACTCCTTACCTACTCTAAATAACAAAGTTCAACCTACAAATAAGTTAAAACTTAGATTCAATAAACAATCAACATTAGATTTATATATTGAAATCACAGGTTTTATCAACAAAAATCATATAGGAAAGACATTTTCTATAGAAAAATCTCAAAACAAAAAAGACGTTTTTTTTCAGAAATTATTTGATATTATTACTGAAAAAGGAAATATTTCTCTGATCAAACACACGCACATTAGCAATTTTGTTTTCTGGACAACTAGTAACTTTAAGATAATATCCGACAATACTATTACATTTAACATTAAAGAAGAATTACTTCCTTTAAAAGATTATAGATTAATAAAATTAATAAAAACATTAAATTCTTTAGAAATAAAATCAAATAAAAATGTTTCTGAAAAATACCTAATCGGTTATCTTGAAGAAAGAGGTATTACATGCTTTAACACATTTGTTAACTCATAAGACATCACTTATTAACAACTTCTTTAACTGTTAACAATATATTTCCGAACGTACAAATCTAACTATCAATAAATTGTATTAATTATATTAATAGTTATCAACAATTTAAATAAACTTATTAACAATTCTCTTTCAAATTTGTTAATAACCCGTACATTCGCACAAACCTAATCAGTACATTTTATGAAAACTCTTGTCAAAAAAAGTCAACATGATTTAATTACTATACCAAAAAAGAAAGTTAACAAATCTTCTACATTAATTAATGAAGAATTTTTAATTGACAACAATACAGCATCTGCCTGTAGAATTACGACTAAAAACACCATTAAATTTTGCAATACTGACTTTATTAAAAATTCTGGGTACTCAGAAAAAGAACTATTACAAAATAGCTTAGACTTAATTAAACATCCTGAAATGCCTAAAATAATTTCGGATTTCACAAAATACTACATTAATAAAGATATAGAGATTGGCGTAATTGTTAAAAACAAAACTAAAGACGGTAAATATTTTTGGAGTTTAAACAATTATACTCCAAACAGAACTGAAAATTTAAATATTGCATACTCTATAAAACACAATGCCATTTCTTTTAAAGCAAAGATCGAAATAACCAAACTATACAATTGCTTACATAATATTGAGAATAATAGTGGTGAAAAAATCGCTTACAAATACCTTATTGGTTACTTAGAAGAAAGACATATGTCTTTTCCTAATTACACAAAACATTTAGCTTCCCTTTAGTTAAATCGCTTTAAATTTAAAGCCAAGACTTGAAAAATGTGTTAGCATTTTTGGTAACACATTTTTAAGTTTATTGAATGCTTTTTCACTATCGTGAAAAACAACAATACTACCCGATTCTACATTTTGCAATACATTTTGCAAGCATTTCTCCTCTTTTATTCTTGTATCGAAATCACCACTTAAAACAGACCACATTATTATTTTATAACCATTTTTTAAAATTGCTTTTGCTTGTTTTGTTTTTATTTTACCATATGGCGGTCGAAATAGTTTTTGAATTTTAGTTATTGAATCATCAAATAAAAACTCTTCTGCTACTATTACGTTATCTAAATAAATAGCCGCTTTTGTTTTCCAACCATTTAAATGATTCTGTGTATGATTACCAATACCATGATTTTCATTTAGAATTCGCTGAAATAATTCCGGGTTATTTTTTACATTTTTACCTACACAAAAAAAAGTTGCTTTTGCATGGTATTTCTTTAATGTATCTAAAACAAATTCTGTTACTATTGGCGTTGGACCATCATCAAAAGTGAGATAGATTTCTTTTTTATTAGTATCTATCTCCCAAAGGTAATTCTTGTAATAAGATTGAATTATTTTTGGTGTTTTGGTGAAATAGAAATTCATTGTGTATTTTTTTTAACCGCAAAGTCCGCAAAGGTTTACGCAAAGTTCGCTATGAAATTTCATGTTTCTACTATCCTTTTAGGTAATATTATAATTTCATCTTAACCCTTCAAGCGTTAATCTTTTATAAACAGAACGCTTGAAGAGTTTTAAAATAATAACTCTTACTCCATAGCACTTTCTAACAATTTAAACACTTCATCGAATCCTTTTTCTATTTCTAAAGAAAATATAGAGTCTTTACCTGCATTTTCATTCATTACATATTTATAAAACTCTACGGTTGGTGTGATTTTATCAAACTCTCTATAGATCATTGCATCACCTAACTTACCGTTTTTACTTTTTACAAAATTTGCAAATTGAGTTAATTCTAAGGTATAAGATTCTATCATTTTTCGAGACAAATCTTGCGCTTTTTTTGTTTCGCCTAACAAATGATAATCTTCAATTGCTGTTAAACCGAAACCTTCGGTTCGATACATTTTAAATGGAATATTCTGTAAAGCAATGTCTAATTGTTCTTTCGCAAACTCCTTATCGTATTGCGTTGCAGTATCAATAATATTACCATACATTAATAAATCTGTACCAATATCATCATAATTAAATGCTCTTTCATTTGCATCTAAAGTAGCATAATACCTTAAATTATCTTGAAAAATTGCAATTAACTCTTTTGCTACATTTTGCGCTTTCTCCTTTTTATTTATAGCATAATAATTATCGACCAAACCTAAAGACAAACTATAGTGTTTATACATTTTA
>Ga0256834_1002303_pt1 | contig 12178 bp, 10 predicted proteins | sample 4281140metaG_FD_190536 | JGI IMG/M metagenome (GOLD analysis project Ga0256834, IMG submission 190536) | Hydrothermal vent microbial communities from East Pacific Rise, Pacific Ocean - 4281-140 | ecosystem: Environmental > Aquatic > Marine > Hydrothermal vents | place: Pacific Ocean: East... | reverse complement strand
CAGCTCCCTGCCGGATTCGCGGAATACGTCCTGCACGGCGAAAATGGCGGCTTTTGCATTCAGGGTGTCGAATATCGTTTCGATCAGGATGATATCCGCCCCCCCTTCCATGAGCCCCCGGGTGGCTTCCCGGTAGTCTTCCGCCAGTTCTTCGAAGGTGATGGCGCGAAACCCCGGATCGTTCACTTCCGGCGAGATGGACAGGGTCTTGCTGGTGGGGCCGAGGACGCCGGCGACAAAGCGCGGCTTGTCCGGGGTGCTGTATTTGTCCGCGGCTTCCTTGGCCAGGCGGGCCGCCGCCACATTGATCTCATAGGCCAGCGCTTCCATGTGATAGTCGGCCATGGAGGTGCGGGTGGCGTTGAAGCTGTTGGTTTCCAGAATGTCCGCGCCCGCTTCCAGGTACTGCTCGTGAATGCCGCGAATGATGTCCGGCTGGGTGAGCGCCAGCAGATCGTTGTTGCCCTTTACATCACTTTGCCAGCCGGCAAAGCGCTCACCCCGGTAGTCTTCCTCTGTGAGCTTGTGGCGCTGAATCATGGTGCCCATGGCGCCATCGAGGAGGAGGATGCGTTGCTGGAGTGTCTGTTGCAAGAAAGGCTGGAAATGGTGGCTCACGGGATCGAGTATCCAAGGGCTGCAAAATTTGATTATACCTGACAGCCGAACAAGGTTTCTTGTGCTGGAGTTGCAAGACGCTGTTGCCGTCCGCTAAGATGGAAAAAAGTCACGGATTGACGGGTATTTTCATACACGCAAGGAGAGCGCCATGTCAGCAACAAGAATTCTTTTCTTCGGTCTGGTCCCGTTCCTGCTCATGGAGGGCAGCCATGGGGCTCAGGTTTATCGCTGTACACAGCCGGATGGCAGCGTCAGCTTCCAGCAGCAGGCCTGCGTGAATGGTGGGGAACGCATCGAAACCGGTGAAGCCCAGCCGGTATGGTCTTCCCTGCGTTCCGGGGAAAAATCGCTCTACAAGCAGTACCGCAAACGCGACCGGGAACGGCTGCAGCGCAAGCGCCAACTGGCGAAAAACAATGCCAGGAAAAAGCCTGGAGCGGCGGCGCTGCGGGCCTGCTGGAACAAGCGCAAGCAACTGGAAGCCGTCCGTGCAAAGCTGCGCCGGGGCTATTCTCCCGCGGCAGGAGAAAACTTGCGGCGCAAGCGTGACAATTATGAAGATTACCTGAGAACATTTTGTCCCTGAGTGATTCAGCGCCTCCGTTCGGCAGAGCGCCACAGCTGGAAGCTGGGGTGGGACAGGTAGCCTTTGGCCAGGATGTAGTTGAGGACGTTGCGTAGCCGAAAAAAATGCACCACGGAATCCACGCGAATGATTTCCCTGCCGTTTTCATCGAAAAAAACCAGCGTTGGCGCATAGAAAATGCCCAATGACTCCGCCCATCGCCGGGCGCTGGTTTTTCTCCCGTCCGGCGTGATCACCGGTTCCGCCGAATACATGTTCAATTGCACTGCTTCAAACGCCTCCAGCAGCTCCAGAATAGCGGGTTGGCGAAGAGGCTGGGTATGCAGGATATCGCAGGCATGGCAATTGCCCGCCTCAAAAAATACCGCCAGGGGGCGTTCGCCGGGAAAACGGCTGCGATCCAGATTGTGGGGCGGCGGCAGGAAGAACTCCTCTTCCACCATGTCTTCCGCCTCGAACCGCAGGGTGCTGTCGCCTCGCGCCAGATAGTAATTGAAGGGCTCCCGCTTGTAATGTTCATCTGCCACATATTCCAGGGCGGCCCGGAACTGATAGGGTGGATAGTAGCCGCGCAGGCGCAGGGCGATATTGCCGGATGCATCATAGAAAATCAGTGATGGGGTGAAATTGGTGCCCATTTTCACCGCATAGTCCCGTTGGGTCATGGTGTTGCCGGCGGGATCCGTAACCTCTTCCGGACTCCAGATGTCGATGGCGATGACATCGAAGTTGCTGCGGGTGTATTTGACGATATCCGGTTGCCTGAAATTGACCTCCATCAGCTGCCGGCAATAGGGGCAACGCTTTTGCCCGAAGTAAACGATGATTCCCTGCTTGCCGTCGTCCAATGCTTCATGCAGGTCGTCCTGTAAATCCAGAAAACTCTCCTTGAACCAATCCGGATGCCGAACCATTTCCCTGAGGGGGACATCATCAAAAACCAGGGGATCGTCTGTGCCCGCCTTCAGGGTTGGGCTGCCCAACCAGAGGAGCGCCAGCAAGGCTGGAAAAAGAAGCCCCGAGCGCAGCATTACAGGAAGGCGCTCCAGTCAATGGCGTTGTCGCCAAACACCAAAAAATGCGGATTCAGCAGGGAATCCTTCTGGTTGTAGCGCAGTCTATGCAGCTTGGTATCCGTCACCTGACCGCCGGCGGCTTCCACCACCGCCTGGGCGGCAGCGGTGTCCCATTCCGAAGTCGGGCCCAGGCGCGGATAGATGTCCGCCTTTCCTTCTGCTACCAGGCATAGCTTGAGGGAACTGCCCATGCTGATGATTTCGTACCCCGGCAGTTTGCGCAAGAACTGTACCAGGCTGTCTCCGGCATGGGAGCGGCTTCCGGCAACGCGTACTGGCGTGGCGCAGGGGCGTGCGACGCGGATCTGCTCCGGATTGCCTTGGGCTTCCTGGCGAAAGGCGCCGTCAACGGTATCCCCAAAATAGGTAACCCCGGTGACCGGCACATGCACCACCCCGAGCACGGGAAAGCCTTGCTCCACCAGGGCGATATTTACCGTAAACTCCCCGTTGCGCTTGATGAATTCACGGGTGCCATCGAGAGGATCGATGAGCCAGTAGCGCCGCCACTGCCGGCGCTCTGCCAAAGGAATGGCCGCCGATTCTTCCGAAAGCACGGGGATGTCCGGCGTGAGCCGCCCAAGGGCGTCCTCGATGAGCTGATGTGAAGCCATGTCCGCCTGGGTGAGAGGCGAGTGATCCGCTTTTTCCCGTACCTCGAAATCCTGGGCGTAGATCTGTAGTATGGCTTCGCCTGCCTGCCGGGCAATCTGGTTGATGCGTTGAATGTCTGGTAATGTCATGGCTATGATGCTTCCTTGGGGTAAACCACAGGCTACAAAGCCAATGGGCGGAGTGCAAATGCTTTTTTGCGGAGAGTTTCATGTTTGATTGGGCGCAGATTGACACCGTACTGTTGGATATGGATGGTACGCTGCTGGATCTGCATTTTGACAATCATTTCTGGCTGGAATATGTGCCCCGGCGCTATGCCGAACAACATGGACTGAGCCTGGAAGCGGCAACCCAAGAGCTGCTGCAACGCTACAGCAAGGTCGAAGGAACGCTGAACTGGTACTGCGTGGACTACTGGAGCCGGGAGCTGGCCCTGGATATTCCGCTGTTGAAAACAGAAGTGGAGCATCTGATTGCGGTGCACCCGCATGTGGTGGATTTTTTGCAGTGTCTGAAGGACAAGGGAAAAGCCCGTATATTGGTGACCAATGCACACCAAAAAGCCCTGCAGCTGAAAATGGGGAAAACCCGTTTGGGAGAACATCTGGACCAGGTGGTCTGCGCTCATGATGTGGGCCTGCCAAAGGAAAATCCTGCGTTCTGGGGACGTTTGCGGCAAGTGGTGAATTATTCCCCTGAACGCACCCTGTTCATCGATGACAGCCTGCCGGTGCTGCGTTCCGCGCATGCTTATGGCATTGCGCATCTGTTATGCATGCTGCAACCGGACGCAAAACAGCCCGCCCGGGACAGCGCGGAATTCAGGGCATTGAAGCATTTCGAGCCGCTGCTGCGCAGTCTCGGTTGTCAGGTCTGATCGCTGTTCAGGTTTCCACGGTTTTCAGAAACGCCAGCAGTTCATCCATGGGCAGCGGTTTGCTGATCACGAATCCCTGCAGGTAATCGCAACCAATACTGATCAGGTAGTTTCTCTGGGCTTCGGTTTCCACTCCTTCGGCGACCACTTTCATGCCAAAGCTGTGGGCGAGCTGGGTGATGGCCTTGACCAGAATTGCATCCTCCTCGTCCGAGGAGATATCCCTTACGAATTCCCGGTCGATCTTGATGCTGTCGAACGGATAGGTGCGCAAGTGATTGAGGGAAGACTGTCCGGTGCCGAAATCATCCAGCACCAGGGGTATCCCCAGTTGCCGCAGCTCGCTGAACAGGGCGCGTGCGGTGGCCAGATCCTCAAGAAGGGTATCTTCCGTGATCTCCAGAATGATATGGGAAGGAAACTTCAACTGGTGTAATGTCGTGATGACGCCGCTGTGCCGGGTTGGGTCGCGCAATGCGCCCGGGGCCATATTGATCGAAACCCGTAGCTGTATGTCATGTTCGAGTTGCGCAGACGTCTGCAAATGGTCTACCTGGGAAAAAAGATGCTTCATGAGCTTCTTGCTCAAATCCAGGTTCTGGCTTTTCATGGTCTCCATGAACTCCGCCGGATATTTTAGCGGTTCATTTTCCGGCTGCCAGCGCATCAGCGCCTCCACGGCAATGAGCTTGCCGGTATCGGCTTCTACGATGGGCTGAAAATGGAAAAGAAACTCTTTCTTCAACACTGCGCCACGCAAGCGATGCTCCAGATCCAACTGGCGGCTGACGCGCTGCAACAGTTCACTGGAGAAAAAGTAATAGTTGTTTTTCCCGCGCCGTTTTGCTTCATACATGGCAGCATCCGCGTCGCGGAGAAGGTCTTCGGGTTGATTGTCATCGTATGGAGCGATGGAAATACCGATGGAGCCGGAAATATGGTACTGCTGACTGCCGATTTCCAATGGCGTTTGCAGTTCTTTCAGAATCTTCTGCGCTACATTTCTGGCAAACGCCTTTTGCCCGATGTCTTCCAGGAGAATGGCGAATTCATCGCCTCCCAGGCGGGCGACGGTGTCTGAGCTTCGTACCACCTTCTGCAGGCGGCCAGCTACGTTCACCAACAGCTCATCTCCGGCAAAATGCCCCAGGGCATCGTTGATCTTCTTGAAGTTGTCGAGATCCAGAAACAGCAGCGCCACCATTTTGTTATGCCGGTGGGCGATATTCAGGGCGTGTTCCAGACGATCCATGAACAGCAGGCGGTTGGGCAGCTGGGTAAGGGGGTCATGGTGCGCAAGATGATCCAGTCCCTGTTGCCGTTTCCAGACCTGTCGGCGCATTTCGCTGAAGGCCTCCACCAGATCCTGGGTTTCCGCCAATTTGGGGCGGGGAATGATCACGTCGCTATTGCCATTGGCTTCTTCCCGCAATGCATGTGCTGTTTCCGCAATGGGTTTGATCACCCGAATCTTCAGGTAAACATAGGCGAACAAGATCCAAAAAATGCCGAGGATGGTAAGAACGAATATGGTCTGGCTCAGGCGTGATGCGATATTGGTCAGCCCGGTAATGTCATCGGCTGTCTGCTGGAAAAGACGGTCCTGCAATTGCTTCAAGTCAGACTGCATTTGCTGGATTTGGGGTTGCAGAGATGTCTTGTACAGGTACATGTCTTCCCGCCACCGTTCGGAATGCAGGTTTTCCAGCAGGTTGCCATAGTACTGATTCCATTCTTTTACGTTTTCCAACAGGCGCTGCCAAAGATCATCCGTCAATTGCAATGATGCCGGCGCGCGCGCTTTCTGCAGCTCCACCAATTGCTGCTGCATTTGGTGCAGATATTTGTTGATATTCTTGGAGTTAGCGTCTATCCCCACTTCGGGGTTGTCTGAAAATACGCTAAAGCGGTTTGCCACCAACAAATGGAATTCAGACAGCAGCTGCAACCAGGTATGGCGCGCCTGATATACCAGGTGGGTAAAACGGCTCATGTTGTGTTCCCGAGCCAGCTGAACGGCAATATTGTCCAATGCATCCAGAATCGCCCTGGACTTTGGTTGCATGATGTAGATCCCGGGAAACCGCAGGACATTGTTGCTGGAAATATGGAGAAAAGTGGCAATATCCGTTTTGAAACGCGACAGCCTGGAAACGGGAACCAGCGTCTTGAGAAGTGGTTCTTTGTGGCCGAGCTTCTGAATGTTGTCGGCCAGTTCCTCGAAGTGCTTTTCCAGGGCTTGCACCAGGAAATGGAGCTGGCTGCCAGACTGGGTTCCCGGCTCAATGAGCTGGTTTCCCAGCCAATCCTGAATTTCCTGCAGCTCCCGAAGCAGCTTTCCTGTTTCCTTTTCCGCCAGGGCGCGAACCGCAATGCGGTTGATCTGCTCTTCCGAGGTGTGGCTGACATAATGCTGCCCTACCCAGGCGGATGATATCAACACGACGATCAAAATGAGCGCCATGTAGAAATACTGTCCCTGGTAGGAGGCGAGGGTTGGCAATCGCCATCGATACTCTCGATTCCCGGTCATACTTTTCTTCCTTTCTGGGTTTCCTTCCCAGACATTATCCTTGTCGACGTTTCCTTGTGTGTTGGGTCCGGCCGCCGCCTCTTCTTCTGTTGCCGCGACTGTTGTGCGGCCGCGGCTTGCGCGGAATGCGGATGCGGCTGGAAGGGTCCACTTCCGCCAGCAGCTCCCTGGGGACGGCGCTCATGGGAATGCTGTGGCCGATATAGGCCTCGACATCCGGCAGGGAGAAGGCATGGGTTTCACAGGCAAAGCTGATGGCGCTGCCGGCGGCTCCGGCGCGACCGGTGCGGCCGATTCGGTGCACATAATCCTCGGCGTCTTCCGGCAAGTCGTAGTTTACGACATGGGTCACATCGGGAATATGCAGCCCCCGGGCGGCCACATCGGTGGCCACCAGCACATCCAGGCCGCCCTGGGTAAATTTCTTCAGCAGGCTCATGCGCTTTTTCTGCGGCACGTCGCCGGACAGCACGGCAGTCTCGATGCCGTTGCCCTGCAAAAAGCCCCAGACTTCATCGGCGGCGCGCTTGGTGTTGACGAAGACGATGGTTCTGGCGTCTTTCCACTGGCGCAACAGGCCAATGAGCAAAGGGATTTTCTCATCGTTGGCGGTCATGAAGCCCTGCTCCTCGATGCGCTCGGCGGTCACCTTGTCCGGTTCGACTTCGATGGTCTTGGGGTTGTTCATGTGCTCGTAGGCAAGCTCTTTGACCCGGAAGGACAAGGTCGCCGAAAACAGCATGCCCAGGCGTTTGTCCGGTGGCGGGCAGCGGCGCAGCAGAAAGCGGATGTCCTTGATGAACCCCAGATCGAACATGCGATCCGCTTCATCCAGCACCACCACCTGGATCTCTTTCAGGTCATAGACCTTCTGTTTGAAGTAGTCGATAAGGCGGCCGGGTGTGCCAATGAGTATGTCCACGCCCTCCCGGACCGCATTGCGCTGGGATTCATAGCCTGTGCCGCCGTACACCACTTGCACGGTTTGCCCCGTATGCCCTGCCAGCACCCTGGCATCCTTCTCGATCTGAATCGCCAGCTCGCGGGTGGGCGCAACCATCAGCGCCCTGGGCTGGTTGGGGCGTCGTTTTTCTGACGGCTGGTGTTGCTCCAGGCGATGCAGCGCCGCCAACAGGAATGCGGCGGTTTTTCCCGTGCCGGTCTGTGCCTGGCCTGCAACATCCTGGCCCGCCAGGGCCGGGGGAAGGGTTGCCGCCTGGATGGGCGTGCAATATACAAAGCCGGCGTCCTTGACGCCGGCAAGTATGGCGTCGGACAGATCGAAGCTGTCAAAACGTATATTTGTCAGGTGTTTTTCTTCATTCATAGGGAGGGAAGGATACCGCAAACGGGATTTTTCTGTAGATCAGCGTGTCTCAAATGCAATAAAAACTTGAAAAACATACCCTGATCAGGGCAAAATCCACATACAGGGGCGTTTCAGATCAGATTTCTTTGTAGTTAAGGCAGCCCCGAACAAGTTCATTTCGATGTTTCCGGCGCACCAACCCCATGGAGGGGTAAAGCCAGAATAATGCAGGAGCAGTTGCCGGAACCCGGTGGTATCAACCGGGGTGACGACTTGATCGGAGCTACCGCAAGAAGCAAGCAACCTGCATCTACAATTCTTTGACGTTTTTGATACACATATTGAATCCATAATCTTCAAGGCATCGTTGCTTCAGACGATGCAGACACCTTACTTTTTTATTTTTATCGGAGAAACAGTCAGTGAGTGACAAAATCGTTCAATTGGCGGACGACACTTTCGAACAGGAAGTGCTGAAGGCAGAGGTACCCGTACTGGTGGATTACTGGGCAGAGTGGTGCGGCCCCTGTAAAATGATTGCACCGGTACTGGATGAAATCGCTGGTGAATATGAAGGCAAGCTGAAAATCGCCAAGCTGAATATCGATGACAATCCCGATACCCCGCCTGCCTATGGCATTCGGGGCATTCCGACATTGATGTTGTTCAAGAACGGTGAAATTGAAGCCACCAAGGTGGGCGCGGTATCCAAGTCCCAGCTTACCGCCTTTATCGACAGCAATCTCTAAGATTTACAAACTGCCATGGCAATGCCCGCCATGGCATTCAACACCAGCAATTCTTCTGTCGGCATATCAATACAAATTCCTGATCCCCCGGTAATTCATTGGCCGGGAACTTTTAACCTTCTATTCCCAACCCTTCAAATCAGATACCCATGAATCTCAACGATCTCAAGCAAATGCCGGTTCCCGCTCTTTCCGAGCTGGCGCAATCCATGAAAATCCAGGGCACGGGCCGTTCCCGCAAGCAGGATCTCATCTTTTCCATCCTCAAGGCCCACGCCAAAAAAGGCGAAGACATCCATGGCGGAGGCGTGCTGGAAATCCTGCAGGACGGTTTCGGTTTTCTCCGCTCGGCAGACTCTTCCTATCTTGCCGGGCCGGATGACATTTACGTCTCTCCCAGCCAGATCCGGCGCTTCGCCCTGCGTACCGGAGATACCATTACCGGCACCATTCGCCCGCCCAAGGACAATGAGCGCTATTTCGCCCTGCTGAAGATCGACGAGATCAATTACGACAAGCCGGAGTCGGCGAAGAACAAGATCCTGTTCGAGAATTTCACCCCCCTGTTTCCCAACGAATCCCTGCATCTGGAAATGGGCAACGGCAGTACGGAAGACATTACCGCGCGCACCATCGAACTGGTGGCGCCCGTGGGCAAGGGGCAGCGGGGGTTGATCGTGTCTCCCCCCAAGGCGGGCAAGACCATGATGATGCAGAACATCGCCCAGTCCATCGCCAACAACCATCCTGAAGTGTATCTGATTATCCTGCTCATTGATGAGCGTCCCGAAGAGGTCACGGAAATGGCGCGCTCGGTATCCAGGGCGGAGGTCATTTCCTCTACCTTCGACGAACCCGCCGCCCGCCATGTGCAGGTAGCGGAAATGGTCATCGCCAAGGCCAAGCGCCTGGTGGAACACAACCGTGACGTGGTGATTCTCCTCGATTCCATCACCCGTCTGGCGCGAGCCTACAACACCGTCATCCCCTCTTCCGGCAAGGTGCTCACCGGCGGCGTGGACGCCAACGCCCTGCAGAAGCCCAAGCGTTTCTTCGGCGCGGCGCGCAACGTGGAGGAAGGCGGCTCCCTGACCATTCTGGCAACCGCCCTGGTGGAAACCGGCTCGCGCATGGATGATGTGATCTACGAGGAATTCAAGGGCACGGGCAATATGGAAGTGCACCTGGATCGGCGCATCGCCGAGAAGCGCATTTTCCCCGCCATCAATATCAACCGTTCCGGCACCCGCCGCGAAGAGTTGCTGATTCCCCAGACAGAGCTGCAAAAGATCTGGATCCTGCGCAAGATCCTGCATCCCATGGACGAACTGGCTGCCATGGAGTTTCTCCATGACAAGCTCAAATCCACCAAAACCAATGAAGAGTTCTTCAGCTCCATGAAGAAAAAATAAGGCGTGGCGCAGGATCGCGCATATCCCGCCATGATTCTGGCGGCTGGCCGCGGCGAACGACTGCGCCCCCTGACGGATCGCGTTCCCAAGCCCCTGTTGAAAGTGGCCGGCAAGGCCCTGATCGTCTGGCACCTGGAGAAGCTGGCGGAAGCAGGTTTCAGTCGGGTGGTGATCAATCACGCGCATCTGGGAGCGCAGATCGAGGACAGCCTTGGCGACGGCAGCCGCTGGGGACTGCGGATACGCTATTCCGCGGAAGGACAGGGCCGCGCCCTGGAAACCGGCGGCGGTATCTGCAAGGCGTTGCCGTTGCTCGGTGACGGCCCTTTCGTCGTCATCAATGGCGACATCTTCACCGAGCTGGATTACGCCGCCCTGAAACTCCCCGAGCACAGCCTCGCCCATCTGGTTCTGGTGGACAACCCCGAACATCACCCCCGGGGCGATTTCGCGCTGCAAGATGGCGTGGTGCGGGAGGAAGGCGCGCCGCGGCTCACCTTCAGCGGCGTCGGCGTCTATCATCCCCGCTTGTTTGCAGGCTGCGAGGCAAAGCCCTTTCCCCTGGGGCCCCTGCTGCGCCGGAAAATCCCCGGGGGTACAATCAGTGGCGAGCATTTTCACGGCTACTGGCTGGATGTCGGCACGCCGGAACGCTATCAACTTCTGCACAGGAAACTCTCTCATGGGACAGGAAATCAGTCGTAGCAGCTTTTCCGAGGAGGATTTCAAACGTTTTCGGGATCGGGTGATTGCAGAGACCGCCCTGCTGGAACAATGGATGGCGGATGGTGTTCTCGACCAGGGAGAAGCCATGGCCGGCAGCGAAATCGAAGCCTGGCTGGTGACCGACCGGGGCCTTCCCGCCCCTGTCAACCAGGCGTTTCTGCGGTATATGGACGATCCCCAGGTGGTGCCGGAGCTGTCCACTTTCAACGTGGAACTCAATACCCGCCCCGTGCCTTTTGCGGCTGGCATGTTCGATCACATGCATGAGGAGCTGGCGGCGCTTTGGCGGCGCTGCGAGGTGGCGGCGACCCGGGAGGCGGCCCATATGCTCATGATCGGCATCCTGCCCACGGTGCAGCAGTCGGACTTGTGCCTGGAGAATATCTCCGCCATGCAGCGTTATCAGGCGCTCAATGAACAGGTGTTGCGCATGCGTAACGGCCGGCCCCTGGCCCTGGACATTCTTGCCCGGGAGCATCTGGTGGCGGAACATGACGATGTGATGCTGGAGGCGGCCACCACCTCCTTCCAGATTCATCTGAAGATTCCTCCACAACAGGCCGCCCGCGCCTACAATCTTTCCAAAATCATTTCCGCGCCCATGGTGGCCCTGTCGGCCAACTCGCCCTTTCTGTTCGGGCATGAACTCTGGGATGAAACCCGCATCCCCCTGTTCGAACAATCCGTGGCCGTGGGCGCCAGCGATTATTCCAAGCGCGTCACCTTCGGCGTACGCTATGCGGAGCATTCCATCATGGAGTGCTTCGAGGCCAACCGTGACCGCTATCCGGTGCTGCTGCCCCAGCTTATGGATGCGCCGGTGGAATCCCTGGCCCATCTGCGCCTGCATAATGGCACCATCTGGCGCTGGAACCGGCCGCTGGTCGGTATTTCAGAGAACGGCAAGGCGCATATCCGCATCGAGCACCGGGTGGTTCCGAGTGGCCCCTCTCCGCTGGATGTCATTGCCAATGCGGCGTTTTACTTTGGACTCATCCAGGAACTCATGGCCACGGAAAAGGATGCGGAAGCCCGCCTGCCCTTCATCAGCGCCAAGGAGAATTTCTATAGCAGCGCCTGCCGCGGGCTGGACGCCCGTGTCGTCTGGTTCGATGGGCAGGAAGGCAGTGTTGCCGACCTGTGCCTGCAAAAGCTCATTCCCCAGGCGCGGGCCGGGCTGTTGCGTCTGGGAATTGGCGTACAGGAGGCCGACCGCTGGCTGGACATCATCGAAGCCCGCGCCGCCAGCCGCCAGACCGGGGCCCGCTGGCAGCGTGAATGGATTTCCCGCAACGGCAAGGATTTTCCCGCCATGGTGCGCGCCTACCGGGAGCGCCAGGACAGCGCCCGCCCCGTTCACGCCTGGAAGGTCTGACCATGTATGCTGAACTCTGCGAACTTCCCCGGGGACTGCTGGATCTGCCCGCAAAGGACTTGCACGCCTTTCTTGGCGGCCCCACCCTGATTCACTTGCCGGGGCGGCGGGAAGCGCCGCTGTTCGTGTCGGTGCTCATGCATGGCAATGAAGATGTGGGTTGGGAAGCCGTGCGTCAGCTGTTGCGCAAATACCAGGCAGGTGCAGGCAAACAGGAACTGCCCCGTTCCCTGTCTTTGTTCATTGGCAACACCTCGGCGGCGGCGGTCAACATGCGCAGACTGGCGGGACAGCCGGAC
>Ga0256834_1002302_pt1 | contig 12180 bp, 12 predicted proteins | sample 4281140metaG_FD_190536 | JGI IMG/M metagenome (GOLD analysis project Ga0256834, IMG submission 190536) | Hydrothermal vent microbial communities from East Pacific Rise, Pacific Ocean - 4281-140 | ecosystem: Environmental > Aquatic > Marine > Hydrothermal vents | place: Pacific Ocean: East... | reverse complement strand
TTTTGTTTTGTAGTACTGTATGTTAATTTGATTCATTAAAATAAACTTTTAAATGAATTTTCTTTATTAATAGTATGTAGTTTACTTTCAAAATTTCCCATGAGACTATTGTATATAAAGGCCCCTAGGCTTACTCTTTTTACTCCAATATTTTTTAAAGTTTCAAAATCATCTAAAGTTGGCATCATCATTACATTTATAATTTTTTTTAAATATTTCATTTTTCTCTTTTAATATTTATTGGCTACTTAAGCCACGGCTGTTTCATACTAAGCTTATTAGTTCAGTCATTCTCAGCTTGACTGGGAATCTAATATAAAATGCAGTAAAAACTAGACCTTGAATCGAGTTCAAGGTGACGAAACAGAAAAACTTGTTAGTATGAAACAGCCGTGCAACTTTAAGAGGTGTTTTTCCTCGATAATCAATAAATTTTTATCTAAAAAGAGTATAAGACCATCTTGAACCTAGTTTTAATTTTTATGAGCTTAGGCTACCACTCCATTCAGCTTTTTCCTCAATATCTAGCAGTTGTTCAATTTTTTGCTCATATATGGATTCTAACTCTTCTAGCTCTTTTGCAAGTTGAGTGAGTCCAATTTTTTCATAGCATTCAGGGTTGGCTAAACAACTGTTTTTATCTTTTATTTTATCTTCAAGTTCCTCTATCTCTTTTGGTAGTTCTTTTAATGAAATTTTTTCTTTGTATGTTAATTTTATTATTTTTTCTTTAACTGCTACAGTAGTATTTGATTTTTCAGCCTTATTATTTTTAGTTGAGTCTTTGTGTATAGAGTCTATCTCTTTTAACTCTTTTTCTAGCTCTAGGTATTGGGAGTATTCTTGATGAGATTCCTCTATAGTTTTGTCACTTTTAAAAATAAAAAGTTTTTTAGCAATTTTATCTACAAAATATCTATCATGTGAAACTATAATAACAGCACCAGCAAAGTTAGTAAGTTGCTCTTCTAAAATGTTGATAGTTGGAATATCTAAATCATTTGTTGGCTCATCAAGGATTAAAATATCAACATCAAGTGTAAAGAGCAGTGCAAGAGCAATTCTGTTTTTTTCACCACCACTTAATACACCTATTTTTTTTTCTAAAAATTCTCTAGGGAAAAGAAAGTTTTTTAAATAGCCATATACATGCATATCTTTTCCTCGGACACTAACTCTATCTCCGCCATGTGGACAAAAAGTTTCCATTAAATTTTTATCATTATCAAGCATTTCACGATGTTGATCAAAGTAGCCAATTTTAAATTCACCCTGTTTAATTTTTCCAACTGTTGGCTCTAATCTTCCAAGTAAAGCTTTTAGAAGTGTTGATTTACCACTTCCGTTTGGTCCAACGATGGCGATAACATCTTTTTGAAGTATGCGGGTGCTAAAGTCTTTTAACAACTCTTTTGAGCCAAGTGTTAAACCTAAATTTTCAACCTCAAAAAGCATTTTTTGTTTGTTTATGCTTTTGTCACGGTTAAAATGTTTAGCTTCTCTTTGAAGTTCTATAGAGATTTTACGGATTTTTGCAGGATTGTTTTTTGCATCCTCACGAAGATTCATAAGCCTCTCTTTACGACCCTCATTTCTTTTAAGCCTAGCTCGAACACCACGAGCAAACCATTCATTTTCTCTTTTTAATACATCAAGTAGGTTGTCATGTTGCTTTTGAAGTGTACGAATCCATTCAGCTTTTTGTGTTAGGTAGTTACTATATCCACCACTATATTCACGCAATACACAATCTTCAACCTCTATGCTTTTAGTAGCAATTTTATCTATGAAATATCTATCGTGAGATATAAAAACTATTGTAAATTTTTCTTTTAATATTAACTCTTCTAAAAACTCAACCATATACACATCAAGATGATTAGTAGGTTCATCAAGTAGTAAGATATCTGGTTTTTGAAGTAGTAATGAGGCAAGTGCTACACGGCGTTGTTCTCCACCACTAAGTAAATCAATTGGTTTATTTTCATACTGCTTTAAATTAAAATGTTGAATTATTCTCTCTATCTTATCATCTAAGTTCCAAGCATTATGGTGATCTATATATTTAGATAGATTTTCATGTTGATCTAAAAGTTGTTTATTTTCAAAATCATCAGCAAGTTTTAGTGAAAGCTCATCATATTTTTCTTTTGCAACATTTAACTCTTGGAGTCCATCCTCAACAGCTTCTCTAACAGTATGACCATCTTTAAAATTTGGTCTTTGATCTAGCATTTTTACTTCTAAGTTTCTTTTAATGATTCTCTCACCATTGTCGTGTTCTAGTGTACCGTTTATTATCTTCATCAGAGTAGATTTTCCACTACCATTTTTACCAATAATAACAATACGATCACCCTCATCTACATGAAAGTTAACCTCTGTAAGTATTTTTTGTGCTGAATAATGTTTTGAGATGTTTTGTAGGTCTATTAGTGCCATGAGTATTTTTTTTATTCCCTATTTTACGGGTTGAACTAAGCTTTTGTTTAGTGCATGTTATTTCTACATGCCTATTAGTTTTTTCGTAATTTAATTCTATTTATTAAGGTGGATTATATCGCTATAATCGTTAATAGAAGCTTATTATGATTTTTTGAAATTCATATTTAAATAATACTCAATATTTTCATATGAGCATTTTGAGTTTCATAGTATCTAGTTAAATATTTTAAAATATCTATATAATTTTCACTATCATAAAATTCAATCATTTTTGTATTAAACTCTAGTTTGTCTTTAGCTTTTATATTTAATATTGGAAGTCCATTATCTAGCAAAATACCATTCATAACTAATCTTGATGTTCTTTTATTTCCATCAAAAAAGAATTGTGTCCTTGCTCCAAATAAAAAATAACATAAAGCTTTATAAATAGGATCTTTTATCAGTTTTAAATTTTTGATTCCATCTTCAAAAATAGAGTTAAGCTCTTTAGCTGGTGGTGGCAAATAATCTGTTCCACCAATATTTACATTTGCATCTCTAAACTCACCCCAGTAGAGAGCTTCCTCTCTTGCAACAAGGGTATGTAGCTCACATATAGTTTTTTTATCTACTCTAAAAGTAGAGTTTTCAATCATTTTAAACAACAAACCTACACTACGATTTTGATTTAAGACTTGCTGTTCATCACTAAGCTTATGACCACCAACTGTTATACCCTCTAAGAGAGTTTGTACTTCAGGATATGTCATAGCATTACCCTCTAAAGCAGAGGTATTATAAACAAAATCAATCTTATCTTTTTTTGCCATAGCGAATGAGTATTTTTTATCTTGATTGAATTTTTTTGTAATTATTGGAAGTTTGTTTATTTTTTTATACTCAAACATTAGACACCTTCTCAATATATATTTAATTATGAGATTATATCATATTTGTATTTCTCACTTAGCATTATTTTTAGCGCTAGAAATATTTCAGCAATATAAAAAAAGACATAATTGTTTTGCTTGTATTTTAGTTGATTATTATATCTTTTTATAGGGGCATTTTACTATTTTGTAGGTCTTTGATATCAGGTAGAAATCAAAGTGTCTTAACCACCAGCAACGAAATCTAGTAGTTCTAACTTATCATTATCATTTAAAACAAATGATGACCAATTATCTTGTTTAACTATTTCCATATTTACAGCAGCAGCCATAACCTTACCATTTAAAGAAAGCTCATTTAATATATTTTGAAGTGTCTTAGCCTCTTCAAACTCTCTCGATTCACCGTTTATTATTAATTTCATATCTATTCTTTTTTGAAAAGTATATCATTATTATTTCACTATATATTAACAGAACTATTATAATTGTTTTTTTGGATTAATAAGGGTCTTTTGTAAAAAGTGGTGGCCTGTCTCGGAATCGAACCAAGGACACAATGATTTTCAGTCATTTGCTCTACCGACTGAGCTAACAGGCCATGAAGTTTATTTAAAAGTGGTGGCCTGTCTCGGAATCGAACCAAGGACACAATGATTTTCAGTCATTTGCTCTACCGACTGAGCTAACAGGCCATCTTTTAAAGGTCGAAATTATACATCTTATGTACTAAAAGTAAGCTTATAAGATTTATTTTAATGGGATTGACCATCTTTTATAATAGGCGGTTACTCTTATTAAAACACCAATAGTAAATAATACTATTACAAATATGGGGGAGGTGAGTTTAAAAAGATCTAATAGGTATATTCCAAGCCCCATAAGTAAAGCAACTGTTCCATAAAAACCAGTTTTAAATATAAAAGGAACTTCATTTATGATGATATCTCTTATTATGCCGCCACCAACTGCTGTTATAAAGGAGATAACAAGTATACCTGTAAAGTTTAAATTTGCTTCAATGGCAATAAAAGCACCACCAATACTAAACGAAACAAGCCCAATAGAATCACTCAGTATAAAAAACAATTTATTTTCTATGGAGTTTCGTTTATGGAATCTAAGTAAAATCATAAAAACCATTATGCTAAAAACAATAGCAGCTGGATAATCATGAATAAAAGTAAAAGGGATTTTACCTACTGATATATCTCTAATTATACCACCACCAAGAGCTGTTAAAAAAGTAGATATTAAGATGCCTAACAAATCAAGCTTATTTCTAACAGCTACAAAAAAGCCACTTACACTAAAAGCGATAATTCCTATATATTCAGTTAGTTCAAACATCTATAATTTTGCTACTGCTTTTTTAAATTCATCACCTCTTTGGGCATATGAGCTAAATTCGTCAAGGCTCGAAGCTGCTGGGGAGAGTAGGGCTACTTCATTTGATGATAAATTTTCATCTATATGTTTAATAGCATCTGCTAAGTCAATACACTTATTAAACTTTATTTTGTATTTTAAAGCAAGGTCTGATAATTTGTCTTTGTTGGAGCCAATGTTATATATTTTAACTTTTATATTTGTTAAAAATATAAATAACTCTTCTAAATCAACACCCTTGTCATCACCACCCAAAATTAGATGTAACTTAGAATCTTTATAGCGATTTATTGCGGCTATACAAGCGTCAATGTTTGTAGCTTTAGTATCATTTATCCATAAACGGTTTTTAGAGTCTTTAATTTCCTCTTGCCTATGTGGATCAAGTACAAATGAATTGATTTTTTCATAATTTACTTTATCAAATAAGATTTTATCAACAGCTATTGCTAAAAGTGCATCAACCAAAAAAGCACCTTTAAATTTTATCAGAGATATATCTATATTAAAATGAGAAGCTAAATCTTGTTCATTTTCATAAGTAATCAGATGTGCCCTAGTATCTATCTCTTTATAGGTGTGAGGAATTATTGCAACTTCCCCCTCTTTCATATCAGCTATTGGTTTTAGCTTTGCCTTAACATACTCATCCATATCTCCATGCCAACTTAGATGATCAGGATTTATAGGGAGTAGTACATATATATTTGGTTTTGCAATATTTGTGTAGTGAATTGTAAAAGAGCTAGTCTCAAGTATCCACATTTTTGCATCTGGATTCAGGTTTGCTAATGGGGTGCCAATATTTCCACCAGCCTCACTCCCTTTTTCACAAAGGAGATGTTGCATCATTTGTGTAGTAGTTGTTTTTCCGTTTGTTCCACTAATCCAAATTTTTAAAGGGGGTGTATCTGCAAATATATCATACTCACTTTGAAGATTTTTAGCTTTTTTTATAAGTAAATTTGATGGTGGAATTCCAGGACTAGGGATCTCTAAATCTGAATAAAGAGGATCAAATTCATTTGATGGTTTAACTTTAAATCCATTTTCATCTTTAAAAGGTTTTATACATTTATCATCATAAAACACAGCATAAGGAAATTTTTTTACTAAAGCTTTAGTGGTTATGCCATAACCAAATAGTGAAACCCTATTTGTATCTTTTTGCATTAGCGTATCTTTAAAGAGATTAATGCAATTAGGTTTGAGAGTATCGCAATAATCCAAAATCGAACAATTATTTTATTTTCAGCCCAATTTTTCATCTCAAAATGATGATGGATAGGTGCCATTAAAAAGACTCTTTTTTTACGCAGTTTATAAGATCCAATTTGGAGAATTACAGATAATGTTTCAATAACAAAGATTGAACCAATAAGTAAAAGTAAAATCTCACTTTTTGAAATAATTGCTAAATATCCTAAAAAAGCTCCAATGGTAAGTGAACCGCTATCACCCATAAACACTTCAGCAGGATGGCAATTAAACCACAAAAAACCAGCTAAAGCACCCATGAGAGCAGAAGATACAATCGCTACCTCTCCAACAGGAAAATTTGGCATTAAAAGATAAGAACTAATAGTAGCGTGTCCAGTAATATATATGATAATACTAAAAGAGGTGAGTGCAACAATTGATGGAACTGTAGCTAAGCCATCTAGCCCATCAGTTAGATTTACAGCGTTTGATGTAGCAATAATTACAAGTACCCAAAGTATAATTGCATAGTTGCCCATATCAAATAATGCTGTTTTTATAAATGGTACATATAGTTCTGTATTAAAATTAGCAAAGCTACATAAAAATGCAGCTATTGCTAAGCCAGCTATAATTTGTAAAAATAGTTTTGTTCTAGCTTTTAAGCCAGCTAAATTTTCATTTTTTTTGATTTTTGCAAAATCATCTTGAAAGCCGATTAAAGAGAATAAAATTAATGTTAAAAGAGCACCAATGGCATATAGATTTGAAAAATCAATTGTAAAAATAGAAGCTAAAATTGTTGCAAATATAAAAACAATCCCACCCATAGTTGGAGTAGATGCTTTTGATTTGTGTGAGGGTACATACTCATTTATAGGTTGCACGCTTGATGTTTTTTGTGCCCATCTTATAAATCGAGGCATTAAAAATAGAGTTATAAATAGAGCTAAAAAAAATGATATTCCTGCACGAATAGTTATATATCCAAATATATTTATACCTAGTAATTCATGTATATAATATAACAATCCCCATGCCTTTAGTTATTTTAAAAGTGGTATTATAGTATAATCACATAAAATTTAGCTCAGAAGGAAAAAAGTTGTCGAAAAAAGCAGTTTTAGTTATCACAGACGGTATTGGGTTTTGTGCAAGGACTGAACATAACGCATTTTATAATGCAAAAAAACCAATTTATGATAAATTATTTGCCAATACGCCACACTCTTTAATAGATACATCTGGGTTAAGTGTTGGGCTTCCTGATGGTCAAATGGGTAATTCTGAAGTTGGTCATATGTCTATAGGAAGTGGTCGAGTTTTATATCAAGATTTGGTTAAAATATCTTTAGCACTTCAAGAAAATACTTTGATTGATAATGAAGAATTAAAAATATTATTAGCTAAATCAGAGAGATTACATCTAATTGGACTCTTAAGTGATGGTGGTGTACATTCACATATTAATCATTTTATAGGTCTTGCAAAAATTGCTTCAAAAGCAGGAAAAAAAGTTTTTTTACATCTCATAACAGATGGCAGGGATGTATCTCCAACATCAGCTGGAAAATATATAAAAATGGTTGAGAAAGAGCTTGATGAAAATATAAGCATAGCTACAATTTCAGGTCGTTTTTATTCAATGGATAGAGACAATAGATACCAAAGAATTAAAAGAGGATATGATGCAATTGTTAATGCTACACCTAAAAGTGATTTTTTACCAGCTGGATATGTTGGACACTCATACTCGTTAGGTGAAACAGATGAGTTTATAGAACCAGTTGCTTTTGAGGGATATGATGGAGTAGAGGATGGTGATGGTATATTAACTATCAATTTTAGAAGTGATAGGATGAGAGAGCTTGTATCTGCTCTTGGAAATAGTAAATTTAGTGAATTTGAGAGAAAAATATTAAATATAAACTTAGTTACTATGACAGAGTATGATAAAAGTTTTAAATATCCTGTTTTATTTAAAAAAGATCCACCAAAGAACACCTTAGCTGAGGTTATATCCAAAAAAGGTCTTAGACAATTTCATGCTGCTGAAACTGAAAAATATGCACATGTTACATTTTTTTTAAATGGTGGAATTGATGAGCCATATCTAAATGAAACTAGAGTTTTAATCCCATCTCCAGATGTGAAAACATATGATTTGAAACCGCAAATGAGTGCGTTAGAAGTTGGTAAGGCTGTGCTTGGTGCTATGGATGATGAGTATGATTTCATAGTTGTAAATTTTGCAAATGGTGATATGGTTGGACATACTGGAGATTTTGAAGCTGCAAAAATTGCGGTTGAGAGTGTTGATACTGAACTTGGTAAAATTTTACAAAAAGCAAAAGAGAAAGATTATGCTGTAGTTATCACTTCTGATCATGGTAATTGTGAAGAGATGCGTGATGAAAAAGGCAATATGTTAACAAATCATACTGTTGGTAAAGTTTGGTGTTTTGTAGAGGCTGATGGAATAGATAAAGTAAATACAGGTGCATTAAATAATATAGCTGCGACTGTTTTAACTTTAATGGAGATTGATATTCCATCTGAGATGGATGGTAGTTTAGTTTAGAGATTCCAAATCAAGTTTGGAATGACGGAGTGTCAAGTTTGGAATGACGATATTTTTTATTTCGTCATTCTGAACTTGATTCAGAATCTAATTTTTAAATTTACAAATAGGATTATTAATGAAATTTAGTGGTACAAATGTTTTAGTAACAGGTTCAAGTCGTGGTATTGGTGCAGAAATTGCAAAAACTCTTGCAGGATTTGGTCTTAAAGTATGGATAAATTATAGAAGTGGTGCAGCACAAGCTGATGCTGTAAAAGATGCAATAGAATCTGAGGGCGGAGATGCAGCAGTTATAGGTTTTGATGTAAGTGATGAAGTGGCATTTATTGATGCTATTAAGCTTATAAAAGAGAGCGATGGTGGGCTTTCATATCTGGTTAACAATGCAGGTATTACAAACGACAAACTAGCTCTTCGTATGAAAGTAGAAGATTTTACGAGTGTTATCAATGCAAATCTTACATCTTGTTTTATAGGTTGTCGAGAAGCTATGAAAATTATGCGTAAATCTAAATTTGGCTCTATTGTAAACATATCTTCTATTATAGGGGAAACAGGCAATGCTGGACAGGTAAACTATGCTGCTTCAAAAGGTGGAGTAATAGCAATGACAAAAAGTTTTGCATTAGAAGCTGCAACAAGTGGAATTCGCTACAACTCAATCACTCCAGGTTTTATCTCTACTGAGATGACAGAAGTACTTCCACAAGAAGTAAAAGATGTTATAAATGTAAAAATACCAATGAATCGTATGGGTGAAGCAAGAGAGATTGCTGAAGCTACAGCTTTTCTTTTGAGTGATCATTCAAGTTATATAACTGGTGAAACGCTAAAAGTAAACGGTGGTATGAATATGGCATAATTTATGTTTCGTTACTTAAAATTTAAGAATATTGTGTTATAATTCAAAAATTTAAAATAAAATGTAGGAGCTATAATGGCACTTTTAGAAGACATCACAGAAGTAGTAGTAGAACAGTTAAGCGTTAGCGCAGATGAAGTTAAAGAGGATGCAAAATTCGTTGAAGATTTAGGTGCAGATAGTCTTGATGTTGTTGAACTAGTAATGGCTTTAGAAGAAAAATTTGATATTGAAATTCCAGATGATGAAGCTGAAAAAATTCAAACTGTTAAAGATGTAATCACTTATATTGAGAGTAAATAATTATATGTCTTTTGACATATAATTACTTTAAAAATATTTTTAAAAAATAGCTATAAAGTTAGTTTTTAAAAGTATTTATTTTTTTATGGAGGTATCGATTGAGAAGAGTTGTAGTAACTGGCTTAGGAATGATTAACGCAGTTGGAAATGATAAAGAGAGTTCATTTAAAGCTATTTGTGAAGGTAAATGTGGAATAGACACAATTACTTTATTTGATCCACAAAATTATAGTGTTAAAATTGCAGCTCAAGTAAAAGATTTTGATCCAACAACTGTAATGGCTCCAAAAGAGGTAAAAAAAGCTGATAGATTTATCCATTTAGGTTTAAAAGCTGCTCAAGAAGCGATGATTGATGCAAATTTTGCTGATATTGTTGATATGGAGCGTTTTGGAATCTCTGCTGGTTCTGGGATTGGCGGACTTCCATCAATAGAGAAAAATTCTATTATTTTAGAAAACCGTGGTCCCCGAAGAATCTCTCCATTTTTCATACCTGGTGCGTTAGTCAATATGCTTGGAGGGTTTGTATCTATTGAGCATGGAACAAAAGGACCAAATCTTTCTTCAGTAACAGCTTGTGCAGCTGGAACTCATGCTATAAGTGAAGCCGCTAAAACTATTATGTGTAATGGTGCAGATAAGATGTTGGTTGTATCTGCTGAGTGTGCTATTACTGGTGCTGGTGTTGGTGGGTTTGCTGCTATGAAAGCGTTATCTACTAACAACGAAAACCCAAAACAAGCTTCTCGTCCATTTGATACTAACCGTGATGGTTTTGTTATGGGTGAGGGTGCTGCTGCACTTATATTAGAAGTTTATGAAGATGCAGTGGAGCGTGGAGCTAACATATATGGTGAGCTTATAGGTTTTGGTGAAAGTGGTGATGCAAATCATATCACAACTCCATCTCTTGATGGTCCAGCTCGTGCAATGAAAGCTGCATATAAAATGGCAGGCGAGCCTAAGCTTGACTATATAAATGCTCATGGCACATCAACACCAATAAATGATAAAAATGAAACAGCAGCAGTTAAAGAGTTGCTAGGTTCTAAAGAAAATTGTCCCCCAATGAGTTCAATTAAAGGTCAGATAGGTCATTGTCTTGGTGCTGCTGGTGGTATTGAAGCAGTTACATGTCTTTTAGCTATGCGTGATGGAATACTGCCTCCAACAATAAATAATGAAACACCTGATGAAGATTGTGATTTAGATTATGTAACAACAGGATCAAGAAAAGCTGTATTAAATACAGTAATGAGCAACTCTTTTGGTTTTGGTGGAACTAATGGTGTTCTTATTTTTAAGAAAATCTAATTAAGGATTTAATTTGGCTACATATTTAGATTTTGAGACAAAAATAAAAGTTTTCCATGAAGATATAATCTCTGCTCGCGTTCGTCATGATGATGCAAAAGTTGCTGAGCTTGAAGAAAGTCTTGATAAAGTAGTTGCTAAAATATATAACAATTTATCAGACTTCCAAAAACTTCAACTCGCTCGTCATTTAGATAGGCCTTATACACTTGATTATATTAATTTATTGATGAGTAATAAATATGAAATTCATGGAGATCGTCATTTTCGTGATGACCCTGCAATTCTTTGTTACCTTGGATATATTGGTGGCGAAAAAGTTATGGTTATTGGTGAGCAAAAAGGGCGTGGTACAAAAAATAAAATTAAAAGAAATTTTGGAATGCCACATCCTGAAGGGTATAGAAAAGCTCTTCGTGCTGCAAAGATGGCAGAAAAGTTTAAAATACCAGTATTGATGCTTATAGACACTCCGGGTGCATATCCAGGTATTGGGGCTGAAGAGCGTAACCAAAGTGAGGCAATTGCTAGAAATTTACTAGAATTAGCAGAACTAAATACTCAAACTATATCTATAGTTATTGGTGAGGGTGGTTCTGGTGGAGCTTTAGCTATTGGTGTAGCAGATAAGTTTGCTATGATGCGTTACTCTGTATTTAGCGTAATATCTCCAGAGGGTTGTTCAGCAATTTTATGGAATGATCCAAAAAAAGCTGAAGATGCAACAAAAGCTATGAAAATAACAAGTTCAGATCTAAAAGAACTTGACCTGATTGATGATATTATAGATGAACCATTGATTGGAGCACATAGAGATCGTGATAATGCTGCAAAAGCGATAGGTGATTATTTTCTTGATGAGCTTGCTAAACTTCGTGCAATGAGTGAAGAAGAGAGAATGGAAGCTCGTTACAAAAGATTAACAAGCATGGGTGCATTTAGCGAAGAAGATTAAACCTGTTTATAAAGAGGGTCTAGTTTTGGTCTCTTTAATCTTTTTGCTTCTTTAGAAAATTTTATTAAATCTTCCACTGTTTTTACATTTTTATCTAAATTTTTCATACTCAGATTAAATAGTGCTAATGTTGTAATAACATCACTCATAGCTCTATGATGTGAAGCATTTGGATTTAAATCATAGTATTCACTAAGATAGGACAATCCATATCTAAATGATTCTAGTGTTCTCTCAGCAAGTGATAATGAGCA
>Ga0256834_1002301_pt1 | contig 12184 bp, 11 predicted proteins | sample 4281140metaG_FD_190536 | JGI IMG/M metagenome (GOLD analysis project Ga0256834, IMG submission 190536) | Hydrothermal vent microbial communities from East Pacific Rise, Pacific Ocean - 4281-140 | ecosystem: Environmental > Aquatic > Marine > Hydrothermal vents | place: Pacific Ocean: East... | reverse complement strand
AGATGGTCCTCCATTTTCTTGACAAATAAAACGAATACGAGAATCTTTTATAGACTCAACTATTTCATAACTGTTATCTTTTGATCCATCATCAACAATAATAATTTCAAAATTAGTAAATGTCTGATTCAGAACACTTTTCAAAGTTTTTTTAATATATCTTTCTTTATTATAAAGTGGTATTACTACACTAAAAAAAGGTTTTTTATTCATCATTTTAAGTTCTCTTTTTGCTTAAGTAAATTTTAAGTAAATTCAGCATAGAAACAAACTTTGATTTGATGTCTCTTAGATACAATCCAGCATCTACTCCAAAAAATCTAACTATCCAAAGCGAACTTGGTTTAAAAGCTATCACAGGCTCATTATAACCTAGTTCTTTAATCAATGCTAATACTTCCTTTTTCATTTGTTTATCCAAAGGATAGTAATCTCCATAAAATACTGAGTACAATGAAGCAACAGCTTTATGCAAAGAATGTTTATTTAAGTCATTTTTTACGAGATCTGCATATATTCTATAAGAATCTAAATGTGAATGCATACTCTTTAATGATTTTTTTGAAGTAATACTTGTCAAAATACCTTTTCGATAATAGACAATACTCTTTTGAACAAAAATAATTTTATCTGCATTATAAGCAACTCTTGTAAAAAATTCACCATCTTGATTTCTAACTAAAGACTCATTCCATTTACCAACCTTGAGATGTAATTTTCTTGTAATAAGCCATGATTGACCAATGATGTATTGTACATTTTCCCATGATTCTTTAAAATATAAAAATTTATTCTCATAACTTTTATTGATAATCAGATCTACGTATAAAGTATTTTCAATAGACTCTTTAAAACTAATCCATTTACCTGTTGCAACAGTGGTCTCTTGAAAGTCATTTTGTCTTAAAACTTCTATTTGAGATAATATTTTATGAGGATGCATAATATCATCAGCATCGAAATATTGGATATACTCACCTTTTGAGAGCTCAAATGCTCTGTTTCTTGCTTTCTGTGCACCGCTATTTAATTGTGTATAAACTTTTACATTTTTATGTAATTTTTCATAATTTCTGGCAATTTCAAGACTAGCATCAGTTGATCCATCATCAACGATTATTATTTCTAAGTTTTTATATGTTTGGAACAATAAAGATTTCATTGTCTCATCAAAATATTCTTCTGCATTGTAAAGTGGTATCAGTATGGATACTAATGGATAGTTATTTATCATAATATTTTCTTTCTTTTTCCAATTAATTCAATCAGGATATCACCTATAAAATATTTCATAAAAGACTTATTTTATGTTTGTTATATTTCAAATTGTTTTAGCTCACCTTTTGAATAGATAATAATTTTATTGGGTTTGTAGTTTTACAATAAAATTTCTACATATTTTTTTTCACAACTACTATTTACGCCTGTTATTAATATATTTTTATTGTTGAACATAAAAAATTAGATAACTTTTTAGTTATATTAGCTAAGTCATTATTAAAATAACTATATCATTCTTCGTCTGAAGACGAGGGATTTAACTTTGTACTTGACACTGGTCGTGCTTTATAATTATAAATACTATTTGCAAATGGAAATTTTAAGACAACATGCAGTATCAACCATACTTTTCGTATTTCCGCCGCCTTTTTAAAAACTGTTTTAGTCTTATATATTTACCATTTATCTTATCCCAAACCTTATTCAAATAGAAAAAAATCAAAACTTTTCTTTTCCTAGAATAAATAATCGATTTTTGTTTTTTTTGTAATTTTTTGCGATCTTCCATACTATGATAAGTATTACTCAAAAAATCATGGATTTTTATTACAGCTGGACTAACAATATACAAATTTAGTTTTTTATCAATACCTGTGTAGTGATCAATTGGTTTTTCTAGAATCTTAAGATCATGAAGAAGAATTTTTGCTGCCTCTAGTTTTAATATATATCCATAAGTACCACATCCCATTTCAGCAGGTCGTGCTATCATATATGTATTATCAAGACCTTTCTTTTCCCAAAAGCTATAATGCGTTTCTATATCCCGTGCTGGACAAGCATGGTGACCAAGTAAAACAAGATTCCAATTATCTGGAAAGTTATTGATTTTATGAAGCACCTTTAATAAGTTATTGTTAAATTCAATATCATCTTCAAAAACTATTGCTTCACTGATATTTTCATTAACCATTTTTTTATAAATGCTTATGTGACTAAGAGCACAACCAATTTCACCTCGACTAAGTTCTCTTCCGATGGTATTAATTGCCTTTGCACTAGAATAGATTTCATTAATATTTTCTTCACTTAACAATCTTCCATCAACTGCGTTAATAAACTCTTGATATAAATTATGTTTTTCACAAAGTTTTTGCATATGCTCTTTCTTTTCAATATCTTTTTTTAAGTTAATAATATAAATTGGGATATCTATTTTTTTATTTATTTCGGACATTAAATATACCTTTAAATTTTTTATTTATTTTTTGCACAAGTGGCTTTAAGGTTAAACTTAAAAATTCTGAAAATGTATAGTCTGAATCTTTCCATATATTCAAAACAATTTTTCTGTATAAATCAAAATCTTTATTGCTAAGCGTACTATTTACTTTTTGTAAAATATACTTCTTGATAATGATATTGATCATAGTCGTGTTAATAGATTTTGAAATTAAATTTTGTTTAATAACCTTTTTTGAAAAAACTGTTTTTTCATATTTATCATATTTATCTAAACTACTCCAAATACCACCATCATGTACTCTATAAACTGCTTTTTTAATATTTTTCAAATATTTGGCTTTACCATGAAATCCTAAAAGGTGCCAAAGTGCCATATCACCAAAAGGCATGTCTTTAAGCATATTAGAATACTCAATAATATTTCTAAACATGACTGAATGTACAGTAATAAATGCAGCAGTTGAAAGTAGTTCTATCTCATTGTAATCTCTTGGATTGCCAAGCAATGAAGAGTTAATCACTAAACCTTCTTTATTTACAACTTTAGAACCATGAAAGCAACACACATACTCAATGTTTTTATTAAGAAAATCCACCTGTTTCTGAAGCTTTAACGGATCAGTCCAATAGTCATCTCCTTCACAAAGAGCTATATATTTTCCTCTAGCTCTTTTCATATTTTCTATAAAATTATGCATTGATCCAACGTTTTTTTTGCGTATATTTTCATTTATAATAGTTGGAAATTTTTTTTTATATTGCCTTATAATAGCTTCTGTATTATCTGGTGAACAATCATCATCTATTACAATTTCAAAAGGAAAGTTAGTCTCTTGCATTAAAAAACTATCTAATGCTTCCTCTATATACTTTTCATGATTATATGTAATAGAGCAAATACTAACAATTGGATTGGAGATGTCTCCTTTCCAATTTTCCATAATCTCTTGTTCAGTTTTTTGATACATATTAGTCCTTTGTCCTGTTGGTAAGTTTTTTTCTTATTAATGGTACTATCTGCTCTAGGAAGTATCTGAAAGAGCTGGTTTTGAAAAGATAGCTAAAACCAACATAGAACAGCAAAAACATTGTACCTTTTATTAAAATCATTATTGCATCGTGTAAAATTATATCTTTGGAAAAAAAGATTGTCAATATGATGGATGTTGCTGCGATAGCAGCCTGTACAAGCAGTGGTTTGGAAAATTGAGAGAATGGTACAAAAATCTCTCTGGAAGCATATAGTATATTTAAGATATATCCATTTATAACTGCTTGAACGATTAAGGCATATAAAAACATCTCAATACCAAAAAAATAAAGTACTATCAAGCTGATAGACCCTATCAGCTTTTTATATATTTCTAACCTCAAAAATGCTTTTGAGTTTCCTCGGCTACTTAATACATTTACCAACAAAGCACTTATGGGATAGGCAAATCCACTCAAAATCAAAATTTTGAAGTAGTAAACGGACTGCAACCACTTTTCGCCGTATAGTATCATTATAAGTTCATGTGATACCAGGTATAAACTACCGATGAGCATAAAAGTAATAAAGTTGATAATTCCTAGTGATTTTAGTACGATATTTTGAAATCTTGGCAAATCTTTTTGTACTTTTGAGAGTACAGGGAATAAAACAGCCATTAAAGAGCTTGATGAGTATTGCATTGCTAAGCCGTGTAAAGATTTAGCACGATTAAAAAAACCAAGTGTGGCTGAATCAAAGAGTTTTCCGATGATGATAGTATCAATTTGAGTATATACTGTATTTAATAAGCTCGACAAAAACATACGAAATCCATAACCCCAAAGCTGAGTCAATGCTTTCCATGAAAACTCTAAACTAGGTCTCCAATGTTTGGCTGACCAAATAAGTATATTGTAAATAATTCCTTGTGTTAAAGCTTGTGCAACTAAACTCCAAACTCCTGCACCCCAAAATGCAAGAGAGATCCCAACGATACCACTGATTAATGATGCTATTAAGGTAATCTTTGTTAAGAGAGTATAATTCAGTTCTTTGCGTAACCGTACACTTTGAACAGAACTAAATGCATTAATGATAAACAGGATAGAGAGAACTTCTGTCAAAGCCAATATCTGCTCATTTCCATAAAATTTACTAATCTGTGGTGCTGAAAAGTAAGTTACAAGTGTTAGAAACAGTCCGATAAAGATGTTAAAGTAAAAAACCGAAGAGTAGTGAATCGGACGTACTCTTCTCCTTTGTATCAGTGCCCCTCCCAAACCAATATCACTAAAGATTCCAGCAATAGCAATGATTACCATCGACATTGCCACAAGTCCAAAATCAGAAGGTTCTAGAATCCTGGCAAGAAATATAGAGACAATAAACCCCATTCCATGTGTAGCCATCTTGCCAAAAAAATCCCAAATAAATGCTTTGGTACCTTGTGCTTTCAAACTACTCAAAAACTAGTTCCTTTACTTTGTTTACTACACGTTGACTGTTGTTGTCATCGATGTATTTGAAAAGTGTTGACTTGATAATTTTTATTTTGTCTTGTTGTTTGGCTGTGTATGGTTTATTTGCATTTGAGATAGCCTCCATTAATTCATCGAAATTATAACTGATGTCTCCAGGAAAAATTGATTCGAAGTCATAAAAGAAACCTCTCTGGGTTTCAAAATAACTTTTATAATCATATGCAAAACTTATACATCTTTTATCAAGATATAATGATTCAACAAATACGCTTGAATAGTCAGATATCACAATTTTAGACTCTCTTATGATTAATCTAACATCAGAAATTACCTCTGCATCTAAGTCAATGATATTTTTTCTTTGTAAAAAATTTTTATAAAAATCAGGTTTGCGATATATGTGATACCTCAATCCAAGAACACAATCATTTTGTAATAAAAATTCCTCAATTCTATCCAATTCATCTTCCGAAAAATTATAATGAGTTCCTTTTACAGTTGTCTCCCTATATGTAGGAGCATAAAGAATAAGTTTTCTACCACTCAACAACTTTCTTAAGTGTTTTAGTCCAAATTGATATAAATCTGGGAGTTTTTCTTCCTTCATAAGAAGAAAATCATTTCGAGGTGCTCCTGTAATCCAAAAATTATCTTTATCAACTTTATAAAATGCTTTTTGCATATTTTTTTTATCAGTTTCAGAATAGCAAGTTACATGGTAATTAGACATCTCTTTCAAGCTTCTTTTATTAATAATACCCGTATTTTGGTGAGAAATATCTTTTATTGGGATACCGTGCCAAAGCTGTATAATTTCTCTTTTACCTTGGTAGTAAATTTGAAATTTTGCTTTTGCCAAATCCAACCAAATAGAATGCTGAATAAATATTATTTTGGATCTCATAAGATACCATACTGCTTTCAATGAATTCATAGGAATGACAATTGTATTTATGCCGTCTATTGCAACTTTACTTTCTCGTGTTAAAATTATCTTTATTATTTTTGGATCATTTTTTATTATTTCAAATATTGCTAAATTACTATCAGAAAAATCCCCTTTTCCAATAAAATAAACAGGTAGTATCCAGTAATCATTTCGTTTTGGAATGATATAATCAAAGATAGAAAATAAAAAAGATAAATTAGGTACCAGTTTTTTAAGTCTATATTTTCCATAACTAACTACTCTTTCTAAGGTAATTGGTCTACCATTTACAGTTAGCAAACTTAACATAAATAAATTCCTTTTTATGTATATTTTATATATTAATCAAGCTATTATCGACACGCTGGTTGTTTTTCAGCGATAATTTTATCTCTGCTAACTCTTTATCATTGATTTGATAATCACTAAACTTAGTTGATATATTTAACTTTTCAAAAATATCTTTCAATTTTTTTGAAGATAATTCTCCGAATATCTCTAGTAATGCATCATCTACAAAATCATACTTGCCAATAACATTATCAATCAACATAGGCAAAGTAAAACTACACGCAATTCCATGATCTATACCTTTATGAGCTGTTATATAATAACTCATTCCATGAGCAATAGCAGTTTGTGTATTTGAAAATGCTAATCCAGCATACATGCAAGCTTTCATAATATTGTCTCTATACTCTATATTTTCCAAATCTTTTGAAAGGTCTACTAAATTGTCTATAATTAGTTTTGCTGATTTGATAGCATAGTTCACAGTAACAGTATTTGCATTTTTGTTCCAAATAGATTCTAATGCGTGAGATAAGGTGTCTAGCCCTGTTTGTATCGTAATAACTTTTGGAACTGATAAGGTAAGCATAGGATCATAAATAGCAACTTCACTAAATAAATTTGGCAGATGCAGTGAGTACTTTTTCTTTTCATCCATGTCCCAAATTGTAGCCCAAGGTGTTATTTCGCTTCCTGTTCCTGCCGTTGTAGGTACTGAGACAATAGGAATAAGTCTATAATCCCTCTTTTGCCTTTTCCCTTTGATGATCTCTTCTATAAATTTATACTCTTTTTTTTCATTTTGGACAGCAAAGAACTTTGATGCATCCAAGACAGATCCACCACCTACTGCTAAAATAAGTTCAAAATCTATATCTTTTATTTTATTATAAGTGATTTCTAAATCTTTAAACTCTGGGTGTGACTTTACATTAGATATGACATGTACTATACTGCCAGTAAGCTTTTTTATCTTTTCGACCAAACCTCTTTTTACAAATACATTCGAAGTTATGAGTAAAGTTTTTCTTCCATTGACATATATATCTAAATCATCAAAAGAGTTTTTGCCATATACTATTTTTGTTGGCATATGATATGTAAAATTTTGTTTCATTTGAACTCTTTCACTTTAACTATATCCAATGGTGGTCTTGGTGTTTCATTATCAAGACCACATTTAACACAAATGAACTTTATACCTGGTTTATTTTTAATATCATTGATTGTTTTGGAAAAAATATCTACATTATCGATTACTTTATCAATAGTATCAATATTAGAATTTCTGGCAATAGCTATATAATCAATATGACCTTGATAGGTATTTTGTCCGCCTGTGCTTTTGTTAGATTCGTTATCAAATAAAATATATGTTAAGTCTACTTTATCTTTATATCTACCAGAGGTTGTGAGCCCGCCCATATGCATTACAAACTCTGCATCACCACCACAAACGATCACTTTTTTACCTGCCATAGAAGTTCCAAGACCAAGACTCAATGCTCCTCCCATATTACCAGCCATATAGAAGTTGTTTGTATCTGGCATAAAACTATACATCTCTCTGGCAGTATTGCCTGTGGTTCCTATAAAAAGAGTATTACTTTCTTTGAAGTTTTTGTTCAAACTTTTTAAAAATTCACTTCTTGGGGTATATGCTGATAGATCTAATTTATGCTCTTCATTTAAATCTACTTTTGAAAATGTATCTTTTTTTAACAAACAAATTATATTAGTATTGTTGCAAATATCAATTTGTTTTATGGCTTTATTTTCACTATCTTGATCGAGAATTAAATATTCATAACCATAAGCCTCTACTAAATCTGGCAATTTAGTAGCCAAGTGCTGATGCTGGATTTCGCTATCACCCTCCCTATAGTCTCTCCAACTTACCAACATAGGAAATGTTACGCCATAAGGCTTCAATAAACTAGTGATACAACTACCCATATTGGTTATACCTGATGATTGAACAATAACTATTGGGTTTTGATCTGCCATCTTTAGACCTGCCGCGACCGAACATGCAACAGCTTCACTTGCACATGGCACATATTCAATCTTGTTATTATTTATGACTGCATTGATAATATTTTTTGCAAAACTGCAAGGTACCACGCAGAGATGTGTATATCCTTGAGATATTAGCTTATCTACAAAATTATTAGTATCAATTGCCATTATCTAGTTCCTGGAATTAAGTCTAAAATCTTTTTTATTGACAAGAGATCTTTTTCAGCCTCCAAGCTTCTATCATTGTCCAAAATAGATTTTGCCACATTCATCATACCAGGATATGCTGCTCTTAACATGTGATTAGCATAGATAACTATGTTTACGCCAGATTCACTTAGTTCTTTTGCTGTAATCTGATTAAAGCTTGTTGGCACTACGATAATAGTAATATTTTCATTATGTTTTCTAAGTATTTTGCAAAATTCCAAAATTTCATCAGGCGATTTTTGTCTCGAATGTATCATAATGCCATCAGCACCAGATTTGATATAAGCTTTTGCACGAGTTACAGCATCATCCATGCCTTTCTCTAAAATCAAACTTTCAATTCTTGCTATTATCATAAAATCATCAGTAATTTGTGCATTTTTGCCTATTTGTATTTTTTGACAAAAATTTTCTATTGTATCTTGTATTTGAGCTACATCATTTCCAAATAAAGAGTTCTTTTTTAAGCCTGTTTTATCTTCTATAATGACTGCACTAATTCCAGTTCTTTCCAATGTTCTTACAGTAAATGCAAAATGTTCTGGGATACCTCCCGTATCTGCATCATAGATCATTGGTTTGGTCGTAACCTCAAATATTTCATTGATAGTAGTAATTCTTGTACTTACATCAACGGTTTCTATATCTGGTTTGCCTTTTGAAGTTGAGTCAGTTAATGAACTGCTCCACATACCATCATATTCCACATCTGTATCACCTTTAATAGTTTCAATAATCAAGCCACTAAGTGCATTATGTGATTCCATGATTCTTACAATATTTTTTGATTCTACTAATCTTCTTAATCTACTTCTTCTAATATCTGGTGTTGTCCCTATCTCTTTCAAGGAATTATTTAATTGTGTTGATGATATGCCTTCTGTATATTTAATCTCAACAAGTTTTCCACCCCATTGAGATAATGTATCGATAACTTGTTGTCTTGTTTTGAATTGTACTCCTTCTTTCCAATCATCACCATGAACTACAATATCAGGCTTTAAAGCTTCAAGGTTTGGACGATAATCTAATGTTTCTTGAGCTATCACTTCTACTACACCTTTAATGTTTTCAAGCACATCTTTTCTCTGTTCATAAGTCATATAAGGAAGCCGCTTGTAGCTAGCTATTGCTTTGTCTGTCAAAAGACCTACTGTTACTTTACCTAGTTTTGCAGCTTCTTTTAAGATATTTATATGTCCTGGATGAACTAAATCTGCACTCATTCCAACATATATTTTTTTATTCATTTTTTTATCCTTGAATTTAATATTAACATTTCTATTGCATCATTGCCAAAAGCATATAAGCCACTATCTATAGCCTCTCTGCGTTCCTGAAATGAATCATCGATCAATACTGAACTCTTCTTCATATAGTCCACCTTTTTATCTAAATCTCGAATATGTAAAATATCATCAAAGACATGACTAATACCAAATTTATGTAATGCCTTTGTTAGATTATTCTTTTTGTTCTTTGTAATCAGATATACATTTTTATTTTTATTTTTTGCCTGAAATATTAGTTTCATTAGATCAGTATTGATATACTTCTCATCTAGAAATAATGTATCATCAAAATCAATATACAGATTTTCATACTTTATATTGGTCTTATATTTTGGCACCAGTGCCCGTCCAAGTGATATCTCGATATCATTAAAAGTAACTTCCACAGGAAAACCAAGTTTTTGAAACAATGCCAACTCCACAAAGTTTACACCACGGGAACGATTGAGCATCATTGTTCCAGATACCCTGGGTCCTATTTCTAACAATTTTAATTTCCCGTTTTTATCTAACTTCATTTGATAAAACCAGAGACCATGTAGCATTAATTTTTGGCTGATGATATTTGCAAAATTTTGAAATTGTTCCTGTAAAGCTTTATCATTAACAAAGGTGGACTGGACAGAGATACCTCGAGTCATTTTTTCACGAGTTCTTCCACCAGCATATAAAAGATTACCCTTATCAGAAAAACAATCTATAGTAAATTCATTCCCACTCAGATATTCCATCCACACAAATTTATCAATAGAGTACTGATCTTTAAAGTGTTTAAATTTTCGACTATCTTTTATCAAAAAAGAGTCTTGTGAACCTTGCCCCTTCTTTGGCTTTACAAAAATAGGGAAAATAACATCCTCTTCTTTGTCATATATATCCGGTATTGGTAAGATGTTTTTAAAATAATCATAGGTTTTATCTTTGAATCTAACTATCTCATTGATTGCACTATTTTGTCCAATAACATTAACATTCATAGCTTTTTCTATGTGATTCAAAGCAAATGCAACATCGTCATGAGCAGGGATAATAAAATCAATACTTTCACTATCGACAACTTCTTTTAAATCACCTATAAACTTATCATCTGTAACATAGGGTAAAATATAAATTTTTTGATTATGAAAATTACAGTAGGACATCCTTTCACTTGATGCTAATTTTATTTTAAAATATTTATGGTTTTTTAGTGAATTAATAATCTCATTTGCTACTTCTGTTCCACATGGGAAGACTAAAATATTATAGGTTTTCATATATTCTTCTTTATAATTTGAATTATATGCGTTTGATCTTCTTTTTTGAGTTCAGGATACATTGGCAAAACTAAAATTCTATTGCATATATCTCTTGATATATTACATCTTTGTTTTGGTTCTATATAATTTAATGTATCAAGTGAAGGATAAAAATATCTTCTAGGAAATATTTGTTCATCATTGAGTGCCTTTTGTACCGTTAACATTTGCTCTTCACTTTTAAAGATAATTGGAAAGTAGCTATGATTTGAAGTAATGTTTTCATTTTGCTTTGGAAGCTCTACTGTATTTTTTAACTCTTTTTTATAAATTTTATAAACTTCTTTTCTCATTGATTTAATAATTTCCATCTCATCTAACATACATAAACCCATAGCTGCTTCAAACTCATTCATCTTGGCATTGGTTCCAAGATTTGGAATGGATTCTTCATTTTCAATCCCAAAGTTTATAAGGTATCTAGCTTTTTGAACTAAACTATCATCATTTATTATCAATGCCCCACCCTCTATAGTGTGAAAAAGTTTAGTAGCATGAAAACTAAGTGTAGATATATCTCCATAGTTTAGTATACTTGTATCTTTATACTTCACATCAAATGCATGAGCAGCATCATATATCACTTTTAGGTTATTTTCTTTTGCTATGTCATTTATACTCTCTACATCACAACCATTACCAAATACATGAACAGGAACAATTGCAGATGTATTTTTAGTAATAGCATTTTTAATATTTTCAGGGTTGATATTTAAAGTATGTGGATCAATATCTGCAAAAATAGGTTTGATACCATTTGTTACCAAAGAACTTGTTGTTGCTACAAAAGAGAAAGGAGTAGTTATAGCATAATCTTTTATCTCCAAGGTTCGATAAGCAATTTCCAAAGCCACAGTACCATTTGCAACTAGTACGATATTTTTAACACCTAAATATTCTGCTAATTTTCTTTCTAACTCTTGCACTAATGGACCGTTGTTTGTTATCCATCCATTTTTATAGATTTTGTCTATGTATGAAAAGTATTTTTCTTTATTTGGTAAGTATGTTTTAGTAACATTAATCATTATTGACTCGTGTGTTTATATATTTATTCACATAAGGATTCATATGCAAACTCATAACTTCTTGTAATATTATCTCACCTATAGGAAAATCACCTTCTTTATACCCCATATACTCAAAATACTCATGTAAAAACAAAGATATTTGTTTAAATCTACTTATCACCTAAAACCTCCCAATACCCAGCTTTTGTACTGCCT
>Ga0256834_1002300_pt1 | contig 12187 bp, 16 predicted proteins | sample 4281140metaG_FD_190536 | JGI IMG/M metagenome (GOLD analysis project Ga0256834, IMG submission 190536) | Hydrothermal vent microbial communities from East Pacific Rise, Pacific Ocean - 4281-140 | ecosystem: Environmental > Aquatic > Marine > Hydrothermal vents | place: Pacific Ocean: East... | reverse complement strand
AGTAAATATATCGCTCCATTTCGCAAATCTACCCCCTCCTCGGACATCATAAGTGATGAAAATCATAAGACTAGTGAGTATTTATTCAAGCGCTTAGCAGCTCCCAAAAATAAAGAAAACTCCTTATTTCTTATTACAGGCGAAATTGGTTGCGGAAAATCTACCCTTCTTAGCAATGTGGTATTCAAAATCTTTGAAGAACAAATTGCTCACAAAAGAGGTCGCCCAACTGGCAGATTATCAACAGAATGTGCTGTTATCGATTTTGAATCAATTAAAATGCCCGGGAATTTAAATTTTGATGATTACTTAGCAAATCATGTCGAGCCATTTATTTTGCAACAGGTAAATGACCAGACTAATCTCAAAGGTGAAAATTGGGAAACAATTCTACAAGCCTCTCTTTCTGTTAATCTCGTGTTGGCATTCGATAATATGGACGCTATTTATCATAAATTCTGCAGTAGCTTATTAGTTGATGGTAACAATATAGAGGAGTTTAAAGGGCTTAATACTTACTTCTCATTATTCTATCTCTTGATCGAAGAGTTTGCTATAGGAAAGCTATCCAAATATGGGATAAAATGTTTGTTTGCACTAAGGACGGATACCCTTGAAGTCTTAGAAAATTCACATGGACCTGATCATGGCGGACCTCAGCTAATACAATCTATCGAAAACGTTATTTCTATTAGAGAGGCAGATTCCAATTATCTAAGAGATGTCCTTGAAAGAAGATTGATCCTGGCCAGAGATTGCGCCAAGGATAATTGCAGAGAACTTTTTGAGCAACGAATAGCTAAGCTAAAAGAAAACAATATTGATTTTTCTGGGATACTTGATGTAAGTGTCCAGGGACTCCGCCATACTATCAAAGTCATTTCTGACTTGGATCCTTGTATTGATAATGAAACGATATTTGAGAGGTTCTTTTGTGAAAAGCAATGGCTTAAAATGTTTTTCTATGTTTCTGGCAAGGAGTATTACTCACAAATAAACCAAGGAATCACAAACATTTTCTTAGTCAATAATCGCTACCGAAAGTCACAGAATCCTGAGACTCTAGAAGGTGAGAGGCTGTTCTCAGATAAGCAACTTAGAGATCATCCACACACCTATTGGCTTAAATACCTAATTCTTCATTTAGTTGACTCAGTATCAACCGATAAAGAAACGATAGAAAGCCTTTTCAGCAAAACTGGAGCATACGATAAAAATCTTGTGAACCTTGTTTTATTCAGCTTATCCGAGGTTCGGCATGGGCGTTTAGTGCGACCAAAACTAATCATATCAAGCGCTGGAAAAGTTAACGGCATGGGGCTTGAAGTGACCAACCGGGGGAAACGCTTGTTTAAAGGTAATTATTTTTGGAGCTTCTTCTATCTATCAATGGTCGTTGAGGATGCTTGGATAGAAATTCCTAATGTATTACGAGAGGACTTCCAAAATCCCATTGGTTTCGGATTTCTTGGAGCCAAAAATAGTAAGACTTTTGATGATCAATTCACCAAATTTATGAAAGAGAAAATAAAAAACGTATTCCTGTTTATATCGATACTACAAGAAAGCAATGCGCTTGAACGCAAAATGCATAAAAACCTATTCCAGACCCTTATTGATAAAGGCGTGAAGTTTCCTAATTTCAACGAAATACGTCAAGACTGTGCGGAAGAAGTTCGGAATAGTATCAAACAACTCTCATTTTCTCAGCAAAGCAGCCTCACGAAAGTACTTAATAGAAGCACGAATCCATTTTTTAGATACCTGCAAAAGATTAAAATTAGAAAAGCTATCTCTCCCTGCTATCAACCGCTAACCAAAAAATGAGATTCCTTCAAAATTTTGACCGCTGCGTCCACCTCATCGCCTGCAAACAAAATCCGTGCAACGATTTCTACAGTATGGTCATCTGAACGAATTGCGTTCTGATCCTCACTGGCGACCCTGTTTGAATCATAACGCTCTGTTAGAAAAGATAATACTTCATTTGACATATTTTCCTCGATTCAACGACACATTTTAACCTCTAGTAGGTTAGTTGCAACCCTCTAACGAAGGGTTAATTTAGTCCGACTGAATACAGTTATATTGCTTCAACTGACGCTTCACAGATAAAATAAATATCTTCATTTGAGAAATATTCCTCGGTTACTAACACTTGCATTCATATAGTAGCAATTCTAACCAATTCAAGGCTCAACTATATTGCGATAGCTAATAGTAATGAATGGTTAATGAAGCAGCGCCGTCACAAAGTCTGCCAGAACACTTTTCTAGACGGCAAGCTCGGCTTTTTTCAAAATTATAAATTATTACTTCACTAGCATGCTTATTTGAGCCTGAACTAGCACCTATCGTATATTTTAACTCCACACTTTCCATTCTGAAATTTGCAAAAATCTTACGCACTTCTGGCATATCATTTAACTAAATGATGGCCTTTCCTTCAATTTTGTTGAGCATATTGGCCATTTCTGCAAAACGCTCCTGGCTGTCTGTTTTTCTTTGTATTAACTGGATACTTGCTAATCCTCTCAACTCACCCAGCCCAGCTAAGCGTTGCTCCGCTGTTCACTCCGTCAGTTTTTATATGAATGTTTGAATTAATACCCAGCTCAAAATGTAAATAAAATAAATGACTTAACAAAACCATACATACCTGCTATTAATAGTTCTAATTCAGGGGGGAATTATGAAACTTCAAACACTTTCAATCGCTTTACTTCTCGCAGTATCTGCTTGTGCCAAACCACCAGCATCAATTGTTCCTTCATTCGTATCTGATGCGGGCTATCGAACAATGACATGCAGTCAGTTAACCTCAGAGCTCGCCCGTGTTAATGCTCAGCTTCCCTCACTAGAACAACAGCAAAGCAACGCAGCAACCGGTGATGCAGTCGGAGTGTTCCTTGTCGGCGTGCCTATTTCAAGCCTTGGTGGTGGTGACGTTGAAGGGCAGATTTCTCGCCTTAGAGGGGAACGACAGACCATTCAATCAGTTATGATTTCAAAAAGCTGTTAGCTATAGTATAAATATATAATAGCATCGTTCGCCTGCTGCCTTAATTTACCTCAACTACTTCTGGGCATCTTACTACCCAGTAGATCAAAGCGCTCATATCTTTTCGACCCGAAGTATTCGCAAAACCAACGCTGATTTACATTTTGAATTTCCGCAATGGTCAGGTCGGGGACATACTCAAGGCGGCCAACAGGCAAACCACTAAGGTTTTAAATCAAACCGAAACCAATGACTGCTGTGGAATGCAGAACAGGTTCACCACCCTTGACACAACATCTAAACTAACCCAACCTATGATGGGCCGTAAGTAGGTAGGTAGTGCTTCTGAAAATGGTTCAAATACGGTGGTAGCTCAGCTGGATAGAGCAATCCCCTGCTAAGGGAAAGGTCGCGGGTTCGAATCCCGCCCGCCCCTTTCGTTGAATTATTTTTGGCGCGAGGGCGCGTTTGCCGCCTTGCCATGGCGCAGGCGGTGAAACTGGCTCAACCAGCTCAAGTTCATCATTCATTTGGATTATTGCCTTATAATAGCACCGCTTACGTAAGCACGGCGGAGCCGATGATAAGGTTTGTTTCATTGGGCAGGGTTGAGCGACTAACTCTTAATCCCTGCTGGGCGGCGTTACAGCGCCGTTCACTTCGTCAAATAAAATTGATGATAATACCTCAAATTTTCGAGCTAAAGCCCATCTATAGCGGTAAACAAAGTAGAGTTTTTAATTGATATCAATGAGAGTTAAAATTAACTTTAGTTCATAACTCTCTTGACTCTGTTTGCTAATTTTGCAAGTTCTATATCAAAGAAGAACACCAAAAAAACAAAATGGGATTATAAATTTTGAATATAGACCCTGTTTTTGAGTGGCTAAATGGATATGATTTTAAGTTCTGGCAAATAGCACTATTGACATTTGGATCTATCCTCATAGTTAGAGCAAATGCTATAATTAAGAGTGGCGGTAAATTTCTTAACGAAAGACATCGTATAAATAAAGAAGCAGAACTTGATTGGAATAAATTTGATAGACAAATTTCTATATCTATCGAAAAGAAAAACCACAAAAGAGAGAAAAAAGGATGACCACCTTTATCAGCATTATTGCCATTATTATTACAATAATTATTATTTATTGTATCCCTGCTTTTTTTGATAAAAAAACTAAGCGCCTAAAAGAATATGAATTTTATGCCAAAGAATTTCGCAAAAACGCAAGACCTTTAATTACTGATAAAGAAACCCCGCTTGAAATTTTAGAATCTATTAGGTTGCTCAATGACACAATTCATGACAAAAGCTCTGCAAAAGTGATTATTTTAGCATTTTTTCATCATCGCAAAATGAAGAAAACACAAATAAACATGAGTGAAGAAAATAACATTCACCAAGAAATAACAAATTTTTTCAACCAAAGACCTGAACTAAAAAAAGCTTATATGAATGCCATTCCTTGCTATTTTGCTGCTATTGTAACAAACAGTTCTGGCATTTTCGCACTTTTGGCGCGGTTTTCTTTATCAGTTTTTGGATCAATCATCGACAAGAAATTACTTCTTAAAAAACTTGAACCAGACCTTAAAAAAATGAATAAAGACCACCACATTAACGATTGTCACGCAGCCTAATCTCAGCCTAAAATCTTCAACACAATCTGCACCAGCGGTATTGCCTGAATAGCAACTATAACGCCACCCGCAATCCAAAACATTCTCTCAAGGCTTGTTAGCCTTGTACTGTGACTATCCAGCCTAACACTTTGTTTTGCTGTGATGTCTTCAATCGCTTTGATTTTTCCTTCAACCAGACCATCCTCATAGGTTTTGTTGCTCATTTGGTTATTTCCTTTTTCCAGTGACATAACCACCAACAGCAGCCACCCCAGTTGTCATTGCCAGTTTAACTGGGTCAAACACCCATTCGATACTCATCTGCGCCCACGCATCATAAGGTGGAGGGAAAGCTGCTATCCCCCACGCTTGAGGCCAGATGCCGCCCGACCACCAAAGGACGTTATAAACCGAGAGCAAGATAAATGTGCCAAGTCCGGGAAAAAGCGCAACGCCTAGAATAAACCAAAACACAACATTATTCATCTTGAGCGATTGCCGCTTAGTCCCCTGCCTATTTGCCTCACGAGCATATTCAATTTCAGCTTTCCAAAACGCTATGTTCTGATCAGCGGCTATCCGCTCAGCTTCATTCGCCGCGTCAAGCCGCTGACGTTGCGCTTTCAATAAGCCTTCAGAAGCAGTTTTTAAAAAATTATTGCCAAAATCCGCACCAAATAATTTCAAAATTATGCCTAACAAAAATTGCATTAGCCATCACTCCTAACTTTATTTATTTTTCTTTGTGCATCAATGCGGCCGAAGGTGGCAATTATTGTTCCTAAAAAGATGAAAGCCACATTGATTATTGCTCGCAACTGCTCAGTTGCGCCTACAGCATCAGCAATTAAATCTGGGTTAAAAGCCGCCAATAGTGCAGCTATAAATGTGACAGTTATTCCAAAATATGTTTTTAATCCATCTATAAATTTCAACATATTATTCTACCTTTCTTATGCTAAGAATCGCCCTGATAAATTCAAGAAAAACGACAGCTAACTTATTAAACATCGGTTGAGTTGAGGCATCAGGAATTTGCTCATCAGCCTTCTCATCTTCATTTTTCAACTCTTTAAGAGCCGCTTCTATTTTTTGATATGTCTCTGCCCCGACCTTGCCATCTGCAGTAATTTGCCAAGCAAGTTGAAAGGCAATAACTGCCCTATGAGTTTTGTCACCAAATCGCCCATCGATTGGGCCTGGTCTATATCCAAGTGCAACCAAATTTGCTTGCAGATTAAGAACTGCCTCTCCCTTCGTGCCTTCTTGCAAGATATGAGAATTAGCAGGGCCAGGCAATTGCATTGCCGCGCCTTTTGAGTGCTTGCGATAGGCTTTGGCAAGGTTGATATGATATTTATTTTTCCTAAAGCCTGAGCCATTATAACGACTAGCAAATCCGATCCAGTTAGCTGAAAGAGTGAAATCCTTGCCTTTTAGTTTTTTATCCAGACCCCAACTTTTCAACAATGTAACCATTGCTAAAACTTGCTCATATTCACCCTGCTGCATGGACTTCACCATTAAGGCAGGAAAACTAAACCCAGCTGCTTGATGGTTAAACCCCATAATTTGCGGCAATGCCCAAGAGCAGGATTTTAAAGCCGCTTCAGCATCAATTTTCATTGCTCGGTTAAGTTGCTCATATCTTGCATCATATGATCTTGGGTATTTCTTAGCACCCCATTTGCGATAAGCTAGACCTTCACGAACAGCCCTGTTTCGCTTAGTAGATTTGCCTAGCTGCCTGTAAAAAATATGTGGCTCAAAAAGCATTTTAAGTCGATTTTTACGATCAAAGCCACGCCCAGCCGCTTCAACTTCAAGCACAGCCAAAAGCACGGCAGTCTCAACCCCAATAACCCGAGCAGCATTGCCCACATCGCCTTGCTTCAGGCGGCGGCCTGTTCCAATAAAATTCATAATTTTCTCCATAAAAAAACCGCCAACAAAAGGCGGATAAAATTAAGATGGTATAATTTAGATCTTTAACTCACCATCAAGCGCAGTCGTATATCCTGATTTTGACCAAGAATGCCGCGCAGTCTCTATTATAAATTCAAAGCCATCAATCCCAACTTCCATGCCCAAAAACACCAAGGGAGCACCAGCTCTTGCTGCTGGGTTTCCAAATATGGTGCAAGAAAATTTTATTGCTTGTCGCTTTAATTCTTCTGCCTTTGATTTTGCCGCCGCAGTTGCCTCGCCAACGCTAGAAAAAGGCTCACCCATTCTATAGATTGCCGCACCAGATGATGAAGAAGCAATGGATATCTCTTCTCGTTTTGCCTCATCTTTATTTTGATGATAGGCAACAACTTCTTTATATTCAGCTCTATCAGAAAGAGTTATTTTACCACTCCCCTCAACTATATTATCTTGGCTTACCTTTATGCCGTTTAAAGCAACACCTGTTGCTGTTTTTCCTGCGCCTCTTTTGACAAATATCAACATACCATCTTTTATTGAGAATAAAGCTCCATGCCTTTGCTCTAACCGCCGCAAAACATTAATATCGCTTTCGTCCTGCTGGCCAAACCAATCATATAGGTGAGCGCCAACGCCGCTATCAACATTAGCTTTAAGCCCATGATCAGATGCAATTTGCGAGACAATGTTTTTAACTGTTTTTGCGTCCCAATGGCGCTCTTTATTTTCCTTCATTTTCTCACGCCAATCTGCCGCCTTGCCAGTGATGCTCATTTTATGAGGAAATAATGACAGTGATGTTTCATCAACAACAAAAGTTCCCATAAAAACCACATCAGAACCATACCCCATCCAAATTCTTATTTTTGCACCACGCCTAGGGATTTTCACAGCAGGCGAATTATTCATTTCAATGCGACAGGTATCTGAAGAAACCCCCTCTTTATCCATCACCTCACAAGAAATAACCCTGCTCATCATAAAATCTGATGCAAGAATTCCATCAATGGTAATTTTGCAATTAGGCCTCATTTACTAATCCCACAAAGAGAGGGTTAGTAAATGTGGAGTTGTGGATATTTCTGGTAAATTTATTTTTATTCCTGCTGGCAAAATAGCACCCCTATCAGCCAGTCCATAATTTGCGTTTAGAACCCGCTCAACAAATCCACTTTCATCACCATAAAAACGTGAGCAAATCAAATCAACAACATCGCCATCACTTGTAATATATTCTTTCATCAAAACAGCCCTGTTAATATTGATTGCATTGAAAAATTACCGCCAGCATATTTTCTTAAGCTAAGCGAATAAGTATTTTTTATAGGAACTCCATTTGCGCTTATAAATGTTTGATTATCTTCAACACCCTCAACAACAAACTGGCTTAAAATATTAGCCATCGAAGCGCTTGCCCGTTGCAATAAATGTAAGGGCATTCCTGCTTCAGCGGCAGCCCTAATACCAGCAAGAGATTCTAACCCTCCAAATGCCTGCGGAAATAAAACCCCACCAATTTTAACACTATCACTATCGCCGCCTAGCCATTGCAACTTATCAAAACCCCCTGGTACTTTAATAACTGCCCACGGAGTTTTTAGCGATCTTCCTATATCATTCAAACCAAAACCATGCGCCTCAAAAGCAAATGGTCCAAGAGCTGCTACAATTGGCCCCGCCATTAATGACCACCATCACTAAACGAGCCACGCACTCTTAAAGCAACCTCATCACCAACCGCCATGGCAATTTGCTGAGGGCTGGCATTAACTGAATTATTCACAATAATATCTCCAAATTGAATATTTTGATTAACCGCTTTGCCAGGCAAAGAAGCACCACCTGCATAGTTCATATTTGCAGGACTGGGTGCTAATGGAATTTTTGGAGTAAAACTAGTAAATGCACGAGCAGTTTGAAGCGCATCGTGAACATATCCGCTTTGGGTTGGCATGAATAATTCAGGCCCTTCTTCTCCAACTAAATAAGCCGACCCGCCAGTTACTGGCCCACCAAGAGCCCTCGCGCCAATACTAGATGAAGCTCCTGCAGAAGTATCAGCTTTATTACCGCCACTACCACCCATCCATTTTGGCAGACTAGGAAATTTAATGATTTTACTTAAATCAATTTTTCCAATTGCTTCAATTATTTTCTTTGGTAAAAATGTGAACCAATCTAATATGCCTTTTGCAACAGCCTTAAAGGCATCAACAAACATTTGGGCTACTTTTTCACCAGAGCTTTTAAAATCAGCCTCCGCTTCGTCTGAATAATCTTTGATTGAAAATATGTCTTTCATCCAATTACCCAGTTTAGCAGGCAAGGTTTTGAAAAAATTAATTATTCCTTCCCACGCATTAGATATTGTAGCCTTAAAACTACCAACAGCAGCAGCAACAGTAGCCGCATCAATTCCAAAAATAGCCGCCACATCAATAATTTTATCAAAGATAAAGCCGCCCAAAGCCGCCATTGCATCAGATACAGCATTGGCAATAACCGAGGCAAAACCCATAAAGAAATTTGATATTGGTTCCCAATATTTAAGCACCAACAAACCAACTGCCACAAATGCCGCCGCGATTGCCCAAATGGGCGCAGTAATGCCTGCCACTGCCGCCCCAACAGCGGTGGCAACGCCACCAAGCGAAGCAACAATACCAGACAATAAACCACCTCCGCCAACTGCTGAAAGCATCATAGCACCAGCAACAGCAGCACGAATGCGGGCAAAACCAGCAACAATTAATCCTGCACCACTACTTATCAGACCTGCCCCTTTAACCACCCCCAATGCCGCTGAAAGAACACCACCCTTTAGAAAGAAGAATGCAAATCGAGAGGCGATTGTTGCAACACGCAAGGCAACCAATGAGCTAACAAGTATTAAAACACCTGAAATTAGCTTTGGATTAGCTCTCACAATAGCCTCTATCGCCACTAACATAGGCTGCAACCTATCAACCACATTCAAAATAGCAGGGATTAAAGCATTACCTATTGCAATAGATAAAGAGCGCGTTTGGTTTTTTAGAATTTGCATTTTATTAGCTGCTGTATCTGCACGAACTGCATATTCAGCAGATGCAGAGCCCAAAAATGTTTGCTCATCAGCCACACTTGCTAAGGCAGTTTTGTATAAACCTAAATTCTCAACTAATGGCGCCAATGCTCTTGCTTCGTTGCCAAATAACTGACTAAGCGTTGCCGCCTGCACTTCTCTTGGCAAAGCTTTTATCCGCTCAAGCACATCTTGCAAAGTGCCTGTTGCATCTTTTTGCATGTTTGCTGCCACATCACTAGCTTTTAAGCCCAGCTTTTCATAAGCAGTGGTTTGCGCCTTAGTTGAAGCCTCGCCCATTGTTAAGGCTCTACCTACATTTCTAAATGATGTAGCAGCAACATTAGCCTCAGCCCCAGCCGCAATCATTGCCGAGCCTATTGCCGCAGTGTCTTTGGCAGCAAAGCCATATTGCTCACCAGTTGCCGCAACTCGCCGCATAAAATTAATCATGCCCGGAGCATCAGATGCCATATTATTTGTCAGATGATTGATTGCATCAGCTAATAAACTCGTTTCACCCACAGTCAAATTAAGCGCTGTTTTAATTTTAGCGAGTGCTTCACCAGACTCATCGGCACTAATATCAAAAGCCACTCCAACTTTTGCCGCCATTTCAGCAAATTGCAATAATTCATCACCCGCCATACCAGCCTGCCCCGCCGCCGCAACAATGTCTGCAATGCCAGTTGCCGCAATTGGCAGCTCTTTTGAAAGATCAATAATATCCTGAGCCAATTTTTTAAATTGCTCTGGAGTTTCAAAATCAACAACCTTAAGCACATCAGACATTGCACTTTCAAATTCCATTGCCGCTTTTGTGGGTGAGCTAATAGCGGCAGCAACAGCATAAGCTGCACCAGCTGCGCCAATCATTTGCCTTTGGGCAATGGCTAATTGCCTAGAGTTTGCTAAATTAGCATTATTTAATTTAGTCATAGCCTTGTTGATTGCAAGCGCAGGCCCAGTCACCTTATCAACCAAATTCACAATCAATTTAGCAGTTTGAACTGACATAAAACATTACTTTCTTTTTACTAATGATGCGCAGGAGCTTCCAACTTCATCAGCTCCACCACAGTTGAATGATAGGCAATAATTTCATCACCTGTCATATTCTCAACCATTAAGAGTGGAGTTGATAAATATCGAGATATAGTAGCAATTATAAATCGCCAGCTATGCTGCTTTGATCTAGAATTTTCAGGTTGGCCATCACTTCTTTCCCACGCTTTCCCATTAGCGGGGCTACCCCCAACGCAATAACCTCAAAATCATCTACATCCATTTCACTAAATACAAAAATAGGAACTCCTGCCATTGAAGAATAAAGTGCAAAGCTCTTGCGCAATTCTCCCTTAACAATATCCATTGCCAGCAAATCTTTGCCCTTCATTTTGCGTTTAAATATCAGCTCTTTGTAAGTCTCTTGGTTTTCACCCTCGCCAACCACAATAGGCTCTTCAAGGGTGAAAGTGATAGGTTTTAACTTTGTCATTTTCAGCCTAACCCAATCTCAATGCTTCATTTGCACCAGGTGCAACATTAACACCACCAAACGCTGCCTCAAAATCATTAATAGCAACAATCTCCCTGTCATCAACAAAAAGCCTAAAAGCATGAACGGCAAACTCACAGCCAAGGGGGGCTTTTTCTCCTGACTTCCAGCCACCTAAATCCAATTTTTTAGGCATACAAGTCATTTCAGCACGAGCGGAGTGATTTTGCCCGTCTTCATCTTGCAAATAACCATAGGCAATAATTGGCACACTTTTGCCAACAGCTATTCCAAACAAATCAAACATTGCAGGGTCAACACCAGAGAGTGAAAAACTGGTAGAAAGAGTATTAAAACCAAACGCAACTTCACGTGGTTTTATCATGCCACCATTTTGCATTTCTTCAGTTTTAACCTCAACGGAGGGCAAAGTAATTTCTTCTGTTTGCCCAATTTTGCTCTCTTTATCTACAAAAAGAGTGCAGTTTTTTAAAATATATGCGGGTAAATTTCCAGCCATTTTTATATTCCTTTGTTGTAATTTATAAAATTTATTTAGCTAATATCAATTTCGCCAGTGACGCTATTAAATAGTAAATTATAGCCAACTTCGATATTGCGATGCGCAGCGATACGCACATCAACCATTGGTGCAGGCACTTCAAACGCCATTACAAATTTAACTATTCCAGCAGCACCAGTTGTTGGGCTATTTCCATCTGCAAGCGCAAATTTTGAACCAGGCAAAATCATGCCAGCATTTTCAAAATTCTTAAGCGCCTGAAGTCCTGACCAAACCATGAAATCAAGGTTAGCAAGTGTCATTGGACGATCTACAAATTCGAGATAAGCATCTTCAATCGCTTCATTTACTGCATCGGCAGTGCGAACAACATTAACAAATTGCCATACACTCTCAGAGGCGCAAGTCCAAACACCCCACGTTCTAAATCCATTACCACGATTTATAATCGTATTAACTCGATTTTCATTTAGATAATTTGCTTGCTCACCATAAAGAACGGCTCGATTTGTGCCAACAATACCTGCAATTATTTTATTTGACCCT
>Ga0256834_1002299_pt1 | contig 12187 bp, 11 predicted proteins | sample 4281140metaG_FD_190536 | JGI IMG/M metagenome (GOLD analysis project Ga0256834, IMG submission 190536) | Hydrothermal vent microbial communities from East Pacific Rise, Pacific Ocean - 4281-140 | ecosystem: Environmental > Aquatic > Marine > Hydrothermal vents | place: Pacific Ocean: East... | reverse complement strand
GGTTCGGTTCTCTCCGTCTCCATAGTACTTCTGGCTGCCGTCCTCGCCTATGAAAGGCTTTTCGACCTCTTCAAGTGGTCGCTGGTCGTTTACCTCATTCAGGCGGTTTTCGGAGTTCCCTTCGCGGTTCTCGGTCACTACGTCACCGGCTTCGTTGTCCTGTTCACCGGATTCATAATCCTCCTAATCCTCGGTTGGGTTGAGGAGAGTGCTGGCCCTGACCCCTCGAACGACGGCCTCGTTGTGGAGTCCCTCTCCGAGGCCCTCACCCCGCTACCCGTTGCATTCATGTTCATCGCGGTTCTCCTCGGCTGGAGCTCCTTTGGAAGCTCGCCGAGGGCTTTCCTGCCCTTCGCCTTCCTCGTCCCCCTCCTAATCGGCGCTGTGATTGTTCTGGCCCTGCTGGCCGAGAAGCATGAAGAGGAGCCCTCCGGAAAAAGGACCTATCTCGTAATAAGGACCGCGATGAAGGTTGGCGACTCCTTCTCTCTGGACGTTCGCGAGATGAGCGAGAGAAGCGTTACCTTTGACCTCTCCGGCGGTTCACCCGTTCACCGGCCGGTTCTGCTGAAGGTTCCCTGGGAGGGTTCCCCACCCTCGGTAGTGGTCCTAATGAGCCCCTGGGAGAGGCAGACGCTTTCGCTCACGAGGGAGTGGAAAGAAGGGGAGAACGTATACGCCCTCTACACTACGTTCCGTGCTCCCAGCTCTCCAAATAGCGCTTTTGCTCCTCGGTAAGCTCCTCAATCTTTATTCCCATCGCGTTCAGCTTAATCCTCGCGACCATCTCGTCGATCTCCCTCGGCAGGACGTAGACCTTTGGCTCAAGCCTCTCGTGGTTCTCCTTGATGTACTGCGCCGCCTTCGCCTGAAGGGCGAAGCTCATGTCCATAATCTCGGCCGGATGACCGTCGGCCGCCGCTAAATTGACCAGCCTTCCATCTGCCAAGAGGTAGAGCCTTCTGCCATCCTTAAGCTTGTACTCCCTGATGTTGGGCCTCGGCTCGCTTATCTCGACGGCGAGCTCCTCAAGGTCGGGCTTCCATATCTCAACGTCGAAGTGGCCGGCGTTGGCGAGTATTACCCCGTCCTTCATGAGCTCGAAGTGCTCCCTGCGAATGCACTTGATGTTGCCCGTCGAGGTGACGAAGATGTCGCCTACCTTTGCCGCTTCCTTCATGTCCATAACGAGGAAGCCGTCCATTCTGGCTTCCAAAGCCCTAATCGGGTCAACCTCGACGACTATAACCGTGGCGCCGAGACCCCTTGCCCTCATCGCTATTCCCCTTCCGCACCAGCCGTAGCCGACAACGACGACGTTCTTTCCGGCGACGAGCAGGTTGGTGGTCCTTATTATGCCGTCCCACGTGGACTGGCCGGTTCCGTAGCGGTTGTCAAAGAGGTATTTGGTATAGCTGTCGTTCACCGCTATGATTGGGAACCTCAGAACCCCGTCCTTCTCCATCGCGCGGAGCCGTATTACCCCTGTCGTTGTTTCCTCGCTCGCGCCCCAGATTTCGTCTATCAGCTCCTGCCTCTCGCGGTGAACGGTGCTTATCATGTCCGCGCCATCATCGATTATGATGTTTGGCCTTATGTCCAGAGCCCTGTGCATGTTCTCGTAGTACTCCTCCCTGCTCTCTCCCCTGATGGCATAGACCTTGACGCCGGCCTTGGCTAAGGCCGCGACGACATCATCCTGTGTGCTCAGCGGGTTGCTGGCGGCGGCGGAAACCTCTGCTCCCCCTGCCTTGAGAGTCAGGAGCAGGAAGGCCGTCTTCATCTCGAGGTGAAGTGTTGCGGCAATTCTTACCCCTTTGAAGGGCTTCTCCCTCTCGAAATCCTTTCTTATAGTCTGGAGAACGGGCATGAAGCGCGAGACCCAGTCAATCTTCTTCTCCCCGCTCGGGGCCAGGCCTATGTCCTTGACGCAGTAATCCTTCGTGCAGTCCATAGCCACCACCGGCCGTTGTTGGGGAAATCTCTTAAAAAGCCTGTCCAAGGCGAAAAGTTTATTGGGTTAGGGAAACCTAATCAAGGCATGCCCTCCGATTACCCTCACGTTAGAAGGGTCCAGCCGAACCTCTACAAGATTAAGGCCGGAAAGCTCTCGGCGTTTTCCTACCTCATAACGGCGGACATCAACGTTCTCATTGACACGGCTTTAATGAGCGACTATCCGAGGCTTGAGGAGGCCCTGCTCGAGCTGGGACTGAGGCCGGACGACATCGATTTGGTGCTCAACACCCACGAGCACTGCGACCACGTCGGGGGAAACCTCTACCTGCAGGACGTTGCTATCATAGGGGCCTACAAATACTCGGCGGTTAAGATACGCTACGGTGACGACGAAGTTATGCGCTGCAGGTATCACGGGCAGTCCTTTCCGGGCAGTAAGGTTCACCTGTGGCTCAACAACGCAGACGTTGTTGATGCGGGCTCGTGGATTCTCAAGGTAATCCACACCCCGGGCCACACCTCTGGAAGCATGTGCCTCTACGAACCGAGGAGAAGAATCCTGTTCTCAGGGGATACCCTCTTCGCCAGCGGAACGGTTTCGAACATCTACGACTCCGGCAGTCTCGGGGAGTACTTCAATTCTCTGAGAATACTCAAAACCCTCAAGATAGACCTTCTCCTCCCCGGTCACGGCTGGGAGTCGAGGAACGTGGAAAGGGACATAGAGCTTACGATAGGCAAGGTCATTGAGAGGTTCCCCAACAAGAAGTACCTCCTGGGCATTCTTAGGGACAACGTTTAAATCCTGTGTGTGGACTTCCTATGGGTGTTCCCATGATAGTTGACCTATCCCTTCCCCTCTCGGAGAGAACCCCCGTGTACCCCGGGGACCCGGGTGTTAAGGTTCGACCATGGGCACTTATCGAGCGCGACGGCTACTACATGAACGCCCTCAAGCTCGGTGAGCACTCCGGGACGCACGTCGATGCTCCGGCTCACTTCATCCCCGGTGGGAAAACGATAGATGAGATGCCCCTTGAGAAGTTCATCGGCGAAGCCTTCGTGGTGGACCTTCGGAGCGGGGAGGGGATGATAGAACTCGAAGAGCTTCCGGATTCGGGCTACTACGGTAGAATAGTTCTCCTCCTGACGGGCGGCAGGGAGCTTTCTCCGGAGGCGGCGCTTTTCTTAGTTGCCGAGGGGGTAAAGGCCGTTGGAACCGATGCCATGAGCATAGGCGACGAGAACGTTCACACGATTCTTCTGAGTGCAGAGGTTCCGGTCTTCGAAAGCCTCGTTAACCTTGAGAGACTGCTCGGTCTGACCTTCACCTTCGTGGCGTTTCCCCTGAAAATCGAGGGAGGCTCCGGAAGTCCCGTCAGAGCCGTCGCAATCGTCGAATAAAAACCCCGACACATCGTTTCACAACGATTTCTGCAGTTTGTGGTGCTTCCTTTTTGAGAAAATTGGGATATAAAAGCCGCTGGAACGTAGGGGAACGGTTAGGGCCTTCTTTGACCGATGGGGGAACGATGGGAACGGAAGGAACAGCTTCTTTTTTTGAAAACTCCGACATTAGGGTATGATTTCGTGAAAAAAGGTTAAATAGGGCTTTTTCACTATTAGATACTGGTGATGAGCCATGATGGGTAAGAAGTTGATGGCAGTCCTGTTCGGACTGCTCATGCTGGCGATGCCGCTGGCAGTTGGTCAAGTCAGTGCAGCGTCCACCACGACAGTAATTCTCGTCAGCGACAACGCCGCCGACAAAGCAATAGCCGAATACCTCGCCAACATAACCGGAGCCGTCGTTGTAACAACGACGTGGGGAACCTACGACCCCAACGTTACAGCTGAAATACTGAGCTACGCGCCGAGCCAGGTGATAATCATAGGCGGTCCAGATGCGGTCGTTGAGGAGTACGTTACCGACCTTGAGAGCTACAACATAACCGTCTACCGCTGGTGGGGGGCCAACAGGTACGAGACTGACCTGGCCGTTATCGGGAACGCCAGCAAGGTGCTTGGGATAAAGTTCAACTCGAGCGTTGTTGTCGCGGGCAACGACAGCCTCGCGATTCAGATGGCCCTTCAGCTGGCCGTCCAGAACAAGGCGGCCATAATCTACGTCAACTCGACGACCAACGTGAGCAGGATAATGAAGGAGCTTGGGGTTAAAGAGATGGTCATGGTTCAGAGCAGGGTCTCGGAGAAGCTCATGAGGAAGGTTGCCGAGCAGGTCAGGGAGTGCAACTGCACGGCCAAGGAAGTTACCGCCAACGTCACGAAGGAGCAGGTTGAGAGGGTCATGGAGCACGTCCGCGAGAGGCTCATGGCCCTTGAGGAGATTGCCAACATGACGAACTCAACCGCGCTCAAGGAGCAGGTCAGGGAGATGGTGAAGCTCATGGAGCAGGTTAACCAGAGCCTCCAGAGCGGCAACTACACCATGGCGTACCAGCTCGCCCTCAAGCTCCAGGTCATGACGGAGTTCGCCCTCAAAGACGCCCACATGGAGTTCATGAAGTGCATGGAGAGGAACGAGGCCTTCAAGTTTGAGATTGAGCTTCAGAAGATAGAGGCCCAGATTCAGGTGCTCGAGAAAGCTGGAGTTAACGTCTCAACGGTTACACCGCTCCTCGAGCAGCTGAAAACGGCAATCCAGAACGGAAACTACAGGGAAGCCAAGTTCCTCCTGAAGGAGATTAAGAAGCTCATTCACGAGCTTTACAGGAACGACATGGACACCATAAGGGAGCACGGTTCGAAGAAGGACAGGCACTGATGAAATAAGGTGAGCTGAAATAAGGGGCTTTAATCGGCCCTTCTCTTCTCCTTTTTCTCCCGCAGGTATGGATACCTCATTATGTGGCCGCAGTTCAGGCACTTGATGACGACGTGGGGGTACGGCCTGCTCCTAAGTCTAACGCGCGCGTTCTTTCCGGGAACGAGGAAGGAATGGCACCTCTTGCAGTAGCGGCGCTTCCATTTCCTCGGAAGTCTAATCTTGGCCTTCTGCTGGACGGCAAGGGCTATCTCAACGTACCTGTTTGCAAGTTCCGGGCTGTACGGAAACACCCTCTCCGCCAGAGTGAACAGGGTCTCGACCCGCTCCCTCGCAACCCTCTTCTTCTCCCCCTGCTCCTTCTTCCTCGTTCTCCTTCCCAACTTCACCACCTTATCAGCTTCAGCCTGCCCGGAGAAGGCTCGTAAATGTAGCCCTCTCTGATAAGCTCCCCGATAATCCTTGATGCATGCCCCTCGGTAAAGCCGTATTCGACCAGCGTTTTCTTAAACTCTTCCTTCGAAACCGAGCCATCAATGGACGTTGACTCGAGGTCCGAGAAAATCCTGAGTGAAATCTCCGCGAGTCTGCTCGTTCCAACGTAGCGCTCGTATTCCTTCAGGAGTCTGACCTTCTCATCCCCTGGAAGCTCGTTTATCCAGGTGTCGACGATTTCCTGATAAACGCCGAGGAGGTCGCTTATGAGTCCCCTCTTCAGTTTTCCCTCAAACCTCGCCATGGAGCCGAGAAGCCTCGCACCCAGTCTGTAGCGCAAGTTGATGTTGAAGACTTTACCGGAAATCGTTAGTGCATCGAAAAGCTCCCCGTGTTCAAGTCTGTTTCTCATAACGAAGGCCTCAAACCTATTTCTGTAGTCCTCCATTTCGAGCAGATTCAGGACGCTGAGCCTCTCCATCGCGGTGAAAACCGTCGCAATTACGTTGGGCATAAGCCTCTCAAGCTCGGGGTTCCTCTCGTAGCCGACCTCCTCCGTGAGCACGAAGGGCGTTTCCGAGAGTGCCGCCGCCTCGTCTCCAGGGTTCATTCTAAGCCGGGGGGTCATGAAGCTGGCCCTCTTTTCCTCGAAGTGGCCCAGCGCCCACTTGGGAACCGGAACTTCCCTTCCGAGAATTGAACGGTTGTAGGGTACGTAGTACGAGAGGTCAGCGGTTGAGGGTTTGGAGAACTTAAAATCAAGCCCGAGGAAATCGTCTTCCGCTTCGCTCCACTTCTCCCTCCTCAGCTTGACCTCCCAGGGCAGCAGGGAGTGGATGTATTTGAGGGCTTCCCACATTGAGAGAACGGCCCTCTTCTTCGAGAGGCCTGCGAAGGTGGAGAACGCAACTCCCCCCTGCCAGTACTCCGCCCCGAGCACAAGGGGGGCGTTCAGAAGCGTGTATATGACCGCCCGCTCGACCTCGTAGTTCGCGTAGACTGTTTTCTCGATGAGGTCTTCAAGCTCACACCTGCTCAGGGCAAGCTCGGCGTACTGCTTCCAGTACTCGGAGTATCTCTCGGGCTGAATCTCCCTCACCCTGAGGAGCCTGAGGTTCCCGAAGGGGTACACATCCAGGATTCCCCTTGCCACGACGTATTCCCCGGGATGAAGTTTCCCGACCTTGGTGTTCTCGTCTATTCTGAGAACCAGGTAGGCCCTGAGCTTCTTCGCTTTTCCGATTTCCGAGGGTGCAACCGGGGAGAGAATGTAGTAGAGGGCGTCTTCCGGCGCGTTTGGGGGTTTTCTGAGGAGGACAAAACCCCTAACCTCGACCTCTTCACCGTTGGGCTTTCTCTGAACCTCCATCAGGAAGTCCTTTACCCTCTTCTCGGGCGTCAGGGCCTCTCTGTATCCCCCAAGCCTGAGGAGTTCCATCAGCTCTTCCATCGGCACACCATACACCGCAAACTTTATAAAGTCATCCCGGAGACTAACTACCGGCACGGCGGCCATAGCGGCGGGGTTACACCCGGTCTCGTTTCGACCCCGGAAGTTAAGCCCGCCAGCGTTCCCGGGTGTACTGCCCTCCGGGAGGGGGCGGGAAACCGGGAACGCCGCCGGCCACTAACTTTCTCTCGTAATCACCTACACAAAAGCTATTTAAGATTCCGCGGGCTATTTTTTACGGTCGGTAGTTATGCTCAAGAAGTCCCAGAAGGACAGGTTGACATGGGATTACATAAAGTCCCGTCACTCCGAGATTATAGGGGAACTTCGAACTCTGCGGAACTGGAACGAGGTCAAGTCCACGATTCCGGAATCGGAGAACCTCGGTGATTACTCCCTTCTGGCCCTTGAATCCGTCGCGGCCGTGATTCGGGAGCTTAGACTTGAAACGTCAAGGCTTGGCGAGAGAATTGAACTTCTGAGCAGGAAGCTTGAGGACCTCGGGACGTCCCACAGGGAGCTGAGCTACTCAACTGAAAAGAAGTTCAGGGAGCTTGAGAACAGAATTGCGGAGCTTGAGCAGAGAACCCTCTTTCTTAACAGTCTTGAATACGTCGTTCCGCGTATAAACGAACTTGAGGAGAAGCTTGAGAGGCTACCGGCTCAGCTGTTTGCCCGCCTTGAGGAGAGCTACGGAAAGAAAACGGAGGACGTTATCCGCTCCCTCGTTGAGGAGAGGATTGAGGCACTCAAAGAGGAGCTGAAGCGCGACGTTCTCGGGGTAAGCGTTGAGCTTGCCAGGGCCTTGAGGGAGTTGCAGGAACACTACGAGGAACTCGTCAGGGAAAACGTTGAACTCAAAAGGAAAGCCAGAGAAAACGATGTTCTCAAAAGAAAGCTTTCAGAGAAGGAAAAAGAGGTAGAATCACTGAGGAAGAGGCTCTCTTCCCTCCAAGAGGTTGCGGAGAGGGTGGAGTCGCTCAGCGAGAAGATGAAGAGGTATGAGACCGCCTTAAAGACCCTCAGGGAGGTTGAGGCCCAGCTCAGGGAACTCACAGGGGAGTCAAACGTGTTCAGCGCCATTGAGGCCATTAAAAGGCAGTTCGTTCCAAAGTCAAAGCTTGAGAGGGCCGTAAACGAGATTAAGGGAATGCTTGCGGAGGTGGAATCCCTCAGGGAGGAAAACGCCAAGCTGAGGGCCGAGAACGAGAAGCTCAGGGAGACGCTCAAGGCGCTTCTTGGGGAGTCATCCCTCCCTGAGGAGGAGCTTTGAAAGTCCCTCATCGACCTTCTTCTTCACGAGTTCGCTCTGTTCGCCTTCCATCTCCTTCAGCTTTGAGATAACGATTTTCCTCAATTTATCATTGGTTTCCGATATTGCAACAAGCGTTTCAACGGTGCTGGCCCTCACAACTTCGTCCCTGTCGTGGAGCAGGGCAAAGAGCTTGGGCAGAAACGGGGTAACGTACCTCAGTCCGTTTTCGCTCAGGGCGGAGATGAAGTTCAGGGCGGCGAGCTTATCGGCCGGGTCCTTCGAGATTAGCATGAAGCTCAGGTCTTTGAAGACGTTTCCGAGAAGCTCTGGCTTCACCCTCATAATCTCCTCAAGGACGTAGATTGAGTTGACCTTTATTTTGGGGTCCCCAATGCGGTAGTTGGCGAATATCACCGGGACTATCCTCGACACGCTCTCGGGTGTCAGCTCCGCGAGAACTCCAAAGGCCTTTGCTATCTCCTGAGTCAGCGGCACTGCCTCGCTTTTTCTGAGCATGACCATGAGCTTCGTCAGCAGTGAGTCGTAAAGCTCCGGGAACTCCCTTATCACTTCGGTTACAACCCTGAGGGCGTTTTTCTGGACAGTCCACAGGTCGTCGTCGAGCAGTTTGATGACCTCCTTGAAAACTTCCCTGTTCGCCGTTGCCATGGCGACAATCTCCTGGAGCTTCTCTCCGGTAGCGAGGGCTTCCCTGAGGTCCATCTCGTCCATTGAACCACCTTGAATTTTTACTGCAAAGATTTATATAAGCTTTTCACCACTCACTCGTGGGATGGGCTATGAAACGGCGCGTTTCAGTTGTGGCCATTGCGGTTCTCTCGCTTCTGGTTCTCGGTGCCGTCAGCGCCGCTGAGAACCCCGTTCTGTGGAAGGGGAGTGTATGCAGCGACGTAACATATCAGAAGAGCATAGAGGCCGTTGCAATCACAAACAGCACGGTTTACGCCGCGTGTTCATACAGGCAGGTTGTGAACTCGGGGAAGGTTATAGCCATATACTACCTCGGCAGGCTAGCGGCCTTCGACCTGAACGGAACGCGCCTGTGGAACGAGTCTTCCGGCTACGTTGTCAAGGTCATTCCAGTGGGCGGAGAGGTTCTCGTGGGAAGCCTCGCGGGCGTTCTCCTCTTCGGCAACAACGGGAGCATAGTTGCCCAAGCGGACACAACGAACAAGCTCTACGACTTCGTCGTCTCGGGGAACAGGGTTTACGCCGTTGACGGCGACTTCTATCCCGGAAACGGCTCCTATACCTTCGTGGGACACGTTTACGCCGGGACCTTTAACTCCTCCAACGTCAGCTTCAACCTCTGGGAGCTTAACGTAAGCGACATGCTCACGAGAGTTCGCGTTGGAAAGGGCGTTATATACGCCTCCTCAGGCTTCCCCTCCGGTTACGCAGGCCCCGTCCAGTTCGGGGCACTCTACGGGATATCACCCGAAGGGAAGCTCCTCTGGAAGGTTGAGGTTGGGCACTGGGTTAGGGACCTGGAAGTCTGGGACGGAAACGCGGTTTTCGGAACGGGGTTCGGTAAAGGAAGCGGCAACCTCTACGTTGTGTCTCCCGGTGGACGCGTACTGCTCAATGAAAGCGCTTTCTACGTTGAAGACATTGTAATCGAAGGGAACACAGCGTACGTGAGCGGGTACAACGGGAAGAACGGAACCGTCGAGGCCGTCGAGCTTCCCTCCGGTAAGGTCAAGTGGAAAACCCTCCTCCCGTACCGTGCTAAAGTTCTCTACTACGCCGACGGTCTCCTCCTGGCGGGTGTTGGGGAGTTCGAAAAGAAGTCTGAAAACGGAACCACCTACGTTTACAGCGTCGGCTCGCTTTACGTCCTCGACCCCGATACCGGCAAGGTCATCGGCCAGGTTCCGAACACTGGCTACGTGAGGAGCATCTCCGCCTTCGGCAACAGGGCCGTCTTCGGAACCGCAAGCTCAACGTTCTACGTGATTGACCTCAACGCCTTCAAGAGCGGGGAGAACAGAAAAATCTGCGGTCCGGGTCTGGTTGTCCTCCTCGCGGTGCTCCTCACATTGATACTAACCCGTATTCGATGAGTTTGTTCACTATTTTTCTCCCCTCCCTTGTCAGCTCAACGACCTTTCTTATCATGACTATCTTCAGAAGCCCCCTGTCAATCATCTTGTCGTATATCTCCTCAAGCTCCCTCTCGCTTATCCCCAGGAACTGGTGTATCTCAAGGGGGTTAAGCCCCGAGTAAAGCGCCATGAGAATCTGCTTTTCAATCTCGTCGAGGCTCTGCAGTTCCTTGAGTTCCTTCTCCACGAACTCCTTGAACTCGGCCTCCAGCTCGGGAAACTCCTTTGAGAGCTTTATTATGAATTCGAAGTAGCTGGGAACGTATTTCATGAGGTATCGAAGGACGTAGAGCCTTGTTCTCTTCTCCGGTATGTAGAGGTAGGACGTAACGGTCTCGCTGATGTGGAAGTGTTTGATTTTCCACGCTATGACCTTCTGACCGTTCAGCTCGACCTCCTCCAAGTCCATGTCTTCGACGTCCGAGAATATCGGCACCGGCTTCATGTTCCTGTCGAGGACGACGATGTTGCGCTCCTTTTTTCCGGTCTTGGCAGAAGTTACGGAGATTATCCGTAGGGAGCCGTCCTCCCACTTGGAATCAAGGTTCAGGGCGCCCCCCTTAATTCTCGCCAGCTGTATCTTCACGCTCTTCCCGTTGATTAGGGTCTCGAATATTGTATGCACGAACTCGCTGAACTTCTTTTCATCGTAGATTAGCAGGTTGTTTCCTATGGTCAGGATAACCGTCAGCTCGCCCCTGTTGGGAATGTAGAACTTCATCCCGAAGTGCTCCCTCTCGGGGTTCAGTTTGTGGGTGTCCGGAACTTTAATTGAGATGTCCGTGAGGGTGGAAAACGGAAAGCTGTCCTCCCCAACTATCTCACCCATCTTGAGGTACTTGAGGACGAGTCTGTCGTGCAGGATAACCCCTATCGCGTCCCTCCAGTTTACCCTGCCCGAGCCTTTCCACGAAGACACCACCGCCGCTTTCACCCTCGTCTCCGTTACGGCCATCTGGCCCACCTGCCTCAGCTCAGCGACTGACACTCTTCGAGTTGTTTCTCAAGCCTTTTAACCTTCTCCCTGAGCCTCTCGCATTCCTGCTGGAGTCTGACCTCGAGGGGCGTTATCGCGGGGTTGTCTCCGCGTGAAGCAATCATCTCATCGAGCAGAGCCACCGCACCGTTTATGCTGTTTGTAATCTTAATCAGAGCCTCCTCGGGCGGCAGTGTAATCGTCTTTCCGTCCTTCCCCTTTGCAACGATTGGAAGCTTTGTCTTCGCCACGTATCCTATCATCTGGTTCAGCTTGTCCCGGTCCCTCTGGCTTGGAAACCGGGCGAGCCACAGCCTCTTGAACTCCTCAAGTTCACTGAGAACCTTTGAGAGGAAGGCGTTGTATTCGTCCTCGCTGACGTATCCGAGAGCGTAGCCCCTTGCTACGTCAAGGAGCAGGAGCAGCCGTTCCTTTTTGGTCTTGGCTTCGTCGAGAACCCGCTGAACCTTCACCTCTATTACTTCGCGGAGCCTTTTTACAAGCTCCTCCTCGTTCACTCCCTGGGTCTTCTCCCGCGTTTCAGTCCTCTCCTCGGGCTTTCCCTTCTGGTCCATCCCCTCGGCGGTCTTCTGTTCCCCGACGTACGCCTCCCTCAGGCTGTTCAGAACGGCCCTTGTGACGGCGTACGTGCCGATGAGGATTCCCCCAACAACGGCACCCGCGATGACGCCGAGGGTCGCCCACTCCATACCCTCACCCCCTCAGAGCCTGAACCGGCCGACCGCGTTCTTCAAGCGGGCGGCGATTCCCTCAACTTCCTTCGCCGTCTCCTCAAGCTCCTCCGTGACGATAGTCTGTTCCTCCACCGCCGAGCTGACCTTTTCCGCGGAAGACGCCATTTCCCTGGCGCTCTCCAAGAGGTCTTCAAGGGAGCGGAGGGTCTCCTCAACTTCCTTCTCGGTCCGAAGAACCTTCTCCCTCAGCTCTTCCATCGTCCCCCTCGTTCCCTGGAGCATGTCCGCTATCCTTGAGAGGTACCCTATGGTTTCCCTCAGGTCTTCGGCGCTTCTCCGCACGACCGAGGCTCCTTTCTCAGTGCTTCCCGCGGCTTTCTGGATTTCCCTCGTTATCTGTTCGACTATGTTTCTTATGTTGTCTGCGGCTTTTTTGCTTTCTTCTGCGAGTTTCCTGATTTCCTCGGCAACAACCGCAAAACCCTTACCAGCTTCCCCAGCACGAG
>Ga0256834_1002298_pt1 | contig 12196 bp, 11 predicted proteins | sample 4281140metaG_FD_190536 | JGI IMG/M metagenome (GOLD analysis project Ga0256834, IMG submission 190536) | Hydrothermal vent microbial communities from East Pacific Rise, Pacific Ocean - 4281-140 | ecosystem: Environmental > Aquatic > Marine > Hydrothermal vents | place: Pacific Ocean: East... | reverse complement strand
TATACTTTTGTTAGGTTTGTCATCTCTTGGTGCAAACAGTATCTTAGACAACTACAGACAACATGGTATTAACAATATAGAAAAACAACTTGATTTAGAGCTAACAAGCCCTTTATATTGGGAACAAGAACTAAACAGAAGAGATACAACCTTTGGTTATTTAGAATCATATTCTACAATATTATCATGTGATAAAAATAGCTCTATTCTTTCACTATATAAAAAAGATGAAAACTCTACTTATTTCTTAGAAAAAAAATATAATGCTTTTACTGGAAAAGCAAAAGGAGATAAAAGAGCTGAGGGTGATTTAAAAACGCCCATAGGTATATATCAAATAGAAGAAAGACTCGATAAAAGTACTAAACTTGATCCTTTCTATGGTCCACTAGCTTTTGTAACTTCTTATCCAAATTTATATGATAAAATTCAAGGTAAAAATGGAAGTGGCATATGGGTGCATGGCTTACCAATAAAGAGAGAAAGAGACGACTTTACAAGAGGTTGCATAGCTATAAACAACACAAATATTGAATGTTTAGATGAAAATATAGATATCTCCGACACTATTTTAATAATCAACCCAGATAAACATACTAAAGCCACAAAAGAAAAATTAAATTTTTTATTAGTAAACCTATTTAAATGGAGATATTCTTGGCTTTATAGTGATATACAAAGCTATCTTTCCTTTTATGCAGATGATTTTACTAGATTTGATGGAATGAAAATTGATCAATTTACAAAATACAAAACACGCGTGTTTAAGAAACGTGAGAAAAAAACTATATTGTTTAATAATATAAATATAATTCCATATCCAAATACAAAAGATATATATCAAATTACATTTAAAGAGTATTATAAATCAAATACTTTTGAGTTTTATGGGGATAAAATATTAATCGTTAGAATAGATAAATCTAATAATTTTAAAATTTTTGTTGAAAAATAGATGTTAAAAAATTTTTTAATTCTTCTGTTTTCATATGCCTTTTTAGAAGCAAACATTCAATTAATAAAAAAAGAAAATAGTGACTCAAACACAACTCTTCTTGTTATTGCTGGTATTCATGGGGATGAACCTGGTGGTTATTTTGCTGCATCAATATTGGCTACAAACTATACAATCTTATCTAAAAATCTTTGGATAGTTCCAAATTTAAATAAAGCTAGCATACAAAGAAATCGTCGCGGCGTAAATGGTGATATGAATCGTAAATTTGCAAAAATTAGATCCAAAGATAAAGACAGTAAAATTATTCAAGAGATTAAAAAAATTATATTATCAAAAGATGTTTCATTAGTTTTAAATTTACATGATGGACATGGCTTTTATAGAAAAGAGAATCATAGTAAAATATTTAATCCAAATGCTTGGGGTCAAACATGTGTAATTGATCAATGCAAACTCAATCAAAATCAGCCATTTGGAAATCTCAGCGATATTGCTCTAGAAGTCAAAAATAATTTAAATCAGCACATATTAGAAGAACATCATAGTTTTAATGTAAAAAACACTAAAACAAAATTTGATGATGAAGCTATGCAACTCTCACTTACTTAGTTTGCAGTTACAAACAACAAACCGGCATTTGCAATTGAAAGCAGTAAAAATTTATCTTCATTATCTCAAAAGATATTTTATCAACTATTAGCAATTGAAGAATTTATGAAAATAATGGGAATAGAATATAGAAAAGATTTTATATTAAATGAGCAAAGTATTGAAAAAATTCTTCAAAATAAAGGAAAATTGTTAATAAATAATGTAATTTCACTTAATTTAAGTAATATAAAAAAATCTTTAAGCTATTTTCCGTTACAATCTAAAAGTAACAAGTTTAAATTTACTCACCCTCTAGGAACTGTTAAGAGGGTGCGAAATAAATTTTTTGTATATATTGGTAATGAAAAGATTACTACTTTTTATCCTCAATATTTTGAATATGCAGATGATTGCTCTCAAAATTATACTTATAAAGTTGATGGAGATAAGCAAATTTTTGATAAAGCTTCAGAAATTTTTGTAACTGACGATTTCATGGTTGTGGGTGAAAAATCTACAAGAGTGAATGTAATTGGTTTTAGAAGTAAAAAATCTGAAAGCGATGTTGTTGTTTCTTATAGTTCTATAAACAAAAAGTTTTCTATTGATAAAAATAAAAAACTTTTTCGAGTAGAATTTTATAAAAATAAAAAATTTTGTTCCATGCAATTGGTTCATTTTAAATAGGATTTTACTTTATGGGTGAGAATACTCAGCAATCTTTTTCAAATGTTGTATCGATTAATCCTTATAACGATACTTATGTGAATGGTGTTTCAAGTTTTTTAAAATATGACGAAAATATTAGTTTTGAAAAAAATCAATATTCAATTGCATATTTAAATACAAAGAATTTCATTAGTGCTCAAATTTCAATCAGCAAAAACTTTCCTGAAGAAGATTTATTTGATGCCATTAGCACTAAGGCTTACGATGATTTGGCACTAGATCAAGCTGTAGCATATCAAATTCAATATATAGAGTTATACAATTCTCTTGATAATGAAAATAGAACGTTTAACGTTTTTATCGTTGATCCTACTGTTATTGATGAAGTATTTGAAAACACTATATCTAAAATAAAATATATTGATGCTATAGTTCCTGCTCCCCTTTTAATTAAGTCTTTATATTCAAAAGATCTAATTACAAGTAATGACACTCATGCTTTTATATATTTTCAATCAAATAGTGCTTTTATCACTGTGTACAATGATAAAGAATATATTTTTAGTAAAACATTAGAATATTCGTTCATCCAAATACATGAAAAATTTTGTGAACTCTATGGTGAAAAAATCGCATATGATGAATTTATAGATTTTTTACAAAATGAAGATTTAAAAACATCCTCTAGTCCATATAAAGAGTTTGTTATAAAATTATACAAAGATATTTTTTCTAATATTAATGATATACTAACTTATGTAAAAAGAGCTTATGAGCTTAAAAAAATAGATCATATTTATGCTGGTACACAAATAAATATAGCTACGAAACTAGATGAAATTTCTGAGTTTGAACTCCATATTAAAAGCAGTTGTTTTGAATTTAATTACGATTTTGAATCTGATGAAGATCAATATATTGACCAATTGCATTCACTTATGCATCTATATGCTATTTTACCAGATGAAGAAAAATATGTTTGTAACTTTACTAGATATGAAAGACCCCCAAAATTCACTCAAAGAGATAGTGGCAAACTTATATTAGTTGCTGCAGCAGCACTTATCTTAGGTTTTGCCTATCCTGTATCTTATTGGGTAGCTACTTATGCTCAATCTTTACAAGTAAAATTATTAAAAGATGAGTATAGTGTTTTACACACCAAGAAAATAACAAGAGAAGCTACAATTAATAACAGAAATGCAGATAAAGATAAATATACTAAATTATTAAAGCAAGAGAATGATGAGTTTAATTCTAAACGTGAAACTTTAGAAAAAATTCATAATGTTAAAGTAAACTATCTTATGAAAGCAAAAATATTAACAACTCTTACAAAAGATTTAAATAAATTCAAAGTAAGACTCGAGTCTCTCTCTTTTAACGAAAAAGATAAAAAAAATATTTTTGAACTAGATTTAGTATCATACAATGATATAAAAATAACCAACTTAGTTAAATACTTAACAAAAACACATGAGGGGAAAATAAACTTTTCTCTTGAAAAAATAATTTATGATGCAGAAAATAAAAAATACTTTAGCACTTTAAAGGTAAAAATATTATGAGTATAAATATAAATATAGAAAATTATTTACATAAAATTGACTCAGCATTGAAGAAAAAAAGTGAAAAAGATAAAAAATTAACATATGTAATGGTTGCCGGTGTAATTTTTGCCTTTGCTTATCTTTTTTGGGATAGTTCTATAAGTGAATTTGAAAATTCTACAAAACAAACATCTTTACTTCAAACAAAAATAAATGTAGACAAAGCCTACTTACAGGCAAATCCTGAGACTGTAATAGCAGCTCTAGATAACAAAATTAAAAAAATTAAAATAAAATTAATTGATAAAAAAGATCAAAATGCTTATATAAAAAGTAGAATTGAAACTATCTCTCCTCTTATTTATGATGAAAGGAGATGGGGTAAATATATCAATTCCATTTCAAGAAACGCTCTAAAATACAATATTAAAATTTTAGAATTTAATAATAAATATGTTACCTCTTCTGAATCGTTTGGGCATATGCTTGATTTAGAAATAGCTATTACAGGTAGCTATAAAAACACATTAAGGTTTATAAATGCATTAGAGCAAAGTGATTTAGTTGCAGATATAAATAATCTAGAGATAAAAGCTCAAGATAGATTAAATACTAACCTTAAAATCTCTGTATGGGGGATAACTTATTAATGAAAAAGTTAACATTATTTTTAATGCTACTTACAAGCTTACTGGTTGCTAATGATCTTTCGTGGGTTGATAAACAAGTAGATGCAATTAAACCACCTAGGAGTGGGGAACGCAACTCAAATATCAATAGAATAAGTGATCCATTTATTTTTTTAAAGAAAAATGGATATGATGCAAAAAAAAATACTAAACAATCTACTAAAGTAAGTAAAACACGTTCATCAACAGGAAATTCAGCTATAAAACCAGTTTTTAGCAATTCGATGTTTAGGCTAGCTATGATTATTAATAATTCAGCATTGATAAATTCTAAATGGTATAAAGTTGGCGATTGGGTAAATAAATATAAAATTATTAAAATATCTAAATCATCAGTAACATTAAAACAAAACTCTATAATAAAAGTTATTTCAACTATTACAAAAAATAATAACTTAAAATTTAAAAGATAGGTAGGTAACCATGAAGTTGTTTAAAAAATATATATTTGGGGTAAGTTTAACCTTGGCTTTGTCTCTCCAAGCAAATGCAGATTGCTCATATGAGCTTTTTAGTGTTAGTTCAGCAAAGGGAACTAAAATAATAGATTTTATAGATCAATTAAGTGATCAATGTGAGTTTAGTTTAATTGTAACAGATGCTCATGCACAAAAATTTCTTAATACAAAACTAAATAAAATCTATCTTAAAAATTTAACTATCAATGAAGTTCTAGATATAATTTTAAAAGAAAACAACCTATCTTATTCTTTAGAAAATAATCTATTAAAAATTTCATACCTAACTACAAAAATATTTAATATTGATTATATCTTATCTCAAAGAAAAGCTTCAGGAAGTACTAACGTTACTCTAAGTTCATCTTCAACAACTAAAAAAACTCAAAGAGCAACTACTGGTGGTGGTGCTAGTGGAGGTGCTAATGCTACTTCTGGTGGCGCTAGTGGTAGTGGTGCTACAGCCCTATCTGGTATCAAAATTGAAAGTAATGATGAAGTTATATTTTGGGCAGAGTTAGATTTAGAACTTCAAAAAGTATTAAATTCTCCAGAAGATATCTATGTAGCTAATGAACCAATTATAAACAAAAACGCAGGTTTAGTTACCGTCACAGCAACAAATAAACAATTATCAAGATTAGATGCTTATCTAAAAAAACTTCAAAGCAAAGTTAAACTTCAAGTTTTAATTGATGTTCAGCTGCTCTCTGTAACTATGTCAGAGGGTAAAACTACAGGTGTTGATTGGTCTCAGCTATATGCCTTACAAGATATTGATATGACTTTTGATCTTGTTAACTCTAAAGATGTTAACACTTTTACTTCTGAAAATTTAAATACAGGTACTTCTTTTGACTCTTATGGCACATCTTCTGTTGGACGTACAATTGCAAATATATTTCGTGTGGGAGTAAAAGGAAACTTAAATGAAGTTATTAAATTTTTAAAAACTCAAGGTGATGTAACTTCAATCTCTAATCCAAAAGTTTTAACCCTAAACAATCAACCAGCCTTAATTACAGCTGGTACTGAATTTTTTTACAAGATAACTTCCTCTAGTAGCCAACAAGGCTCTGGTGGTGGTGTTGCTTCAACTACACAAAATGAATCAGTTGAATCTGTCTTTGCCGGAGTTCTACTTAGTATAACACCTGAAATATCTGATGATAATACAATTACTCTAAAAATAAATCCATCACTATCTGAAACCACAGAGGATGTTGGTACCACCTCTGCTACTAGAATTATGCCTCCTGATTTAAATCGCCGACAATTATCATCAGTTGTAACTATTAAAGATGGAAACAGAATAATTTTAGGTGGCCTCATCAGTACTAAAAATGTTCAAAGCTCAAATAAGGTTCCTATATTAGGTGATATACCAATACTTAATTATCTTTTTAAATATGAATCAAATTCTAAACAGGTTCAAGAATTAGTTATAGTTATAGAGACACACATAATTAAAAAAGAAAATAATAAATTGTCACTGTCAGACTTAGGGTACAGTGGTATCTCCAACGATACAATGACCGCTAATAAAAGCATAATCCCTACAAATATTAATGAAACGACTACAGATACCAATTCACAAAAAGCACAAGTAGAAAATGAAATCTAGCATTTTTACTAACTCTAAAGATGTTTTTTTAGATACAGTAAATGCTAAAGATTATGTACAACTAGATCGTGTGTCCATAATCTATCAGTCATTAAAAGCATCTGTAAAAAAACCTCTTAAAATGATTTTACTATATGGAAAACCTGGAACTGGAAAAAGCATGCTTTTATCTAAACTATATCAAGATTTATCAAACACTCAAGATATTCATTATTATATGACACCAATTTTGGATGAAAGTGAATTTTATAAATCTATTGCAGAAGATTTATATGGTATTTATAACGAGGAGGAACTGAATTTTACACAAATGATAAAAATACTTAAAACTAAAAATTCAGATGAGATACCCCTAGTTCTATTAGATGAAGCACAACTTTACTCAGATGCTTTAATGGAAAAAATTAGACTATTATCAGATACTAGAAAAATCAAGTTTGTTATAGCTTTGCATAAAACTCAAAAAGAAGACTTAATAGCAAAAGAACATTTTCAAACAAGAATTTGGGAATCTATAGAGCTAAGCAATGCTACTGCAACTGAATTAAAAATATATATACAAAAAAAACTAATGAAGGCTAACTGTTTTGATAGTGCTAGTATGTTTACAAAAAGTTCTATAAAACTCATTTATAAGCTTACAGATGGCAACTACAGAGAAACAAATAAATTACTAAATACAGTATTTGAAATCTACTCTTACTATTACAATAATACTCAACGTAGAATAAGTACAGCAAAATTATCAAATAAAATTATTGAAATGTCTGCAATTCATACTGGATTAATAAATGCATAATATACACGATCTTGAAAAACGATGGTTAAATTATAAAATAAAAAGCTATCTTCCACATGCTGGTGCAGCTATAACTACCTTACTTTTATTAATATATATTTATAAAGCTATAGAAGCTCCTAAAATAAAAGAACAAAAGAGCGTTATAAAAGAAGAAAAAATTAAACAAGTAGAACAAGTTGTTTTAGAAAAAAAAGAGCCTCTAAAAGAGGTTATACAGATCAAAATAGAGCTAGATAAAGATAATAATCCTGATGATGATAAAGTTTTAATATTAAATCCCTCTTTAGATTTTATGAAAAACTTACGAATAAGTTCAATAGCTACTCATGAATTGGAAACTGAAAAAACAAATCCTTTACAAACTAAAGATTTAAGCTCTATAGAAAAAAACACAAATATAAAAGATATTAATATAGAAGAAGAAAAAATTTATACTGAAGAAAAAGCACCAACTCTTTCATTAATAAAACAAGAAACAATGGATGATATAAACCATGTTATTCAAAGATTTAGAAAAAACAACAACCCAGCTCTTAGTCTTTTTATTGCCAAAAAATATTATAAACTTAAAGACTATCATAAAGCTTATAACTATGCCCTTGTAACAAATGGAATAAATAAAAATATTGATGAGAGTTGGATTATCTTTTCTAAATCTTTAGTAAAATTAGGCAAAAAAAACATGGCTTTAAAAACATTAACACAATATATAGATCAATCTAATTCAACTAATGCTAAAATATTATTTAATGATATTAAATCTGGGAAATTTAAATGAAAATACTACTTTTAATACTTGTTTGGTTATCTCTTAGTGCAAATATTAAGGATAAGATGTTTAATTTTTATCAAAATGAGAAATATGAAAAAGCTTGCAACCTTGGTTATAGCGCTTTAGATACAAATGCTAGAGATGAAGAGTATGTATCGCTATATGCTTTTGCATGTTTGAAATCTGATTATATTGATAGATTAGGTATGCCAATATCATTATTAAAATTTGCAAAAGAATCTCGCTCTAATGCTGCTTATTTTTCAGTAATTTTAATGCAAAAAAAGCTCCTCTATCATGCATTGGTAGATGGGTATGATTTATCAGAATTAAAACTTCCAACAACTAACTATGTTTTATCAAAAATATTTGATTTATATTCTAAACTTGGAAAACATGAAGCTCGTTCAGTATATCTATTTGATGATAAAAACAATCCAAAAATTACATACAAACTTTATCTTGTAAATGATAAAAAATTAAGCAAAATGGTAATTGAAGAGTATTACGATACAATATCTATACAACGACATGTGTATTGGTAGGATTTTGATATGGATAAAATAACAACTGACTTACTAAAAAATGGCTTAATTATGAAAGGTCAAGTTGATAGGCTAAAGGCAAAAGGTGTTGTTAATTCACTGATTTTAAAACATATTACACAATCTGGTTTTATGACGATGGATAGACTAGTTCGCTTTATTGTTGATAAAATTAGAAAAGGTATTTATGAGCTTTCTATAATTGATGAATATGATTATATAAAAGAGAGTACGGTCTTAAAAAATTTATCTAAAGAGTTGGACTTAGATTTTATAGATTTAGATGATGTAGCAATTGATGATCAATTAACAAGTAAAATCTCTTTTTCCCAACTTCAAAAATATAATGCATTTCCTATTAATTCTGATGAATTAAATGTTTATGTTGCCATAAATGACCCACTAAATATAGAAGCTAAAGAATCACTACAAAGACTTTTTAGAAAAACATTAAAAATAAAAATAGCAGTAAAAAAACAGATAAATCAACATCTTTTTAAAGTTTCTCTTAAAGATAAAGAAAAAGCACTTATTAAAAAGGTTCGTGATGAATTAAACTCAATTCATACTATAGAAGAGCAACAACAAGCTTCATCTATACTTTTGCTAATTGATGTTATTTTAGATGCATGCATCCAAAGTCGTGCTAGTGATATTCATATCGAGCCTTCAGAGAGAAACTGCTCTGTTAGAGGTAGAATTGATGGAAAACTATCAGAAATATTTATTTTTCCAAAAGATATCTTTGCTCCACTTACCTCTCGAATAAAACTATTAGCAAACTTAGATATTGCTGAAAAAAGAAAACCTCAAGATGGTCGTTTTTCATCTATAGTATCTGGTGTAGAATATGATTTTAGACTCTCAACACTTCCAACATTATATGGCGAATCTATTGTTATGCGTATACTTGATAAACAAAAAGCACTAGTAAAACTTGAAGAAGCTGGTATGGATGCAATAAGCTATCATAAATTTCAAAAAGCGCTAGAAACTCCATATGGTATTATTTTAGTTACAGGTCCAACTGGTAGTGGTAAAACTACTACTCTTTATGGAGCTTTAAATGAGATTAAGGATATCGCAGATAAGGTAATTACTGTTGAGGATCCAGTTGAATATAGAATGAGTTCTATTCAACAAGTACAAGTAAATCCAAAAGTTGGTTTAAAATTTGCAGATGCCTTGCGTTCTATTTTAAGACAAGATCCTGATAAAATTATGATTGGGGAGATTCGTGATCAAGAAACTTTAGAAATTGCTATTAAAGCAGCTCTTACAGGTCACTTAGTTATCTCTACTTTACATACTAATGATTCTATATCTGCAATTCCAAGAATGTCAGATATGGGGATACAACACTATCTAATTTCTGGAGCACTGGTAGCTGTTCAAGCTCAAAGATTAGTCAGAAAAATTTGTACCTCTTGTAAAATTATCCAAGAAATTCCAACATCAATACTTGAAGAGCTTAGTGATTATATAAATGTTGATGATAGATTTTATATTGGAAATGGCTGTAAAGAATGCAATGATACAGGATATTCAGGTCGCGAAATGATTTGTGAGGTATTAAATATATCTGAAAAAATGTCTTCAATAATTGCAAAAGGTGGATCAAAAGAGGATATGCTCTCTCAAGCAAAAAAAGAGGGTTTTGTTGGAATATTTGAAAATGGTATTCAAAAAGCAAAAGATGGTGTTACATCTTTAGAAGAAATATTAAGAGTAGCAAAATGACAATTTATTATGAAGCAACTATTCTCACTAAAGGTGAAAAAAAGAAATTTGGTTTTTATGCACAAGATAAAAAAGAAGCTATCGATATAGCAAAAATTAAATTTTCTGGTCTTTTTATTAAAGTTGAGGAAGCTAGTGAACCATTAGAATTACAATTTAAAAGATTTAAAGACAACTTATTTATAAATGTTAAAAAAAGAAAAATAAAACCTGATGCATTGATAGCTGCTATTCGTCAACTTGCAGTTATGACAAATGCTGGCTTACCTATTCATGATTCAATTACAGAAGTATCTAACTCCACAGCTGATACTAATTTAAAATTTGTTTTAGATAAGCTTGCTGAAGATATTAACTCTGGTAGTTCATTATCAAGCTCTATGGAAAATTTTAAATATGAACTTGGAAATTTAACTATTGCAATGGTTAAACTAGGAGAACAAACAGGTAATTTAGATGAATCATTAAATGCATTAGCTGGTATGCTTGAAGAGATTAGAAGTAATTTTATAAAATTTAAAAAAGCAATGGCTTATCCAAGAAATGTAATGATAGCAATGGCTATAGCATTTACTGTACTTATCTCATATGTTGTACCTCAATTTAAATCAATTTTTGAACAACTAAATGCTGAATTACCATTACCAACCATAATTCTTTTAAAACTTGAACATATCTTTAATAATTATGGTCCATATGTTCTTATTGGTGGCGCTTTAATTTTCTTTATTTTAAAGTATGCTATTAGTAACAACAAAAAGATTAGGTATGGATGGCATAAAATGTTATTAAAAACATATCTTATTAAAAATATTATAAAATATTCAACTCTAAATCGATTTACATTAGTTTTATCAGAGCTTATACGTGCTGGTATCCCTATTGCAGAGGCACTAGATACCGCAATAGATATGATAGATAACTTACCTTTAAAAGAAAAGCTAAGTAGGGTAAGAATCTCTGTAGAAAAAGGTCAGCAATTAAATGAGGGGTTATATGATACAGGTTTATTTGAAAATATGATTACTCAAATGGTAAAAGCGGGTGAAGATGGTGGTGCATTAGATAAAATGATGGAGAAAGTAGCTGAGTATTACAAGATGAAATTTGATGCAATTATTGATGGTCTATCTGAAGCAATTGAACCTATTATGTTAATATTAATAGCAGCTATGGTTCTTCTTCTTGCTCTTGGAATATTTATGCCTATGTGGAGTATGGGTGCAGCAGCAGGACTTTAAATTATAAAGTAAGAAGCTATAAAATTATTTATGCCCTCTTACTTATTAGTTAGAAATCTTTAAAAGCCTAGATAACTTTTCAAATAATTTATCTAAGTTCTCTTTAGTTGATTTTATCTCAAATACTACCTCTTGTGTAAACTCTTTTTTTAATATTTCAATTTCATATGTTAAACATTGGTACTCTACTTTTGAGATATATTTATAACTAAAAATTATTGTTTTTATAATTTCATCTTTATACAAAAATAGTTCTGCTTCATTTAAAACTAAATTTGTAGCATCACTATAAGCTCGAACAAGACCACCAGTTCCAAGTTTTGTTCCACCAAAGTAGCGTATTGTAATAATTGCACTATTAATAATATCTGCACCTTGGAGTACCATAAGTGTTGGTTTTCCAGAAGTTCCTTTTGGTTCACCATCATCACTTGAGTGTTCTACTATTTGATTATATTTATTAAGATATCTATATGCTACTATGAAGTGTCTTGCTTTTGGATGTTGTTTTTTTAAGATTTCTAAGGTATTTTCATATAAGGAATATGGGAGAAGAT
>Ga0256834_1002296_pt1 | contig 12201 bp, 12 predicted proteins | sample 4281140metaG_FD_190536 | JGI IMG/M metagenome (GOLD analysis project Ga0256834, IMG submission 190536) | Hydrothermal vent microbial communities from East Pacific Rise, Pacific Ocean - 4281-140 | ecosystem: Environmental > Aquatic > Marine > Hydrothermal vents | place: Pacific Ocean: East... | reverse complement strand
TTTCAAAATCATCTAGCATTTGGGAGCAGTTACTTATAACCATATCGGCTTTAGAATATAAGAGTTTATACACTAATGTACAAACTTTGCCCTTAATACCATATTTAGAGATTAAAACCGATGGCAGCGCGGCTTCACGCACTATCACACGAACATGAGGAAAGGCTATTTTCATTAGTAATGCAAGTGCATTGGAATGTACCATTGTAGTGAAAATTACATCAGGCTGTGTCTTTTTTACTAGCGCATAAAGCTTAAAGATACTGGTTTTAACTGTTTGATCTTTAAATGAGTGAAACGGGATATCACTGTCGATCCATTCTTTAATAGGGCCGCCATCATTTAGGGTAAGGAATTCTGGCGTAAAGCGATTACGGTTAATATTATTCATCAACGTAATAAGGATTCGCTCCGCCCCGCCAGCGCCTAATGTTGGCAGAATAAAAAGAACTTTGGTTTTTTTACATGGTTTCATATGACAGTGTCTTTGGAAATCCCAGCTCTTTCCATATTCCCTTAATGTCATAGATTACAGCTTTGCCACTAGTATTTAATAGTGATGAGATGTTTTCAACGCTCATTTCCATGTAAATTTCATGGTTTACCGCCAGTGTAACGCAGTCATATTTCTTATCTTGCGGCAGAGATGTTAAGATATTAAAGCCATATTCACTTACTACATCTTCGGGCACTGCCTGTGGATCATGAACATCAACATTATATCCATATGATTTTAGCTTATTAATGACATCAATAACCTTTGTGTTACGTATATCATTTATATTTTCTTTAAAAGTAAATCCGAGTATTAAAATATTTCGTTTTTTACTGGAAGATTCCAAGAAGTAATCTATACGCTGTGCAACATAAGCGCCCATATTATCATTGGTCTTCCGTCCTGCCAAAATGACTTCTGGTTGATGCCCTACATCAATAGCGCTTTTAGCCAAATAATATGGGTCTACGCCTATGCAGTGCCCGCCAACAAGGCCGGGTTTGAAGGGCAGGAAATTCCATTTTGTGCTTGCTGCGTCAATAACATCATGAGAAGACAAGCCCATCTTATTTAGGATCATTGTAATTTCATTGATGAATGCGATATTGATGTCGCGCTGCGCATTTTCAATTGCTTTTGATGCTTCGGCAGTTTTGATATTCTTGGCTTTGAATATTTTACCGCCATTCATTTGACCGTAAATTTCAACCAAAAGATCTGCGGCATCATCAGTTTGCGCTGCTACTACTTTTGTGATGTTTTCAACGCTATGTTCTTTGTCACCAGGGTTAATGCGTTCGGGTGAATAACCGAGTACGAAATCAACGCCACTTTTAAGGCCGCTTTCTTTTTCTAAAATAGCGCCGCAAATATCTTCGGTTACACCTGGGTATACTGTGCTTTCATAGACTATTATATTTCCTTTATCAATCAATGCACCTAACGCTTTTGTTGCTTTTTCAACAATATCTAAATCAGGATTATTATCTTCATCAATTGGCGTTGGAACTGTGACAATATAAATATCTGCATCTTTAATATCAGCAATATCATCTGTAAATTGACAAGAGGTAGTCCGTAGAATGTTCTGGCGCAGCTCTCTATTGCTGTCCCAGCCATCTTTTAAGCCTTTGACACGTGTTTTATTAACGTCATAGCCAACGACGCAGCCATATTTTGCCAAAGCTACAGCCAAGGGCATTCCTACATAGCCTAAGCCGATAACTGCAATTTTCATGTTTTTCAATATATAAGTCATATCATAGCTTTTAATAGACTTTAGTTTAGTATTCAACAGTAAATAATAATTTAATGATTATTTAAATACCATGCTTGTGCCATAAGCATGCCCCATAGCGCGTTATGATGGTCTGCTTGCCCGCTAAGGAATTCCGACCAGTGTTTTTGCATATATCCACGCTCATAAAGCGGCGTTTCTTCATTTAGCAAGTCACCAGCCCAATCTTTCAGCGATTCGCGCAGCCAATCAGCAATAGGCGGTGAGAAACCTTGTTTAGGGCGATCAATAATTTCTTTTGGAACATATTCGCACAATAAGTCATATAAAGGCCGTTTTCCACGCCCCTCTTTGGGAAATATTTTATTTTCTATAGTCATGCTCCATGCAAACTCTATCACATCTTTATCAAGCAGCGGGCTGCGCACTTCTAAAGATGAGAACATAGAGGCACGATCAACTTTTACTAATATGTCATCTGGCAAATATAATTGAGTGTCAATCATCATCATGCGCTCAAGATCGTTAAGGCCGCATAGGTTATTTAAATCTAATGTAGCTGGCTTGCCATATGCTGGATTAATACTTAATGTCCTAAGTGTTGCGTCCTCTAGGGTTTTTTCTTGTAAAAAACCTGCAATAGAATGGATGCGTTTGCCATTCATATGAAGCTTATTATAAGCCCCTTGGCTTGGCAGTGATAAGGCAAGGGCAATGGCTTTGCGAGCGGCGTAAGGCAGATTATTCGAAGTATCCAACAGCTTTTTCAGCAAAAAATAGCGTTTATAACCGCAAAATACCTCATCCCCGCCATCGCCGCTTATTGCGACAACAGTGTCTTTAGATGCTTGCTGACATAAAATAGCGGTTGGAATTTGTGAGTAATCGGCAAATGGCTCATCATAAATATTGGGAAGCTCTGGAATTATTTGCAGCGTTTCTTCTGGCGTTACCATATAAGAAGTATGATCCGTCTTTAAATGCGCAGCCACTTTTGCTGCATGGCGCGATTCGTCAAACGCAGCATTTTCAAACCCTATGCTATATGTTTTTATCTTTGTATCGGACTGCTCTTGCATTAACGCTGTTATAAGTGATGAATCAATACCGCCTGATAAGAAAGCCCCCAAAGGAACATCAGATACCATGCGCCCTTTTACGGCATTTTGTAGGATTTGCTTTAGCTGCTCTTGCCATGCGCCAGTTTCTAGCTGCTGAGCAGGCTTTTTGACCTGCCAGTAAAGCTGTGATTTTTCTAGGATAATGTTTTTGGATTTGCTGTTTATATCTTGCTCATTAAGAACAATGAAATGCCCTGCTTCCAGCTTAAAAATGCCTTTGTAAATTGAATGCGGTGCAGGAATAAAGCCGAAATAGTTATAGTAATCCATCGCTTCATGATTAATATCAAGGCCACTATGTGCCAATATTTTAAGAGCTTTTAGCTCAGAGGCAAAGGCAATTTTCCCATCAACCCATCCAATATAAAGCGGCTTTTTGCCGATATGGTCGCGCGCCAAAAATAACGTGCGCTCTTTCTTATCCCAAAGAGCAATCGCAAACATGCCTTTAATGATGCTTAGCGTTTTACTTAAGCCGAGCAAGGCAAACGCTTCTAAAAGAATTTCAGTATCGCTATGGCCTTTAAAAGTAATGTTAGCGTTAACGGTTTTTAATTTATCTATGATTTTCGCCGCGTTATAAATCTCGCCGTTAAATATAATAACATATCGTCCGCAATGCGATGTCATCGGCTGTGCGCCAGAGCTGGATAAATCTTGAATAGATAGGCGACGATGTCCTAAATATATCCCAGCCTCAGCATCAAACCAATGACCATCAGCATCAGGCCCTCTATGGCTTAAGGATTGGCTCATTGTTTTTACAAGTTGCAGCCCGTCTTGGGCAGAAGGTTTTTGGCTAGTCGTAAAATATCCCACAATGCCGCACATATTTTATGCGCCTATTTTGTAGTAGCTTTTATACCAATCAATAAAACGTGGAACGCCTTCATTTATTGTTGTAGTGGGCTTATAGCCTGTAATTCTTGTAGTCTCGCTGATATTTGCGTAAGTTTCTTTAACATCACCAGCTTGCATAGGTAGAAAGTCTATATCTGCTTTCTTCCCTAATTTATTCTCAATTATCCCTATGAAATCCATAAGGTTTTCAGATTTTGTGTTGCCAATATTTAAAACTCTATAAGGCGCTACGCCCTCTTCCCGCTTTGGTGGGTTTTCAAGAGTGCCTAAGATGCCTGTGACAATATCATCTATATAAGTGAAATCTCTTTTCATCTCACCATGGTTAAAGACAGGAAGCTTTTTACCTTCTGATATAGCCTTTGTAAAAATGAACAAGGCCATGTCAGGACGACCCCAAGGGCCATAAACAGTGAAAAAACGTAAACCTGTTTGCGGGATATTATATAAGTGAGAATAGCTATGGCTCATAAGCTCATCGCTTTTCTTTGTTGCGGCGTAAAGTGATATAGGATTATCAACTGGATCTTCAACCGAATATGGCAGCTTTTTATTACCGCCATAAACAGAAGACGAGCTAGCAAAAACAAGATGTTCAAAATCTTTTGTGTGCCTGCACATCTCTATAATATTAAGATGGCCTAATATATTGCTTGTAATGTAGGCGTGTGGATTTTCAATCGAATAGCGAACGCCAGCTTGCGCAGCTAAATGTATAACATTTTTGAAAGGGCCTTTTTCTGACCACAGTTTATCCAAACCATCTTTGTTTGATATTTCTTCTTTAATAAAGTGGAAATTTGCAAAATTATCGAGTTCTTGAAGGCGCGCTTCTTTTAATGAAACATCGTAATAATCATTAAGATTATCAATGCCAACAACGTCATTTCCAGCTTGGAGAAGGCGAAGAGCTGTATGGAATCCGATAAATCCAGCTGCTCCTGTAACTAAAATTGAGTTTGACATTTATGCTCACAGAATTTGTTTTATAATATTAAGAGCGTTTATAGCTTATTGAGTTATAGTTATCTAGTGAATAAATAAGCATTTATTACGTTTAAATGACTTCAAAGGGATATAATTATGGGCAAAATTGCTTTAGTTACAGGAATAACGGGACAAGATGGAGCTTATTTGGCTGAATTTTTACTTAATAAGGGCTATGAAGTTCACGGAATAATACGCCGTACATCATTTTCAAACACGGCGCGACTTCATTATCTTTTAGGCGCACGTTTCAACGATCTTAATTTGCATTATGGAGATTTAACCGATGCTCTTAGCTTGTTGAAGATTATTCAAGAGGTTAGTCCTGATGAAATTTATAATCTTGCAGCACAAAGTCATGTAAAAATTAGTTTTGAAAATCCTGAATATACGGGCAATACTAATGGACTTGGTGTTTTACGTATATTAGAAGCAATTCGCATTTCTGGGCTGGTTGAAAAAACAAAGTTTTATCAAGCTTCCACGTCCGAGCTTTACGGCAAAGTTGCGCAAAACCCTCAATCTGAGGCTACACCCTTTCACCCTCGTAGCCCTTACGGAGTTGCGAAGGTTTATGCTTATTGGTCAGTAATAAATTATCGTGAAGCTTATGGTATGTTTGCTTCTAACGGCATTTTATTTAACCATGAAAGCCCATTACGAGGCGAAGACTTTGTCAGCCGTAAAATAACTAAAGCTGTTGTTGCGATGAATAAAGGTTTTCAAGATAAATTAACGTTGGGAAATCTTGACGCGCAGCGTGATTGGGGACATACACGTGATTATGTGGAAGGTATGTGGCGTATATTACAGCAAGTCCAACCAGATGACTATGTGCTTGCAACTGGAAATACACATAGTGTTCGTCAATTTGTTGAGTTGGCTTTTGCTTACTTTGATATAAAAATACGTTGGGAAGGCCAAGATATTAATGAAAAAGGCTATAATGCAAAAAGCGGTGATTTATTAGTTGATATAAGCTCGAAATTTTTCCGCCCTGCCGAGGTCGATTTATTACTAGGTGATCCAACTAAAGCGAAAACAAAACTTGGCTGGAAGCTTAAAACTTCGTTTGAAGAACTTGTAATAGAAATGATTGAATCTGATCTTAAATTAGGGGGCTGCTAGCTAATTATTAGGCGTATATTAAGCATCTCGCTATTAACCAGCGTACCATCACAATCGAATATTATTAGGGCGTAGGGCATTAGGATTTCACCCCTAAATCATCGCCATACCGCCATTAACATGGAGAGTTTGCCCTGTAACATATCCTGCCTCATTGCTAGCGAGGTAGCTAGCTGCGGCGGCGATATCTTCGCTTGATCCCATTTTTTTAGCAGGGATATTGGCGTTTATTGCAGCTTTTTGATCGTCTGTTAATGCTTCGGTCATCGCCGTAGCAATAAAGCCTGGTGCAATGCAGTTAACAGTAATTCCGCGGCTTGCGATTTCTGCCGCCATCGCTTTTGACCAGCCTATCATTCCTGCCTTTGAGGCAACATAGTTACATTGCCCAGGATTGCCCGTAACGCCAACAACAGAGGAAATATTGATGATACGGCCATAGCGGCGTTTCATCATGCCGCGCTGCACTGCTTGTGCAAGCTTGAAAGGAGCGGTTAGATTGACGTTCAATACATCTTGCCAATCGCTATCACTCATGCGCATGGAAAGTCCATCACGCGTTAGGCCTGCGTTATTAACAAGTATGTCGATTTGCCCCATAGCTTCATCGGCGCGTTTAATCAAATCTTTGATTGCTTCATCGCTTGATAAATCAGCGGGAAGTACGTGGACGCGATCCCCAAGCTCTGCGGCTAAAGCGTTTAATTTATCTTCATTTCGTCCAGATATTCCAACAACAGCTCCCTGAGCATGTAGAGATTTCGCGATAGCTCCGCCAATTCCGCCAGTTGCGCCAGTTATTAATGCCGTTTTTTCTGTCAAATTAAACATGTTTTGTTAACCTTTTTGATCTATATTTAACTATGGTTTTTAAACGCTAGAGATAGCCTTGTAAAGCCCGCATAATACTAGAGCAAAGGGTATTTAAGAAAATATGGTTTATTTTGCAGATATAAAAGGGCAATTTAGTAAAGCAGCGGGGAAAAACCTGCTATTGCAAGATTCGCCTAATCGCATTGTAAGCAAAGAGATGTTTGAGCAAATTCTTGAGCCGATTAACCAAATAATGATTAATAATCCCGTCTACTCTAATGTTGAAATAGATATTCCCGAGAGACTTAAAGAGCTGCGCCAAATATGTAGTGACGTTCAAGTCCGCCATGTCACCGATGATTACATTCTTAAAATTGGCCGAAGTGAGCTGTTAAACGCGCTGCAAAGCCTTTTGGAAAGCTCTGAAGCGGCTAGCAATGGTAAGATAACAGCCAATAATGAGGATTTATTTGCACTGGCGAATTTGTCTGATGTGATTCGCGAAAATGCAAAAATCTATAGAGAATTTATGAAATCACCGTTAATTGCCGATGCGCTTTATCAGACTGCCGATAATATAGATGCGGCGCAAGAAAGGCTGTGGAAGGCTGGGATTCACCGAGGCTATAGCCTGCCCCCGAATCTTGATGAAGAACTTAGCAGTAAACATTTACACTAACGCCATAATGTATATTATATGCGCATGAGTGTACATCTTATAAAATTAGTGGCAGGCGTTCCCGATCTACAAAGCTTTTACGAATGGCAACAACGTGAGCTGTTTGATTATCATGGTCATGTCGCAGTGCCGTGCTGGACACGTTATAAGCCACGCCAAGCCGAAGATATTTTGCGTAGCGGCGGCTCTATATATCGCGTGATAAAAAATCGTATCCAGTGCCGTCATAAAATTTTAGGATTTGAAATGGTGGAGCGCGGCGAAGAAGGTATGCGCTGTATGATTGTGCAAGATGCGCAAATGATCGAGACTATGCATATGCCAAGGCGAGCTTTTCAAGGCTGGCGATATTTCAAGCATAGTGATATTCCGCCTGATCGCGGTGTTTATGATGGCTCTGGCCTTGATGATGCGCTTTGCCCCGAAATGGAGGCCGAGCTAAAAGATGCAGGTTTGTTGTAAGCATAGAATGCTTTTTTTTAATAAGTCTTGACTCTAAAAATTTCGCTTAGCAGGTTTTTCTTTGCTGAAAATAAGTAAGATGCCGCTTATGATGATGATAGCGCCGCCGCAGATCATCCATATATCGGGTATATCATCGAATATTAGATAGCCGATCGCTAAGGCTAGTACCATTTGGATATAGTGAATAGGTGCAACAACAGCAAATGGCGCGATGCGAAAGCCATAGGCAATCGCACTTAATCCAATGGTAACGCATATTCCGTTAAGCAAAAACACGGGCATATGCTGCATTTGCGGTAGCTTAATATCAGGCAGCATATAAACGCTCAGCAGTGATAGGATCACTATATTAGGGTAGAATGAAAGGGATAATATACTCTCATTATGGTCAAGCGGCCTTGCTAGCAGGCTAAGTAATACAATGAACATAAGTGCGATGAGCGCGTATAAGACATTTATTGAAAAATCGGTTAAGCCAAAGCGAAAAGCGAGTAAAATCCCCAAAAAACCCAAGGCAATTATAAACCAGTTTTTGTGCGGGACACTTTCTTTATAAACAAAAATCGCAGCAATAGTTATTAAAAACGGCGCAAGAAACAATATAGTATAAAGCGTAGCTAGCGGCAGGCTGTTCGTGCCTTTTAATGCGCTTACGATAAAGAATGATATACCAAACGCGCAAATCCCGCGCCCGATATGGATATGAAGCTTCTTTGTGTTAATAGTCTTTTTTATACCGCCTAAAAATGGAGATAAGCATAGGCCAAAAACCAGTGATATATAGTATGTCCAGAAAATCACCTGTGAAATATCATAAAAAGCACCAAGCCATTTCGCGCAAGCATCAGCGATGGCAAAGCTTAGAAACCCACAAAGAGCGGCTATTGTACCGCGTTGTGTATTGTTTAAATTTAAAGCACTTAACATGTTGGCGTGAATGTCCTATAAGAGTTTTATATGTAGTGATTTTGATTGAGAAAAACACCCCAGTCATCCCCGCGACAAAGCATGGCTTTGTTTATACTGCGGGGATCTATATGTCAGCAGCGAAGCTGTCTGTCTTTATGGATCCCGTTTGTTTAGCACTCTTGCGAGTGCCAACGGGATGACAATGTATTATTCTTAATCAAAACCACTATAGTGGAACGTCCTTTAAGTGTTGGAACGAAAATCTATAATAAGAGGTTTATATGATTAGTACAATAGCAGTTGTTGCTCTTGGTGGAGCGCTCGGAGCGATTGCCCGCCACGGCGTTAATGTTGGCGCGGTGCAAATATTTGGCCATGGCTTTCCATGGGGGACGTTAATTGTTAATGTTTTGGGATCATTTCTTATGGGTCTGGCAATTGCAAAATTTGCTAATATGGATCATGTATCACATGAGCTTAAAACCTTGTGCATAACAGGGTTTTTGGGTGCATTTACAACTTTTTCTACATTCTCGCTTGATTTTGTAACAATGTGGGAACGCGGGGAAATGATATATGCACTTATTTATATGCTTGCATCTGTTATTGTCTCTATAATGGCGTTATTTATAGCTCTTTGGATTATGAGGGGATTACCATCATGAGTGCTAAGCTTAAATTTATTACTATAAAAGACGATGATGACGGCCAAAGGCTTGAGCGTTGGTTAAAGAAAAATGTACCTGACATGCCTTATGTCTTGGCGCAAAAGCTGATGCGCAAAGGGCAAATTCGCATTGATGGTAAGCGGGTAAAGCCTGAAACGCGCATTATTTCGGGTCAGGAAATAAAGATTCCGCCCTTTGATGTGAAGGAGCGCACACATAAGCCAGCAAAACGAGAGCTGTCCGAGGGTGATATAGATTTAATCCGCTCGCTAGTGATTTATAAGGATGAGGATGTCATTGCGATTAATAAGCCCTATGGCTTAGCGTCGCAGGGCGGTACAAATACTGATCGCCATGTTGATGCGATGCTGCTTGCACTTAAAGGTGAAGATGGCGTTGTTCCGCGGCTAGTTCATCGTCTTGATAAGGATACCAGCGGGGTTATGCTGCTTGCTCGCTCTGCTAAATGCGCGAAAGCATTGGGCGAAGCATTTAAGGGGCGCGCAGTTCGTAAGCTTTATTGGGCGGTTGTAACTCCAACGCCTGAAGTTCTGGAAGGCTCTATCAAAGCTCCGATTATTAAATCAGGTGGTGATTTTGAGAAAATGGTGATTGATGAGGAAGAGGGCAAATTCGCTCTTACAGAATATAGCGTAATAGAAAGCGTAGGCCGCGCCGCAGCCTTTGTTGCATTTTGGCCAAGAACTGGGCGCACTCACCAAATCCGCGTCCATGCGGCGCAAGGTCTTGGTTCGTCAATAATTGGTGATCGTAAATATCGCGCGACTAAGGATGAGGAAAGCAAGATGCTTGACGCTGATTTGGCGGGAATGGGACTGGCAAAGCGGCTACATCTTCACTCGCGGCGCATAATTTTGCCTCATCCGATGAAGCATGGGCAGATTATCGATATTACTGCGCCACTTGATGCTGATCTTATTCATAGCTGGAAAAGCTTAGGGTTTAATTATAAATATAAGCAAGACCCATTTGAAAATATTGATTAAAATTTATATTAAAGAGGAAAAACAATGAACGATATGCCCCCATCGCTGGATAAAAAAGAAAAAAACTGGTTTATAGGAATATTAAAGCTAGTCTTTATTTTGGCGGCATTTACGCTTGTCTCTATCACTGTTTTGTCAAATATGGGCGGATCAAATGACAGCCTTAAAGACTCGGTAGAGCGATTTGTAAGTGGCATGTTTCAAGGGCGCCCAACGAAAGTTGATACGCTTGTTCATATGAGCTTTTTCCCAAAGCTTGGCTTTGATGCAAAGGGCATAAATGTTCTATCTAGCCCTGAAAATGGCTATGCAATTGTTGAGATTGGACGTGTGCATGTATTTATGGGCTTTTGGAATGTTGCTCTTCGCAGGCCTCATGTATCGCAATTTTATATTGAAGATTTTAAAGCAATAAAAGGCGCTATGGGCTCAAAAGAATTTTATGCAGAGAAAGTTTTCATTGACCATGATATCGAAGCAGGCAAAGCAAAGCTGCGCGGTAATGGCCTAATTGGAGATAATCCATGGTCTTTTGATATAGATATAAAAATTATGGGCTTGAAAGGGCATTATGATTATAGCTTTGATGAAAAGGCGCAATTCACTGTGAATATTGCCGATATCAAGATGGATGGGGTTTTTATAAATCATGAGGATGGTTATTTTAAATTTCAGGACTTCAAAATTATATCCGATGATATTGATATAGGCGGTAATATCGTGCTGTCTGCTTTGGGTAATAAAATGCTTAAATTAAAAGGTGAGATTAATTCATCTGGTAATATTCTATCGCCTGATTTGGTTTTTGATTATGTTCGCTCTCCTGTAAAGATTGAAGGTACATTATCTTCAAACGTAGATAATAAAGATATTGATATTAGTGATGTCTCGGCGTTGCTATTAAAGCTTAGGGATATTATTGGCTATGACGTTTCTACAAAAGATGCGGATAGTTATGATTGGGGCGCATTATTCGATTTTAGCAATGTGAACCTGCAAGGCCAAAAATAATGAAACGTTTTTACAAGCTTGTCTCAACTGAAAAGGCCGTAGGAGGCTTTCATATATTGCTTGATGGGAAGCCTGTTAAGACTAAATCAGGCGCGTTCCTTTGCGCTGTTAATGAGGGGATCGCAACGCGGCTTATGCAAGAATGGGCGCAGCAAACTGACGATATTTTGCCCGATAGCATGCCCTTTACCCAGATTTTGAATACAAAGATAGACCGTGTCTCTAATGAGCGCGAGGCTATGAGCGGTTATGTTTTAAAATATATCGATACTGATTTAATTTGCTATTTTGCCGATGAACCACAAGAGCTATTATCGCAGCAAAAAGATAAGTGGAATCTTTGGCTTGACTGGTTTGAAAAGGAATTTGGAGTGCCGCTTCAAACAACAACGGGGCTTGCCGCACTTAGCCAAGATAAAGCTGCGCACAAGGTTGTGACCGATTATGTTGCCACGCTTGATGATGAGCATTTCACAATATTACAGTTTATAACTTCTATAAGTGGCTCGGTAATCCTTGGGCTTGCCATGGTTAAGGGCGCAGCAAAGGCGGGGCAGGTTTTTGATGCATGCTTTGTTGAGGAAAGCTTTCGCGATAGCATGTATGACGTAGAAAAATACGGCAGCGACCCCGCACTAGAAAAAGAACAAAAATCCAAGATACGTGATTTTAACGCTGCATATGACTATGTTGCTCTTTTATAGTCTGTCTTAGGTTAAGACCTATAAAGATTTATTTCTTAATCCTTTCCAATAATCAAGGCGTTTCTTGATATCTCGCTCAAAGCCTCGCTCTACTGGTTTATAGAACTCTTGACGA
>Ga0256834_1002295_pt1 | contig 12204 bp, 10 predicted proteins | sample 4281140metaG_FD_190536 | JGI IMG/M metagenome (GOLD analysis project Ga0256834, IMG submission 190536) | Hydrothermal vent microbial communities from East Pacific Rise, Pacific Ocean - 4281-140 | ecosystem: Environmental > Aquatic > Marine > Hydrothermal vents | place: Pacific Ocean: East... | reverse complement strand
CATCGCCGATGGCGCCAACAAGCCTTACCGACTGAAAATTCGCGCTCCGGGTTTTGCCCATATGGCGGCCATGGATGAAATGACCAAGGGGCATATGCTTGCAGATGTGGTGACTGTTATTGGCACCATGGACGTTGTTTTTGGGGAGATCGACCGCTGATGACCCTTCGTTGTGAACCCTGGGCCCGCGCAGACAAGCGGGCAGACAAGGAATCCCTGTTTTCGCCGCAGGTTCGGGCGGAAATCGACCAGTGGATAGCCAAATATCCGGATGAGTGGAAGCAATCCGCTGTAATGGCGGCGCTGCGCATCGTTCAGGATGACAATGGCGGCTACCTGACCGAGGAACTCATGAACAAGGTGGCGGACTACCTGGACATGCCGCCGATTGCCGTCTATGAGGTGGCCACCTTTTATTCCATGTACGAGCTGAGCAAGGTGGGCACCCATAAGATCTGCGTGTGCACCAATGTTTCCTGCATGATCTGTGGTTCGGAGAACATCGTCGATCACCTGGAAAAACGTCTGGGCATCAAGCTGGGGCAGACCACGGAAGACGGAAAGTTCACCCTCAAGGAAGTGGAGTGCCTTGGCGCTTGCGGAGGCGCGCCCATGTTCCAGATCGGCAGACAGTACTATGAAAACCTGACCCCGGAACTGGTGGATTCCATACTCGACAGCCTGGAGCAAGACAATGGCGAATGAAGTTTGTCTGCGCACATTGCACCTGGATCGCTCCTGGCTGTTGTCCACCTATGAATCGGAAGGGGGTTATGAGGCCCTGCGCAAGATTCTCAAGGAGAAGATTTCCCAGGAAGATATCATTGAAACCGTCAAGACCTCCGGTCTGCGGGGGCGCGGTGGCGCGGGTTTCCCCACCGGCCTGAAATGGAGTTTCATCAATCGCAGCGCCGCTGGCGACAAATATATCGTTTGCAATTCGGATGAAGGCGAGCCCGGCACCTTCAAGGACAGGGATATTCTGCGCTACAACCCCCACGCCCTCGTCGAAGGCATGATCATCGCCGGCTATGCCACAGGATCCACCGCGGGATACAACTACATCCGCGGCGAATTCTGGGAGCCCTATGAGCGCTTCGAGGCGGCCTTGCAGGAAGCCAGGGAGGCTGGCCTGCTGGGAGAGAATATTCTCGGTTCCGGCTTCAGCTTCGACATTCATGCGCACCTGGGCGCCGGCGCCTATGTTTGCGGCGAGGAAACCGCATTGCTGGAATCCATCGAAGGCAAAAAAGGCCAACCGCGCTTCAAACCGCCGTTTCCGGCCATGTTTGGCCTCTATGGTCGCCCCACCATCATCAACAATACCGAGTCCCTGGCTTCCATTCCGGACATCATCCGCCAGGGCGGGGAATGGTTCCGGGACATCGGCGTGGAGAACAGCGGTGGCTCCAAACTGTTTTCCATATCGGGCAACATCAATAACCCCGGCGTGTTCGAGATCCCCATGGGTACGCCGTTTTCCGAGCTGCTGGAAATGGCTGGCGGCATGAAGGATGGCTACAACCTCAAAGCCGTGATTCCCGGTGGTTCTTCGTCTCCGGTATTGCCGGCGGAGGTGATGATGGATCTCACCATGGATTATGACGCCATCGCCAAGGCGGGATCCATGCTGGGATCCGGCGCCGTCATCGTCATCGACGACCGGCAGTGCATGGTCAAGCTGCTGGATCGTATTTCCTATTTCTATTACGAGGAGTCCTGCGGGCAATGTACGCCCTGCCGGGAAGGCACGGGCTGGATGCACCGCGTCATTCACCGTATCGAACAAGGCCAGGGGCGCCAGGAAGACATGGATCTGCTGAATGATGTGACCAAGCGCATCATGGGGCGCACCATATGCGCTCTGGGCGATGCGGCGGCCATGCCTGTGGCCGCCTTCATCAAGCATTTCCGTGAAGAATTCCAGTACCACATCGACCACAAGCAATGCATGGTAGGGGGGCGCTAGCAGCTTATGTCCGAACAGCAAACCATTACTATCGAAGTTGACGGCAAAAAGCTCGAGGCTGCTCCGGGACAGATGCTTATCGAGGTAACGGATGCCGCCGGCATCACGGTGCCGCGTTTTTGCTATCACAAGAAGCTTTCCGTCGCCGCCAATTGCCGCATGTGCCTGGTGGAAGTGGAGAATGCGCCCAAGCCGTTGCCGGCCTGCGCCACGCCGGTTGCCGATGGCATGAAAGCCTGGACCTGCTCGCCCCTGGCGCGGCAGGCGCAAAAAGGCACCATGGAATTTCTGCTCATCAACCATCCCCTGGACTGCCCCATCTGCGATCAGGGCGGCGAATGCGAACTGCAGGATGTAGCCATGGGGTTTGGCGAGGGCGTTTCCCGCTTTTCCGAAGGGAAGCGAGTCGTCGCCAGCCATGATATCGGCCCGCTCATCGCCACGGACATGACCCGCTGTATCCATTGCACCCGTTGTGTGCGCTTCGGCGATGAAATTGCCGGAATACGCGAACTGGGGGCCACCGGACGCGGCGAGCATATGAAAATCGGCGTCTATGTGGAGCGCAGCGTCAGTTCGGAATTGTCGGGGAATGTCATCGATCTGTGTCCCGTTGGCGCGCTCACTTCCAAGCCTTTCCGCTATCGCGCCCGGGCCTGGGAATTGACCCAGTATGACAGCGTTGCCGCCCATGACGGAGTTGGCTCCAACATCCATGTGCATGTGCGTAATCATCAGGTAATGCGGGTCGTGCCCAAAGACAATGAAGCAGTGAATGAAACCTGGATTTCCGACCGGGATCGTTTCAGCTACCAGGGGTTGTATACGGACGACAGGCTGCAAAAGCCCATGCTGCGCCAGGATGGCCAGCTGCGGGAAGTGGAATGGCAACAAGCGCTGCTGGAAGGCGCAGCATTGCTCAAATCAGTGGATCCCGCCCGCCTTGGCGCCCTGGTTTCTCCCAGTGCGACCCTTGAGGAAATGCACTTGCTGCAAAAGTTGCTGCGGGGGTTGGGATCGAACAACATCGACCACCGTCTGCGGCAGACGGATTTTCGCGGTGACGCCGCCAATCCGGCGACGCCGTGGTTGGGACAACGCTTTGCCGATCTGGAAAACAACCAGGCCGTGCTGCTGGTCGGTTCCTGGCTGCGCAAAGACCAGCCATTGCTGAATCACCGGTTGCGCAAGTCCGTGTTGGCGGGTGGCCAGGTCATGGCTATCAATCCCCTGGATTATGACTTCAACTACAGCTTGAGCAACAAACTGATTGGCGCGCCGGCGGATATGGTCGGCCATCTCGCCGCTGTCGCCGCAGCCTTGGGTGCGGATACGGCTGGCGTCAACGCCAATGCTGAAGCCGCGCACCAGGCCATTGCAGATGCGCTGAAAGCCGCCGGCAAGGGGCTGGTGTTGCTGGGCAGCGTGGCGCAAATGCATCCGGATTATTCCCTGTTGCGCTTGCTGGCCAACAATATTGCGCAGGCCGCCCATGTGGATCTTGGATTTGTGGGCGAGGGAGCCAACAGCACCGGGGGCTGGCTGGCCGGAGCCGTACCGAAAGCGGGAGAGGGCCTGTCCTTTGCCGGCATGCTGGAGCAGGGGCTGGATGCCTGTGTGTTGCTGAATGTGGAGCCGGAATTCGATACCGCCAATCCGGCTGCCATGGCGGGCTTGCTGAATGCTTCCAAAGTGCTTGCCTTGACCACGCACCTGAGCCCCTGGCTTCTCGAATACGCCGATCTGGTGCTTCCCGTGGCGGCGACTCCGGAAACATCCGGCAGCTTCGTCAATCTGCAGGGCGATGTGCAATCCTTCAACGGTGCAGCGCGTCCGGCAGGCGAGGCCCGACCAGCATGGAAGGTGTTGCGGGTGCTGGGCAATCTCGCCGACCTGGAAGCTTTCGACCATGAATCATCGCGGGATGTGCTGGAAGAGGCATTGCAATCCATTGGCGAGATCAAACTGGACAACAGCTTGAGCAATGCGCAAGCCGTAACCGCCCGCCTGGTCAGCGCCGATCTGCAACGCATCGGTGGCGTGCCCCTATACAGCGTGGATATGCTGGCGCGCCGCTCAGGCGCATTGCAGCACACGCCGGACGGGTGGAAAGCCGGCCTGTATGTATGCGCGGATACCGCGAGTCAGCTGGGGCTGGTGGAAGGCAGCTCCGCAGTGCTGCGTCAGGGAGATGGCGAACTGACGCTGCCCCTGGTAGTGGATGACCGGGTGCCCGGCAACTGCGTATGGATGCCCACGGGAGTTCCCGGCAGTGAGTTGCTGGGCGAAGGTTTCGGCACGGTTTCACTGGAGAAGGCCTGATGGATTTTCTGATCGGACTTTATGACAGCCTGCCAGTGGCGATTCAGATCATCCTGAAAATCGTGGTGATCATGGGGCCGCTGATGGTGCTGGTGGCGTATTACACCTATGCCGAACGCAAGGTCATCGGTTATATGCAGATTCGCCTTGGCCCGAACCGTGTGGGACCCAAAGGCTGGGGGCAACCCATTGCCGATGCGGTAAAACTCATGTTCAAGGAGATTGTGCTGCCGACCCATGCGGACAAGATCCTGTTCCTTATTGCGCCTTTGCTCAGTATCGGGCCGGCCCTGGCGGCCTGGGCGGTATTCCCTTTCGATACCGGGCTGGTGCTTTCCGACATCAATGCGGGACTGCTGTATCTGCTGGCCATGACTTCCATCGGTGTGTATGGCGTAATTATTGCGGGCTGGGCTTCCAACTCGAAGTACGCTTTCCTCGGCTCCATCCGTTGCGCCGCGCAGATCGTATCCTATGAAATCGCCATGGGCTTCGCCCTGGTGGGCGTATTGATCGTTGCCGGCAGCCTGAATCTGGGACAGATCGTGGAAGGGCAGTCCGGCGGCTTCTGGAACTGGTATTGGCTGCCCTTGCTGCCGCTATTCGTTGTCTATTTCATTTCCGGCGTGGCGGAGACCAACCGGGCGCCTTTCGATGTGGCGGAGGGGGAATCCGAAATCGTGGCGGGCTTCCATGTGGACTATTCCGGCATGGCCTTTGCGGTGTTCTTCCTCGCTGAATACGCCAACATGATTCTGATCTCGGCGCTGACCGCGCTCATGTTCCTGGGCGGCTGGCTGTCTCCCTTCCAGGGTACTTTCATGGAATCCTGGTTTGCCTGGGTGCCCGGGATTATCTGGCTGGTGGCCAAGACTTTCGTCTTCATGTTCCTGTTCCTGTGGTTCCGGGCGACGTTTCCCCGTTATCGCTATGACCAGATCATGCGCCTGGGCTGGAAGATTTTCATTCCCATCACCATTGTCTGGATCGTAGTTGCCGGCGCCATGCAGGTCTACGATATCGGCCCCTGGTATCAGTGAGGAGGAACAAGGAATGAAAACCGTGGTTCATTACATTCGCTCCCTGTTCCTGCTGGAACTGTTCAAGGGCATGAGCGTGACCGGGCGCTATCTGTTCAAGAAAAAGTTCACCCTGAACTATCCGGAGCAAAAAGCGCCGGTATCGCCGCGTTTTCGTGGCCTGCACGCCCAGCGCCGCTATGCCAATGGTGAGGAGCGCTGCATCGCCTGCAAGCTCTGCGAGGCGGTTTGTCCCGCGAACGCCATTACCATCGAGGCGGAACCCAGGGAGGACGGTTCACGCCGGACAACCCGTTACGATATCGATTTGTTCAAATGCATCTTTTGCGGCTTCTGCGAGGAATCCTGTCCGGTGGACGCCATCGTGGAAACGCGCTTGTATGAATATCATTTTGAAGATACGGACAAGAAGACAGGCGCCTATATCATGACCAAGGAAAAGCTATTGGCCATGGGCGACAAGTACGAGGCGCAGCTGGCGGAAGACCTGGCAGCCCAGGCCAAATACAGGTGATCCAACCATGAGTTTCGAGAAATTTCTGTTTTACCTGTTTGCCGCCATCCTGGTGGGATCCGCCTTGATGGTCATCACCCGCAGGAACCCCGTGCATTCCGCCCTGTTCCTGGTGCTGGCGTTCTTCAACATGGCCGCGATCTGGCTGCTGGCGGAAGCGGAGTTCCTGGCCATTGTTCTGGTGTTGGTCTATGTGGGCGCGGTCATGGTGCTGTTCCTGTTTGTGATCATGATGCTGGATATCGACCTGGCGACCGTGCGGGCCGGTTTTATCAAAAACCTGCCTGTGGGTATCGTGGTGGCGGTATTGATGCTGGTGGAAATGGTGCTGGTGCTTGGACCCAAGCATTTTGGCCTGGGCAAGTACGCCGCGCCCGAGGCGGCGCCTGCTGATTACAACAATACCGCAGAGCTGGGGATTTCCTTGTTTACCCAGCACCTTTACGCCCTGGAAATTGCTGCGGTGATCCTGTTGGTGGCGATGATTGCGGCGATCAGCCTGACCCTGCGCAAGCGCCCGGACTCAAAGCGGCAAAATGTGACGCACCAGCATATGGTGAAAAAGAAGGACCGGCTCAAGATCATCAAGATGCCGGCGGAGGAGAAGGGCTGATGATTTCCCTGTCTGAATATCTTATTTTGGGGGCGCTGTTGTTCGTGATCAGCGTTGCCGGAATTTTCATCAACCGCAAGAACCTCATTGTTCTGTTGATGTGCGTGGAATTGATGCTGCTGGCGGTAAACATCAATTTTGTGGCTTTCTCTCATTTTCTGGGTGATATAAACGGCCAGGTGTTCGTGTTTTTCATTCTCACCGTGGCGGCGGCGGAAGCGGCGATTGGCCTGGCGATTCTTATCGTGTTGTTCCGTAACCGTAGCACCATCGATGTCGATGACCTCGATACGTTGAAGGGGTAGGCGCATGGAAGATATGAAAAGCATTTATCTCACTCTGGTGCTGGCGCCCTTGCTGGGCTCCATTATTGCCGGATTGTTTCGCAACCAGGTTGGCAAAGCCGGTGCCCATTGGGTCACCATCATTGGCGTTGGCATCTCTTTCCTGCTTTCTGCCTATGTGTTCTGGCAGCATGTGATGAACGGCGCGCCGGTCTTCAATGAAAACCTCTATACCTGGATGGTGGTGGATGGGCTGGAAATGCATGTGGGTTTCCTGGTGGACAATCTCACCGCCATGATGATCACCGTGGTTACTTTCGTGTCCCTCATGGTGCACATCTATACCATCGGCTACATGGCCCATGAAGACGGTTATCAGCGTTTCTTCAGCTATATTTCGCTGTTTACCTTTTCCATGCTCATGCTGGTCATGTCCAACAACTTCCTGCAGCTGTTTTTCGGCTGGGAGGCAGTGGGGCTGGTTTCCTATTTGCTCATCGGATTCTATTTCAAGAAGGAAACCGCCATTTTCGCCAATATGAAAGCGTTTTTGGTTAACCGGGTGGGAGACTTCGGCTTTATCCTGGGCATTGCCGCCGTGGCCATGTATTTCAACAGCCTCGACTATGCACAGGTGTTCGGCGCTGCTCCGGACAAGGCCGGTGAAACCATCAGCATCTGGGGTGACAGCCAATGGTCGCTGATGACGGTGATCTGCATCCTGCTCTTCATTGGCGCCATGGGGAAATCCGCGCAAATGCCTCTGCATGTGTGGCTGCCCGATTCCATGGAAGGCCCGACGCCTATCTCCGCATTGATCCATGCTGCCACCATGGTTACCGCCGGTATCTTCATGGTGGCGCGCATGTCGCCCCTGTTCGAGCTTTCGGAAACCGCTTTGAGTTTTGTATTGATCATCGGCGCCACCACGGCGTTCTTCATGGGCCTGATCGGCATCGTGCAGAACGATATCAAGCGGGTAGTGGCCTATTCCACGCTTTCCCAGCTCGGTTACATGGTCGCTGCCCTGGGGGCTTCCGCTTATGCGGCCGGTTTGTTTCACCTCATGACCCATGCGTTCTTCAAGGCGCTGCTGTTCCTGGCGGCGGGATCCGTCATCATCGGCATGCACCATGATCAGGATATCCGCAACATGGGCGGGCTTCGCAAATACATGAAGATCACCTGGATTACCGCGCTGCTGGGTTCTCTGGCGCTCATCGGCTTCCCGGGCTTTTCCGGTTTCTTCTCCAAGGATGCGATTATCGAAGCGGTGGGATATTCCCAGATTGCCGGTTCCAGCTATGCGCATTGGTTGCTGGTTGCAGGCGTGTTTGTCACTGCCCTGTACAGTTTCCGCATGTATTTCCTGGTGTTTCACGGCAAGGGCCCCAGGGATGATCATGCCAAGGAGCATCTGAAAGAATCCCCGGCTGTGGTTACCGTGCCGTTGATTCTCCTGGCGATTCCTTCCGTGTTTGTCGGCTGGTTTGCCATTGAACCAATGCTGTTTGGTGATTTCTTCAAGGGAGTGCTGCATGTGGCGTCCGCCCACGACACCCTGGGTGAGATCGGCAAAACCTATACCGATCAAATCGGCTTTATCTCCCATGGCGTGATGATGCTGCCATTCTGGCTGGCGATGGCGGGTCTTGCCGTGGCCTGGTATGTGTACCTGATGAAGCCTTCGATTGCGCAGAGCGTACGCAGCCGCTTCGACTGGTTGTACAAATTGCTGGATCGGAAATACGGTTTCGATGAATTCAATCAGGCCGTCTTCGCCGGAGGCAGCTTGTTTGCCGGAAAATTCCTGTGGAATATAGGCGACAAAACCGTCATTGATGGTATTGCAGTAAATGGTTCGGCCCGCTCTGTTGGCGTGCTGGCCCAGGTGGTGCGCTGGGTGCAGAGCGGTTATCTGTATCACTATGCCATCGCCATGATTCTGGGCCTGCTGGGTCTGTTGTTCTGGTTCGTGGTTCGCTGAGTTAAGGATTGGATAGAAGATAATGAGTGCAGATTGGCCAATTTTGAGTGCGGTTATCTGGTTGCCTGTCCTGGGCGGCCTGTTGGTGGCGTTCAGCGGCGATAAGGCGCCGAATGTCAGTCGCTGGCTGGCGCTGGTGGTGTCCGTGCTGACTTTCCTGCTCAGCCTGTTGCTATACACCGGCTTCGACATGAATACGGCTGCCATGCAGTTCCAGGAGAATATCCCCTGGATCGAGTCGTTCCAGGTCAATTACCATCTGGGCGTTGATGGCATTTCCATGCCCCTGATCATCCTTACCACTTTCATTACCATACTGGTGGTGATCGCCGGCTGGCAGGTGATTCAATACAAGCCTTCCCAATACATGGCGGCCTTTCTGATCATGGAAGGGGTGATGGTGGGCGTATTCTCCGCCCTGGACGCCATGTTGTTCTATGTATTCTGGGAGGCCATGCTCATCCCCATGTTCCTTATTATCGGCATCTGGGGCGGGCCGAACCGGGTGTATGCCACGATCAAGTTTTTCCTGTACACCTTCCTGGGTTCGGTGTTCATGCTGGTGGCGCTGATCTACATGTATTTCCAGTCCGGCAGCATGTCGATTCTGGACTTCCATACGCTCAAGCTGGGGCTTACGGAACAGATCCTGATCTTTCTCGCCTTCCTTGCCGCTTTCGCCGTAAAGGTTCCCATGTGGCCGGTGCATACCTGGCTGCCGGATGCGCATGTGGAAGCGCCCACCGGCGGTTCGGTGATTCTGGCGGCGATCATGCTGAAGATTGGCGGTTACGGTTTTCTGCGTTTCAGTTTGCCAATTACGCCTGATGCGAGCAAGGAGCTGGACTGGCTGATTATCGCCATGTCCCTCATTGCCGTGGTCTACATCGGTTTCGTGGCGCTGGTACAGCAAGACATGAAGAAGCTCATTGCCTATTCATCCATTGCGCATATGGGTTTCGTCACCCTGGGCTTCTTCATCGCTTTCATCATCCTGGCCAAGCCGGATGTGGATAGCGGCGTGATCCTGGGCATGCAGGGCGGCATGGTGCAGATGGTCTCCCATGGCTTCATTTCCGCCGCCATGTTCCTGTGTGTGGGAGTGCTTTATGATCGCATGCACAGCCGGGAAATTGCCGACTATGGCGGCGTGGTCAATACCATGCCCTGGTTCGCTGCTTTCATGGTGTTCTTCGCCATGGCCAATGCCGGCTTGCCGGGCACTTCCGGATTCGTGGGAGAGTTCATGGTGATCGTAGCCAGCTTCAAGGCGGATTTCTGGTTTGCATTTCTGGCTGCAACCACCTTGATTGTCGGCGCCGCCTATACCTTGTGGATGGTAAAGCGGGTGGTGTTTGGCGATATCGCCAATGACAATGTGGCTGCCTTGCAGGATATCAACAAGCGTGAAGCGCTGGTGCTGACTTCCCTGGCGATTGCCGTGCTGGTTTTGGGCCTGTGGCCCGAGCCGCTGGTTCAGGTCATGGATGCTTCTATTACCAATCTGGTCAATCATATTGCTGTTCCGAAACTGTAACTCCAGGTAAACCTGATGGATTTTAACGCCTCAACATTGCTATTCCTGCTGCCAGAGATCGTATTGCTCTCGGCCATCGCCGTCATTCTGGTGCTGGATTTGTTCCTTGATCAGAGCAAGCGCATGTTTACCTATGGCTTGTCTTTGGCCGCCCTGGTCGCAACCATGGCTGCTGTCATGCTGGGCGACAGCAGCAGCCGGGTAGTCATGCATGGCGCCTATGTGGTTGACGCCATGGGCAGCGTCCTGAAAATGGCGCTCCTGAGCGTGGGCATCTTCGCCTTTATCTATTCCCGCCGCTATCTCGCCGACCGCAATCTGTTCAAGGGGGAATTCTATGTGCTCGGATTGCTCGCGATCCTGGGCATGATGATCATGGTTTCCGCCGGAAGCTTCTTGAGCCTGTATCTGGGGCTGGAGCTGCTGGCCCTGAGCCTGTACGCCTTGGTGGCGTTCGATGGCGATTCCAAGCCAGGATCGGAAGCGGCAATGAAATATTTTGTACTCGGCGCATTGGCATCGGGCATGTTGCTGTATGGCATTTCCATGATTTATGGCGCTACCGGCATGCTGGACTTTGCCGGAGTCGCCAAGGTGATTGCCGGTGGCCAGGCGGATCAGACGGTATTGACTTTCGGTCTGGTGTTCGTGCTGATTGGCATCGCCTTCAAGTTTGGCGCCGTGCCTTTTCACATGTGGGCGCCGGATGTATATCAGGGCGCTCCGGTAGTGGTCACCGCATTTCTGGGCAGTGTTCCAAAAATTGCAGCCTTCGCCATGGCCATGCGTATTCTTGCAGAGAGCATGGGTGGTCTGGGGCCGGAAATGGGTTGGCAAGGCTGGCAGGGCATGTTGATCATTCTGGCGGTGCTTTCCCTGGCGTTGGGAAATGTCGTGGCTCTGGTGCAGGACAACATCAAGCGTATGCTGGCGTACTCCACCATTTCCCATGTGGGCTTTATCTTCCTGGGGCTTCTTGCCGGGGGTGACAAGGGCTATAGCGCTGCAATGTTCTATACCATCATCTACGCCCTGACTGCCGTAGGTGGTTTCGGCTTGCTCGCCATCATTAGCCGCAAGGGGCTGGAAGCGGAATATCTGCATGACCTGAAGGGGTTGAACAAGCGCAGCCCCTGGCTGGCGGCGATGATGTTGCTGATTATATTTTCCATGGCCGGCGTACCGCCCACCGTGGGTTTTTTCGCCAAGCTGTTCGTTCTGGACGCCCTGGTGAATGCGGATCTCCTGTGGCTGGCGTTGGTGGCGGTGTTCTTCTCCGTAATTGGCGCGTTCTATTATCTGCGGGTGATCAAGGTCATCTATTTCGACAAGCCGGAATCCGAGGAACCCATTGTTGCAAATGCGGATGCCAGGCTGGCGATTTCCGTCAATGGCCTAGCCATGCTGTACTATGGCATCTTTCCCGCCTCTCTACTGGCTGTGTGCCAGGCGGCAATCGCCGCCTTATAAGGGCCATACCCAAATGATCATTGGGATTGATACTGCGATAATCAGTATCTCCAATGGCAGGCCCATGCGCCAATAATCGCCAAAACGATAGCCGCCCGGCCCCATGATCAGGGTATTGTTCTTGTGTCCTATGGGGGTGAGGAAGGCGCAGGATGCTGCAACCGCCACCACCATCAGAAATGGATCGGGGTTGACTCCAAGCCGGTCGGCAATGTCCAGGGCGATGGGGGCGGCAATAACGGCGGTTGCGGTATTGTTCATGACATCGGAAAGAGTCATGGTGACGACCATTAGCAATATCAGCACCACCACTGGTGAATAACCGGCAGACAGGCTGGTGATGGCGTCCGCGATCAATGCTGTTCCACCACTGGATTCCAAGGCGCTGCCGATAGGAATCATGGAACCCAGCAACACGATGACCGGCCACTCTATGGAGTTGTAAACATGCCGGGCCTGCACAATGTT
>Ga0256834_1002293_pt1 | contig 12207 bp, 9 predicted proteins | sample 4281140metaG_FD_190536 | JGI IMG/M metagenome (GOLD analysis project Ga0256834, IMG submission 190536) | Hydrothermal vent microbial communities from East Pacific Rise, Pacific Ocean - 4281-140 | ecosystem: Environmental > Aquatic > Marine > Hydrothermal vents | place: Pacific Ocean: East Pacific... | reverse complement strand
ACATAACTCCACCGGAGTGTGTACCTTTTTTTTTGCCTATGAAAAATATACTGCATCTCGAGTTGACAGGATCCACAAATGACGAAGCTATCCGGTGTGCCGTTGATGGTGCACCACATGGCTTTGCCGTTGTGGCTGCTGCACAGGAATCGGGCAGGGGGCGACTTGGTAAGGAGTGGATATCTCCTCCTGGGAGCGGACTTTACTGTTCAATAGTGCTGCGTCCCGAACTCCCCTTTGTCGAATTTTCCAGACTCACCCTCACCATCGGCCTTGCCCTCTGTCTCTGTGTGGAGGAACTCCTTCCTGATGCCGATTTCGGACTGAAATGGCCCAATGACCTCTACCATGAAGGATTGAAATGCGGTGGTATTCTGGTGGAATCCTCGCCTCATCAGAATGATGTGTCGGACTCCTTTGTGGTTGCGGGCATAGGGCTCAATGTGAATACCGTAAAAAAGATGTTTCCTGCAGCACTGCAGGAAAGTGCCACATCTCTTGCTCTCATAGCAGGCCATGAGTTTGACATGGAGGAGCTCTTTCACAAGCTGCTCACGAGTGTATTGCAGTATGTGAAGATTCATGAGACAGCTGGATTTGCCACAATTCTCAGAGAATGGCGGAAAAGGGATATTCTTCTCGGGCGGGAGATGCAGTGGGTTACCAGAGGACGGAAGATCATTACCGGTCGCGGGCTGGGGCCGGATGCAAGCGGTCAGCTCCTTGCTGAAGATGCCTCCGGCAGGGTCCATGAGATACTTTCAGGAGATGTACAGCTGGCAGAATCCGTCGGGGGAAAATAAAAAAACCTGCACGGCCGTGTCGGCCGTACAGGTCATCAGCAAAACAGCAGATATCCTGCTGAAATCAGTTAGTAGCGGTAGTAGTCAGGTTTGTAGGGCCCTTCAACCGGTACACCGATATAATCCGCCTGTTCCTTGCTCATGGTGGTGAGATGGACTCCGATTTTATCAAGATGCAGTCTGGCCACCTTCTCATCAAGATGTTTGGGGAGAAAATAGACTTTGTTTTCATAGGCTGAAGAGTTCTGCCATAACTCCATCTGGGCAAGAACCTGATTGGTAAAAGAGTTACTCATAACAAAACTCGGATGGCCCGTTGCGCAGCCGAGGTTCACAAGCCTTCCTTCTGCCAGGACAATGATCTTTTTGCCATCGGGGAACACCACGTGATCCACCTGGGGTTTGATGTTTTCCCAGGGAAGGTCCTTGATTCCCGCTATGTCGATTTCAGAATCGAAATGACCAATATTACAGACAATGGCCTCGTCGGGCATCTGCTCCATGTGGGCTCTGGTGATAACATTGAGGTTTCCGGTGCAGGTAACGTAGATATTACCCACTGAGGCAATCTCGTCCATGGTGACCACCCTGTAGCCTTCCATGGATGCCTGGAGGGCGCAGATGGGATCCACTTCGGTCACATAGACGGTAGCACCCATGCCACGAAGCGCCTGGGCACAGCCCTTGCCTACGTCTCCGTATCCTACAACAACGGCATTTTTCCCGGCAATCATGACATCTGTTGCACGTTTAATACCATCGATCAGGGACTCACGGCAGCCGTAGAGGTTGTCGAATTTGGATTTGGTGACAGAGTCATTGACATTAAAGGAGGGACACATCAGCTTTCCGTCGCGTGCCATCTCGTTTAAGCGATGCACACCGGTGGTGGTCTCTTCAGAGATGCCTTTGATATCCTTCATCTCATCCTTGTATTTATCATGCATGATAAGTGTGAGGTCACCGCCATCATCAAGAATCATGTTGGGACGCCATCCGTCGGGACCGAAGATGGTCTGGTCAATGCACCACCAGAATTCCTCCTCGGATTCACCTTTCCAGGCAAAAGTCGGGATCCCGGCTTCTGCCATGGCAGCTGCAGCGTGATCCTGAGTGGAGAAAATGTTACAGGAAGACCAGCGGATTTCAGCGCCGAGATCCACCAGTGTTTCCATGAGTACGGCCGTCTGGATTGTCATGTGAAGACATCCGGCAATGCGGGCACCTTTTAATGGCTGGGAATCCTTGTACTCTTCACGCAGTGCCATGAGTCCCGGCATTTCAGTCTCTGCAATCTTCACTTCTTCTCTTCCCCATGCAGCCAGGGACATATCGGCAACTTTATAATCGCTCATCAGGTCTGTTTCCTTCTCTTGTTATCGTGTGTTTAGATTCCGGCGTCGCTTTTCAAAAGTTCTGCCTTATCGGTTCGCTCCCAGGTGAAATCGTCGAGCTCACGGCCGAAATGACCGTAGGCGGCGGTTGCCTGATAAATGGGTCGGAGCAGGTTCAACTGTTGTACAATGGCTTTTGGGCGAAGATCGAAATTTCTGCCGATAAGCTCTATGATGGCGGCATCATCAATCTTTCCTGTTCCAAAACTGTTGACGTTGATGGATACCGGCTGGGATATTCCAATGGCATAGGCTATCTGTACTTCAATTTCTGAAGCAATTCCTGCGGCAACGAGGTTTTTTGCAACATAACGTCCCATGTAGGCGGATGATCTGTCAACCTTGGAAGGGTCCTTGCCTGAAAAGGCACCACCACCATGGGATCCTTTGCCGCCGTAGGTGTCTACTATGATTTTACGTCCGGTGAGGCCGCAGTCTCCAACGGGACCGCCGATGACAAAGCGTCCGGTGGGGTTGATGAAATATTTGGTGTTTTCATCGACCATGTCGGCAGGAAGGGTGGGTTTGATGATAAGTTCCATTACACCTTCTTCAAGATCTTCGTGGCTAACGGATTCGTCATGCTGAGTGGAGAGAACAACGGCCTCCACACGTTTTGGTTTGTTGTTTTCATACTCGATTGTAACCTGGCTTTTGGCGTCGGGCCGCAGCCATGGAAGTTTTCCTGATTTTCTCACATCAGCCTGACATTTTACCAGACGGTGGGAGTAGGTGATGGGCATGGGCATGAGGACTCGGGTTTCATCACAGGCATAGCCAAACATGAGTCCCTGGTCACCGGCTCCCTGGTTAAGATCCATACCGCTTCCCTCATCAACACCCATGGCAATATCAGTGGACTGTTTATCAATGGAGGTAAGAACGGCGCAGGACTGCCAGTCAAAACCCATGTCTGAAGAGTTGTAGCCAATGGATTTGATTGTCTGCCTTACAACCTCTGGCATGTCAACCCAGGCACTGGTGGTGATTTCACCTGCAATAACGGCCATACCGGTGGTGACCATGGTTTCACAGGCGACACGGCCTGCAGGGTCCTGGGTGAGGATGGAATCGAGAATGGCGTCGGATATCTGATCTGCAACTTTATCTGGGTGTCCCTCTGAAACAGATTCAGAAGTGAACATATGATTGGACATGAAAGTTCTCCGTTAATTGAACAGGTTATAAACAGCGATGAAAATAGTTGAAGAATATGATAATCTTTAGAATTCATGCTGAAAAATATATTGGGAAACTTACAATATGACGCTGAAATGCACGGTTGTCAAGGATAAACACCCTCTTCGGCGAGGTGCCTGTTTAAAAGCAGATTGCTGAATTTTTCAGAGTGATTACTTTAGAGAGAAACTTCAGTCAGGCGCACTGGAAAACCGGTAGAAGTGACTTAAATTGCAGGAGCATAAGAGTATGTCCATTGAAGAAGCCAGGGAAGTTCTGGCCATCGAGGAACAGGGGCTTTCCGCTGTGCGGGAACGGATTGGAGAAGAGTTTAACCGTGCGGTTGAAACAATTCTTTCCTGTCCAAGCAGGCTGGTTATAACAGGTATTGGTAAATCCGGAATAATAGGGCAGAAGATATCTGCAACACTCAACTCAACGGGCACTCCTTCATTTTTCCTCCATCCGGTGGAGGCAATGCACGGCGACCTTGGAATGGTCATTGCCTCCGATGTGGTTATTGCCATATCCTATTCGGGCGAGACAACTGAACTTAACGGCCTGCTGGTGAGTTTAAAAAAACGTGGTACAGCGATAATCGCCATGACCGGCGGCAGTGAGTCCACACTGGCCCGTGCCAGTGATATCGTCCTTGATATCAAGGTTCCCATGGAGGCATGTCCCCTTGGGCTGGCACCAACTGCCAGCACCACGGCGACCCTTGCCATGGGAGATGCTCTTGCTGTTGTACTGTTGCGAAAGAAACGCTTTCAGGCCGAGGATTTCCGTGAGAATCATCCGGGCGGCAGTCTTGGAGAGAGGCTGAAGGTGAATGTCAGTGAGGTGATGCTTAAAGGTGATGCCGTTCCCAGTGTGAAGAATGGCACCACTGTGGCAGAGGCCGTCGCCGTACTGAACAGGGAAAACATAGGTGCCGTTCTTATTGTGGACGAGTCGCAAAAGGTCCAGGGCATTATTACTGATGGAGATGTGAGGCGCGCCGTTGCAGAAGGCTGTCGCCTGGAGACTGTGAATGTTGATGACCTGATGACTGCAACTCCCGTCACCATCAGGGATACAATGCAGGCAGTTGATGCCTTGAGTATAATGCAGCAGCATGAGATAACGATACTTCCAATCGTTGGTGGCGAAGAGGAGATGATAGGTATTCTGCATCTTCACGATCTTCTGGGTAAAGGTGAATTCAGGTTTCTGGTGTGAGGGAAAAATATGTGTCAGATGAGTGTACTGGTCCGTGGATCAGATGATGATGAGCTGGTGATGGAGAGCGTTACCCGGCTTGATGTCAAAGATGGCGGAATTGAGGTTGCCACCTTTTTTGAAGAACCAAAATTTGTGGCTGATGTAACTGTACAATCCATCGATTTTCTTGGTGGAAAGGTGTATCTGGAAAAGAAAAAAAAGGAGTGCCAGGGCAAATGAATGAGGTGGAAAAACTACGGGTGTTGCTGCCGCACTGGATTGAGCATAACCAGGGGCATGCAGAGGAGTGCAGGAAATGGGCGGATCAGCTTGATGATGAAAATGTGTCTTCAAGTCTGAAGGGTGCTCTGGAGGCTATGGAGCAGGTGACCCGGCAGCTGCAGGATGCACTCGACAAGGCTGGTGGACCGATGGACGACAAGGCCCATGGCCATCATCATCACCATCATCACTGAGAGAAGAGCTATTCTCTCAGTGCAGGGCAGTTGAAGAATAGCCGGGAGAGGTTTTTCCCGGCTATTCTTCTGTGTAAAAGCTCCAGCTTTTGGTGGCAGGTGAGTAGAGATAATCCATCTGAAGCCGGAGTGGGCGTCCTCCGGCGGTTTCGGTGCATTGCATCCGGAAGAGGATTTTGTCACCGATATTCTTCAGATATTCTACTTTGGGCGCACTGAGCACAGAACGGGTGGCCGCCGGATAGTGCTTGCGGAAGAGTTTCTCAAAGTTCTCCGTCAGGTAGTTCGACTGCTCCACCAGCAGGGCCTCTTTTTCTGCATCCTTGATCTGCGAGGCGATCTCCTGAAGGATGGTCTTGAATTCCTTCATCTCGGCGAACTGGCTCGAATTGATTGATTGCTGGATATTCTTCAGTTTCTCTATGGCTGCCGGATATTTCTCAGATTTAAGATACTTTGCGACATCCTGCTTGTCTTTGATAATGGATGCGTAGAGCATGATCCGTGACAGTTTAACCCGGCTTTCCCTGGTGTTGATTTTACTCAGCAGCTTGGAATTTTCCTCCAGGAGAAGAATCGCCTTTTCATACTGTTCAATAACATCATCCCACTGAGCCGCCGCAAAGGCCTTTTTCCCCTTCTCGATGGTCATGTAGATCTTCGTTTTTGCAATATTTTCGTGGAGGCTGGCGATGGTGTCAGACTCTGCAAGGTCCAGTTTTTTGACAAGATCCAGGGCGAGCTGGTAGTTTGTTAAAGCACCGCTCCAGTCACCATTGTTAAAGGCTTTATGGCCCTGATCCCGGAGTGTATTGAACTTTGACTGATTGGAGAGCAGTTCAAGCTGTGTAATATCCTCGGCAAGGACATTCGGGTTGGACTTGGCAAGCTTCAGGGCCTTTCCAAACTGCTCGTTGGCACCTTCCCAGTCAGATGTTGCAAGGTATCGTTCACCGGCAAGCATGATGCTGTTGAATTGAGCCCGAGGCAGCTTCTGGCGAACTTCAGCCAGAAGCGGTGCATCTATGAGAGTTGTCTTTTCGGCAATATTCAGGGCCTTGGTGTAGCTGTTCACAGCCTCACTCCAGAGTTCCTTTTTGTAGAAGGAATCTCCGTTCTTTTTGGCATTCTGAAAGGCCAGCAGCAGTTCTTTGGTTGACTTGGTGACGTACTTGCCATTCACCAGGGTCTTTCCGGCAAGTCCCTGGCGAAGTTTCGGAGATGCAAGGAGGAGACGGATCTCCCGGGAGAGTTTCTCCTTCTCGTTCTGTTTTACCATTCGCACTTCAGCGGTCAGGCTGAGTGCCTCGTCGCATTTTTTCTGGGCACCCTGGAAATCGTTGTCATTGAGCAGTGTCTGGCATTCAGTAAACTTTTTCTGCGCCATGTTCAGGTTTGAACCCAGAGAAAAATAGGTGAAGACCAGAGTTGCCAGGAGTGCTACGCTACCAAGTCCCAGGGCAATGAGGAGCCACTTTTTACTCACGGCCTTGGTTTCTTCAAAAAATGTCCTTTTGCCGGGAGCGGGTGGAGCTGTTTCCTCTTCCTGCTCTGCAGATTCTTCCTCGCTGCTGTCAGTACTGCCGGGGAGCCAGTCACCAAGGAGGTCAAAGGCCTGCTGGACGCGTTCCAGAGATTCCTGGAGCATGGGGTAGTCAGAGACCAGTTTTTCAATGGATTTGTATTTCTCCATTGCCTCCTTCTGTTTTCCCTCATGTTCAAGAGTGTTTGCCTCACTGAACAGGGCCATGGCCTGATCCATGGCAGTCTGGATCTGCTGCTCAAGCTCTGCCCGTCCCTCAAATTCTTCGCTGATGGTCTGCAGTTCTCTGGACAGGGCCTGAAATCGTTTCTGTTTTGCAATGATGCGCAGCCGGTCAACATCGATTCCATTTTGCGGGAGAGGCTCATCCTCAAGGGTGAATGTATCACCGAAGTCATTGTCATCAAGGGTATCAATACTGTCAAGTTCTATCGGCTTTTCAACATACGGAATGTCTGCAGGCGGCAGCTCTGCCTCAAAATCGATGGTATCAAAGGGAAGTTGATCGCCATTATTTCTGTACCACTCTGCAGCTTCTTCGTTAAAGGCATTGTTGCTGGAGTAGATCTCTCCAGCGATCATCTTCCCGATATGGAGAATAAGGGTCACGATGGATTTGTCAGACTCCCATATATCACCGATACAGATGGCTGATGAATCAAAGTCGGGGTGGAATGTCGGACTTTCCGGCAGGCAGTTCGGGGGGAAGTGAGGGAACCCAAATGGCAGTGAGATGGAAACAGTATGGTTGTCGCAGCTGTAGATATCTCCTTCGCTTTCTTTGCAGAGGCCCTTAATATCGTAAGTAACTGTGTATTGTTCAGGTGGATTACCCTCCCCCGCGGTGACGGTGATGCGGGGGATATTGGTAAAATATTCAGTTACTTCTTTGAATACAGAGTCGAGTTGATTGCTGGTTTTATTCATAGCAGAATAGAGCCTAAAGGAAGGGGCAGGCATGCCTGCCGGTCCGGGAATCGTTATTATTTTAATATATTAAATATGATAGATATTGCAAGTATAGCAGTAACTTCTGGTAAAACAAAAATATTTGTTACAATAATAAAAAAAATATTTTTTTATCATCAAGACAGTGTGTCTGTGGTAACGTGAAGAGTGATGAAGAATTTACAATTACATTTTAAAATAATCGCAGACAACAACTGTCCTCTTTACGATAAAGGCGAATTGCTGGCACTTTCCGAGAAGGCTCTTTCCTGTCCGGAAAATAAGGCAACATGTCTGATTCTTGTGCGGGAGATGACCAATATTCTGTTTGGTCTCCTCGACTCCGGACCTGATCTTGAGAAGATTGAGGATACAACCTACAGTTGCAGCGGCTGCACCGGGCTCATCAAGTTTAAACGGATTTCAGCGGAAGATGCCCGACAGGCGGGAAATCAGACAGAGCTTCCCCTTGATCCGGATGCCGAGGCTCTGCTGGCCGAAATACAGGATTTTCCTCTTATTCAGGCGGTCCCGGATTCGCAGCTCTGCAGGGTTGTTCGCTCCTTTCGCAGGGAGCGTCTTCCTGCCAATACCACTTTTATCAGCAAGGGACAGAACTGTCTCTATCTCTATCTTATTCTGTCTGGAGATATCGTGGTCTCCGATTCATCACTGGTCATTGCAAGCCTGGGTCCTGGAGATATCTGCGGTGAGATGAGTTATCTCGGTGGAGATGTTGCCGGTGCAGATGTGCGGACAGTAACGGAGTCGGAGGTGCTCTCCGTTTCAGGTGATGCCTTCAGCAAACTTCTTGATCGTATTCCGGAACTGCAGCTTTTTATGGCAAAAATCCTGGTACAGCGCCTCACCCAGTCCAATGCCAGCCACTTTGATACCTTTGACGCCTGTATGAGCGGCTGGATTCGTGAGATGCCGCCCGCAGAACTTTTCCAGATCTTCCATATGAACCAGAAAACCGGTGTCCTTGCCATGGATCTGCCCCAGGGTGAGGCCAAAGTTTCCTTTCGTGAAGGCTGTGTCATCAATGCCCAGTACAGAGACAAATCCAACCAGGCAGCTATCTTTGCCATGCTTAAAGAAAAGGAGGGGCGCTACACCTTTACAACGGGTCTCTCTCCGGAAGAGATGAAGGCCGCTGAGATCGGCGACTTCATGATGCTCCTCATGGAGGGCATCAAACGGGTGGATGAATCCGGGGAAGAGGGGTGATTCCCTTCCAGGACTGCTACCTGTCCCGGAAGGGTGGCAGGTCCAGGATCTCCATAAAACTGTTCACATGGTATTCAGCGGCAAGTGCTGTATTTCTGAATGCGATAAGCCGCATGCCGCATCTCTCGGAATGTTCCCTGTCAATGATGGAATCTCCAATGTAGATGGCTTCATCAACGGTACAGCTGCAGTGTTCCAGAATTTCAAGGAGCGCATCCGGAGCAGGTTTGGGCCTTTTTGCGTTTTCAGCGGTCATCACCTTGACAAAGTAGTCCTTGAGTTTGAATATCTCAAGGATCGGCTCCATGGTGTTGGTACGATTGGTGGAAACGGCTAGCTGGTAGCGAGGCCTGCAGATATCGAGAAATTGAATCAGGTCCTCTTCCATTTTCATGAATTTCAAAAACGGTGCATAGCCGGTCTCTTCACGAAAACGATCAACCGCAGCAAGGTCCTGATCCGGATAGTGGCGGAAGATGTGAGCAACAGACTCTGTCACATTGTGAATGTGAACATACTCCAGTTCCTCATCGTCCATTGCCGGATAACCGAAGTGCTGCAGCAGGTGATTGTAATAGGTCCGGTTTGCAGATTTGGAGTCAAACATCACTCCGTCACAGTCGAAAATTACGAGTTTCAGGGTCATTGGGTAAAGAGTATTTTCTGGAGCCATTGAATGCCGAAGAGGAGCAGCTGTTCATCTGTTTTGAGGGCATCTTTGCGGGCAGGGTACTCATCCTGTTCCGGGAGACTGCCAATATCCAGCTGCATGCGGAAGCTGTCAAGGTCGTACAGCGCCAGTACAAAGTATTCCGTCTGCTCACTGCTGAGCTGCATTCCGCTTCTGATCTGTTCGTGTTGCAGAAGGCTTGCCACCTGGTCGTTGAAGTAATTGTAGTCCTGCAGTCCCTGCCCCTCACTGTATCTGCCGGCTGTCTGTTCCACATCTTCCTGAAAACCGTTGCAGTGTGATTCCCGCAGGAGAACAAAAAACTCCTGCATGGAGTTGTCCTGCTGGCGGATGGCAGCCCTTCCCATGGGGTAGGCCCGGCAGGCTCCGGGGCGACCCTGGTAGACGGTACAGCCGTCTTTGGAAACAAAGACGCAGGAGGCCTGACCATCATCCACCATGGTGAGGTAGAAACGTGGAAAGGCGTCTTCGGGCTCCTGTTCGCGGATTACGTAACTGTCGAGAAATGTACTGGAATCAAGATTTTTCTCACGTTTAAGCCGCAGTATATCATATGGAGTAAGGGCAAGTTCCAGCTGACGGCAGCAGTCGGTGAAACAGTCCACAGCGGGGTGACAGGAGAATTGAAATGGATCATCCTCCTCAATGCGGCTGACGTTTTTAGGGAGTTGGACCTCTTCCATGGCCTCAGCTTTTCTTTGCAGGCCACAGGCTGAGCAGGGGGCTGGCAATGAAGATTGATGAGTAGGTACCGACCAGAACACCAAGAAGCAGCGCAAGGGAGAAGTTGTGGATCACGGAACCGCCGAAGAAAAACAGTGCCAGAAGAGTCATGGCCGTAGTCAGAGAGGTGACACATGTTCTGCCCATCACCTCATTGATACTGCGATTAATCTGTTGCAGCAGGGAATGATCTTCTGACTTGATCATATTTTCGCGAATTCGGTCAAAGATAACAACAGAGTCATTGAGCGAGTATCCGGCAAGGGTCAGCAGGGCCGTGACGATGAGCAGGGTGATTTCAACATCAAGGAGCCAGCAGATACCAAGCACCACAATGACATCGTGGAAGGTGGCAATGGCCGCTGCCAGGCCGAAACGGATATCAAAACGCATGGCCAGATAGATAATAACCCCCAGAAGTGAGATGAAAATTGCCTGGATGGCCTTGTTTCGCAGTACCGCACTGACCGATGAGCCGATTTCCGACTGGCTTTCAAGGGTGAAACCTTTTTCAGGCATCTTGGTGGCAAGCAGTGTTGTGATCTGCTCACTGAGGTCACCAACCACCTCTTCTGATTTCTTTATCTTCACAATCAGGCGATGTTCGCCTTCAACTTCCTGAAGATTGGCGTTTTTGAAGCCATTGTCACCAAAGACGGATCGTACTTCATCCATGGTGAAGTCTGCGGTTGCCTTGTACTGCAGCAGCGAGCCACCGGAAAAATCAACACCCATGTTGGCCTTGCCGCGGGCAATCTGGATAAAGGCCACCAGGCCGATCAGTACCAGGACTCCGGAGATGGCAAAGGTGATCTTTCTGATTTTCATAAAGTCAAGGTTCGGCTTCTTCACAAACTGCATGAAGTTGAGCTTTTTCATGGACTTGAATGAGTAGAGAGTGTCAAACATCAGGCGTGAACAGAAAAGAGCGGTGAAGAGGTTGAAAATGATACCCAGCGACAGGGTGATGGCAAAGCCTTTGATGGGCCCTGTTCCAAACATGAACAGTGCCATGGCGGTGATCAGAGTTGTTACCTGGGAATCGACAATGGTCCAGAAGGCCTTGCCAAAACCTCCATCCACACTGGATTTAACAGATTTTCCAAGATCATACTCTTCCCGCATTCGTTCAAAGATGAGTACATTGGCATCCACGGCCATTCCTATGGAGAGGATGATACCTGCAATACCCGGCAGGGTGAGGGTGGCGTTTAAAATGGCCAGCCCTGTGAAAAGAAAGAGGATGTTTAAGATAAGGGCTATGTTGGCGATAATACCGGAAAGTCGGTAGTAGATGGCCATAAAGACCAGAACGATGAGGGCTCCGAAGATACCCGATGTCATCCCCTTTTTGATGGAGTCCTGTCCAAGGCTTGCTCCAACGGTCATGTTCTGGATGATATCGACCGGAGCAGGGAGTGCACCGACACGGAGGACAATGGCGAGATCCGCAGCATCCTCATGGGTGAAACTGCCGCTGATCTGGGCAGATCCGCCAAGGATTTTTTCGCGGATAACAGGAGCGGAGCGAACCACGTCATCAAGGACAATGGCCATTCGTTTACCCACGTTTTCCTCGGTAAGTTTTGCAAATACCCGGCCGCCCTTGGATGTGAAATCAAGGGAAACATAGGGTTCGTTGAACTGGTTGGAGATTCTGACCTGGGCATTCTTGACCATCTCTCCTGTCATCAGGATGCGGTTGTCAAGAAGAATGGGGCGGATGATTTCCTTGCCGGTCTGGCTGTCTGTGTCCTTTTCAATATAGATCCTGGTGTTTTCCGGGAGTCTGTTCTGCAGGGCACGGTTCAGTTTGGCAAGCTCTTCATGGCTGGCCCAGTTTCCGTTCCACTGTCCGGCGACGCGTGCCTCTTCTGCAAGCTGACCGATGTTGATCCCGGCCGCATCGGCCACCCGTTTGAATTCAAGCTGTGCCGTGTCGCCGAGGAGTTTCAGGGCACGTTTGGGGTCTTTGACGCCGGGCAGCTGGACCACAATCTCAGACTCGCCCTGGCGG
>Ga0256834_1002292_pt1 | contig 12209 bp, 10 predicted proteins | sample 4281140metaG_FD_190536 | JGI IMG/M metagenome (GOLD analysis project Ga0256834, IMG submission 190536) | Hydrothermal vent microbial communities from East Pacific Rise, Pacific Ocean - 4281-140 | ecosystem: Environmental > Aquatic > Marine > Hydrothermal vents | place: Pacific Ocean: East... | reverse complement strand
TGGTCACTTTTTTATGAATTGGCTTTGGTGATAAATTTTGTGCCAATGAATTAATTGCCGCACGCCGCTGCATATCATTATTTGAAGCTAGTGGTGATTTTGCAACAAATTTTGCTAATTCTGATAACGCACTATTATTATTTTTTACTTCACTCATTTGGGAACTACTCCTTACTTTACATTTGTTCCAAAAACTTTTGTTCTGCCGTGTTAGTTTTATCCTCCAACTATTAGGCAGTTGATATTATTTTCCTTTAATCTCTCACAGGTTGATTTAGCTTGGCTAACATCACCAAAGCCAGAAAAACGGGCACGGTATATTTTTTGCCCATACTTATTAGTTTGCTCAATAAATGAGCGTCTATTGCTTAATTCAGGCACTAGGTTTTTTGCGTTTGCAATTAAATTATTTGCAGTTTTAGTTGAGCTTACTGCCCCAACCTGCAATGCCCAACTTGCTGATTTACTAGGCTTAGTTGCTTGATCGATTGAGCCAGAGGTCATTAAATCAATCGCTTGCGTGCCAGGTGTTCTAACTATTGGAGCAACGCCTATGTTAGCTGGGGGCATAAGCGCTAAAGCGCCTGAATTTTGAGGGAAACCACGAGTATCACTTATCCAATTACCAATGATATCAATTGGTCGCATTGCCACTTTCACTGGCGCAGTCCTGACTGGCGCAGTCTTAACTGGTGCAACCCTAATTGGCTCAGGTCGTGTAGCATTTATTGCCGCTAAATTTATTGGTGTTGCTGCGGTGGTTGTATTTGCTAATAAATTTATTGGGCGACTTATTGGTGTTGGGCTAGATATGCTAGTATCAATACTTGCCAAAGCAATAGGCTGAGATATTGGGGCAACAACTGGAGTTGAAGCGATAAGGCTAGCAGATGGCATGCGGTTTTTTAGGCGAGGCATTGGTGTTACTTGCACTGCTATTCTAGTCATTGTGCCAGAACTTCTTGGCTTGGCAATTCTTGCTTGCGCCACATAATTACCTCTACGTGCTTTAGTTAAGTTTGATCTAACTAATGAGGCTACTTTTGCATTTCTTTGATTGCCGCTATCAAACCCAAAAGCTACTACTACAATATGACGATTGTTTTTGCGTGCGGCGGTTAATAAATTAAAACCTGAAGCACGGATATAACCAGTTTTAATGCCATCAACACCATTCTGCCCAAGCAATCTATTGTGATTACCATAGGTTCTGCCTTTATACTTAAAACTACGGGTTTGGAAGTATTTATAATATTTGGGGTAGTGCTGATAAACAGCAATACCAAGGCGAGATTGATCTCTAACGGTTGTTACTTGCCTTGAATTTGGCAGACCTGAAGCATTTGCATATGTTGTGCGTTTCATGCCCAAAGCACGGGCAACCTTTGTCATTCTTTGTGCAAATTTTGTTTCAGTGCCAGAAATATGCTCGGCAATTACACGTGCTACATCATTTGCAGATTTTGTTACTAAAGCTTTGATTGCATTTTCAACGCTTATTGTTGAGCCAACTTTTAGACCAAGCTTTGATGGCACAGCGTTTGCGGCATGTTTTGAAACTCGCATGCGAGTTGATAATTTCATGCGACCTGATTCTAATTCTTGGAATACTACATAAAGTGTCATTACTTTTGTTATTGATGCTGGGTATCGTGGGGAGTCTGCTGCACGGGAATAAAGAGTTTTGCCAGATTTTGCATCAACAACAATTCCAGCATAAGCACGCTTTGCTGCAGCGGCATTGGCGGGAATTGCAACCATTAAAGAAGAAAAAACAATACAAAAAAGCACAATAAGCGCTCTTTGTAAAAAGCCTAAAACCACAAGATTTTGGGACGTTACCCGATAAACCAACTCAACATACTCCCAGACGATACACTGTCTGCACTCAAAACTAAATCAACCCGATAAAAACAATCGGTTACTAATGTTGTTTTTACGACACGGAGAGTTACAATTGTGTAAAGTTTGGTATATATTTATTAAAATTTGAATCTTTTTGGTAAGCAACTTCTTAACATTTGCCAAAATTTACCCACATAGTGGGGGCAGGCTGTGTTTTTAGAGCAAAAGATGGATTGATTTATGAGTAAAAATTTTTCGCAAGGAAAAAAGAATAATGCAGATGATGAATTTGAAGCGGGGATTGCTACAAAATCTAGGGCGAAAACTAAGCGCCCTTCGTTATATCGTGTGTTATTGTTAAACGATGATTATACGCCGATGGACTTTGTAATTCATATTTTGCAAGATGTTTTTAATAAATCTAGCGATGATGCGGTAAAAATTATGCTTTTGGTTCATAACCAAGGAAAAGGTGACTGTGGGGTTTTCCCTTATGAGGTTGCCGAGACAAAAGTTACACATGTGATGGATAAAGCAATAAAAAATTCTCACCCGCTTAAATGTGTGATGGAAAAACAATAGGAGTATAATATGCCCTCATTTTCTAAAAGTTTAGAAAAATCACTTCATGATGCGATGAATTTAGCTTTTTCACATTCACATGAATTTGCAACACTTGAGCATCTATTATTATCGCTAATGCAAGATACGCATGCGCTTAACGTGCTTAATGCTTGTGATGTTGATATTGAAATTTTGATAATGGATTTGGAAGAATTTATTGATGCTGATTTGAGTGGTATTAAAATTGATAATTTGACTGAATCACAACCGACGGCTGCTTTTCAGCGAGTTATTCAGCGTGCGGTTATTAATGTGCAATCTAGTGGGCGTGAAGAGGTTACGGGCGCTAGTGTGTTGATTGCGATTTTTGCTGAACGTGATAGCCACGCAGTATATTTCTTAGAGCAACAAGATATGAGTCGGCTTGATGCGCTTAACTATATTTCGCACGGAATTACTAAGTCGGGGATAGTTGAGCCGTCGTTTTTGCACGATTTTGAGCGAGAGGGTTCTAAAGTTGAGGGTAATGAAGAGGCGGCGAAATCATCTGCGCTTGCGGATTATTGTATTAATCTGAATGAAAAAGCTAATAATGGCAAAATTGATCCGCTAATTGGGCGTAACAAAGAATTACTTCGCACAATTCAGGTGCTTTGCCGCCGATCAAAAAACAATCCAATTTTTGTTGGTGATGCAGGGGTTGGTAAAACTGCTATTGCTGAGGGTCTGGCTCGTAAAATTATTGAAAATGATGTACCGCAAGCACTTAAAGACGCAATAATTTTTTCACTGGATATGGGTGCATTAATGGCTGGCACTCGCTATCGGGGCGATTTTGAAGAGCGGCTAAAAGCAGTGATTAAAGAAATTGAGAGTGAAAAAGATTATATTCTTTTTATTGATGAAATCCATACTATTATTGGGGCTGGTTCGACTTCTGGTGGCTCGCTTGATGCCTCAAACCTGCTTAAACCTGCGCTTGCGTCGGGTGATATTCGCTGTATTGGCTCAACTACTTATCAAGAATTTCGTCAGTTCTTTGAAAAAGACAGGGCGCTGGTTAGGCGATTTCAAAAAATTGATATTAACGAGCCAAGTATTCCTGATAGCGTGGAAATTCTTAAGGGGCTTAAGCCTTATTACGAGGATTTTCATGGGCTTAAATATTCTGATGATGCAATTAAAGCGGCGGTAGATTTATCTGCTCGTTATATTAATGATAAAAAACTACCAGATAAAGCGATTGATGTGATTGATGAGGCGGGGGCTAGCCAGAAACTTTTGGCAAAAACTAAACGTAAAAAGCTTATCAATGTGGCGCATATTGAAGCAACAATTGCGAGTATGGCACGCATTCCGCCAAAGTCAGTTTCAAAATCTGATACTGAATTGCTGTCCTCACTTGAGAAAAATCTTAAATTAGTAGTTTTTGGGCAAGATGAGGCAATTGAGAGTTTGAGTTCTGCAATAAAACTGGCTCGTGCTGGTTTGCGTGAGCCTGAGAAACCGATTGGCTCTTATCTGTTCACAGGCCCAACTGGGGTTGGTAAAACTGAAGTGGCAAAGCAGCTTGCGGATAGTCTTGGCATCGATATTCTTCGCTTTGATATGAGTGAATATATGGAGCGGCATAGCGTTTCTCGCTTGATTGGTGCGCCTCCAGGATATGTGGGTTTTGAGCAGGGTGGCTTGTTAACAGATGGGGTTGATAAAACTCCACATTGTGTTGTTTTACTTGATGAAATTGAAAAAGCTCACCCAGACTTATTCAATATATTATTGCAAGTTATGGATCATGGAAAATTGACCGACCACAATGGTAAGTCAATTAGTTTTCGTAATGTAATTTTGATCATGACATCAAATGTTGGGGCGCAGGAGTTGGCAAAAGGGCCAATTGGATTTGGTCGCAAGCGTGAGGTTGGTGATGATGAAGATGCAGTAAAAAGGGCGTTTACGCCAGAGTTTCGCAACCGCCTTGATGCGGTTATTTCTTTTGCTCCGCTTGCTTCGCAAATTGTTAGCAAGATTGTTGAGAAATTTATTTTACAGCTTGAAAATCAATTGTCTGAGCGAAATATTACGATAAATATTACTCCTGATGCGGCAGATTGGCTTGCTGTTAAAGGTTATGATGAGAGTATGGGGGCGAGACCTTTAGGGCGGGTTATCCAAGAGCATGTGAAAAAGCCTTTGGCAAATGAGGTGTTGTTTGGAAAGCTAAAAAATGGTGGTTCTGTGCAGGTGAAACTGAATGGAGAAGGGCAGGGTGCAAAGCTTGAATTTGACTATAGGGCGCCCACTAAACTCGCCAAACAAAGCCAAAAAGCTAAGTCAATGCGTACTCCAAAAGTGAGGGCTAAAAAAAAGAAAGCTAAGATTTGATGATTTACTTAGAAATAGTGCCTAGCCCTTATCTTTTTGCCGTATTTCATTCCAATAAGCATCAAGCTTTTCTAAGTCAGCTTTTTTAATCGCTATATTATCTTGTTTGCAACGCTGCTCAACATAGGCAAAGCGGCGCGTGAATTTTTTATTTGCGTCACGCAACGCCGCCTCTGGCTCAACGTCAAGATGACGAGCAAGATTAGTCACAGCAAACAGCAGGTCACCAATTTCTTCACGAATAGCCTTTTCGCCTTTATTATCTTCAACCGCTTCTTTAATTTCATCAAGCTCTTCAGTGCATTTGTTAAAAGTTGTCTGCCAATCAGGCCAATCAAAACCAACTTTTGCCGCACAATTTGAGAGCTTTTCAGCACGAGTTAAAGCGGGTAGGGGCTTTGCCACTTCATCAAGAATAGAGTGAATAATATCGCTTTCTTTTATTCCCTTTTTAGCAAATTTCTGTTCTTTCTCTTGTTGTTTAATTTTATCCCAACTAGCACGAGCAGATTTTGGGTCTTTTGCATTTGCATCACCAAAAACATGTGGGTGTCGGCGAATAAGTTTTTCTGTAATTGAATAAATTACATCTCCAATATCAAACAACCCTTGCTCTTTAGCTAAATGAGCATGAAAAATTGGCTGCAATAATAAATCCCCCAACTCATCTTGCAAATCAACATAATCTTGCCGCTCAATTGCATCAGCCACCTCATATGCTTCTTCAATGGTATAATGGCTGATTGAAGCAAAATCCTGCTCTAAATCCCAAGCGCAACCTGTTTTAGGATCACGCAACGACGCCATAATTTCAAACAGGCGGGTTATGTTTTTTGAAGGTTTCATTTGAGTTTCTTTCTTTGTATAATGTCTAAACCTAGTTGAGTTTGGTGTCTATATTCTCATTGGCCAAAATCATTAGCCTTACTCTGAACATAATATCCTTCGTTTTGTTCAGGGTGACACGAGTGGTGTTTGGGATTATTACATTGTGGGAATATTATGCTGGTCGCATAATATATATTATGGAACTTTATTGCATGTTATTTACATAAAACGTCGATTATTGGGCATATTCTCTGGCAACTTTGTTGCACTGTGCTAGATCGTTGTAAGTAAAATTATTCTCATTTCGTGTGATATGGTTACAAACTTTACTGCCCAATTAGAGCATTTTCTTATTGAAACACTTAATCAATATCCATTTTTATTTCTAAACCATCATAGGCTGGGCGAATGTGCTTTGGTAATTCTTTCTTCAAAATTTTATAATCAAGGTCGATATGTAAATTGGTCAGATACGCCTTTGATACATCGAGTTCTTCTATTAATGACACAGCCTGCTCGACATTAAGGTGGCATGGGTGGGTTTTATATCTTAATGCATCTAACACCCAAATTTTTACGCCATCTAACAACTCGTGTGAAGATTTTGGCAACTCAGATAAGTCGCAACTATAAGCGAAATCTGCAACTCGATAGCCTAGCGAAATGATGTTGCCATGTTGTTGCAAAAACGGCATTATTGCTAGAGTGCCGCCTGCTCCATCTATCTGTATTTGCTTGCCAGATTCAACCAAATTTGCGTTGAGAATTGGCTTATAATCACTGCCCACTGGCGTGGTGAAACAATAGGAAAATGCTGACATTATTCGCTTGGCACTAGCCGCTGCCATATAGGTTTCAATGCGCTTTTTTTGGCTCATTGCAATCACCCGCAAATCATCAATTCCATGCACATGATCGGCATGTTCATGCGTGTAGAATACTGCATCAAGATGTGTCACTTTAGCATCAAGCAATTGCTCTCGAATATCACAGCCTGAATCGATTAAAATATTGGTGGTTTTGTTTTTATTTAAGTCGCCGTTGCAACCTTTGGTTGCTTCCCCGACACCCCCGCCGCTGTCATAGCGTCCTGCTTGAATTAAAATTGAACAGCGGCGGCGGCGGTTTTTGGGATTGATGGGGTCGCAATTTCCCCACACTCCACCAATGCGAGGCACACCGCCAGACGAGCCGCAACCCAATATCGTAACTGTAAAAAATTGCGCTTGTTTTGTCATTCTTACAATTTCACCTTGCTGAATAATTTGGTGAAATTATTGGTGGTTATTTGGCTAATTTCTTCTAGCGATACGCCTCTTAACTCCGCCAATTTCTCAGCTGTATGACGCACATATGCTGGCTCACAGCTTTTGCCCCGATGCGGCGCAGGCGCTAAATATGGAGCGTCTGTTTCAACCAGAATCCTATCTGCAGGTGCAAATTGCGCTACTTGTTGAATTTCGAGCGCATTCTTAAAAGTGAGAATACCAGAAAATGAAAGATAACCTCCAAGCGCCAAGCCAGCTTTTGCCAGTTCTGCACCTGATGAAAAACAGTGTAAAATAAACGAGAAAGCCCCCTTTTGTGTTTCATTTTCTAAAATTTCAATCATATCATCATCAGCCGAGCGAGAATGAATAATTAGCGGCAATCCGGTTTCTCTTGCGGCGGCTATGTGACGTAAAAACCCCTTGCGTTGCGCCTCTTTGGGTGAATTATCGTAATGATAATCAAGTCCAACCTCGCCAATTGCTACACATTTTGGGTGCTGCGAAAACTTAATTAAGTCAGCAATTTGAATATGCAATTCTTCATGTGCATTATGAGGGTGTGTGCCTATTGAACACCAAATATTATCATATTTTTCTGCAATCGCTATGATTTTGTTATATTGCTCAACTCGAGTAGAAATAGTAACACAGCCCCCTACTCTTGCATCATTCATGCGAGCCAAAACGCCCTCAATATCGCTAGAAAGAGCATCAAAATCGAGGTGGCAATGACTGTCTATTAACATAGCTTAGCCTTTATCTTTTTCTACATAACGTGGGAAAATGCCCTGCGGAGTTGGCAATGACACCCCAGTTTTAAGCGCAAAATTATCACTAAGATGAGTAAATTCCCGCTCATCTTCCCTAACACCAAGCAAATCAAGCAATTTATTGGTTGATTCTGGCATAATCGGTTGCGCAAGAATTGCTACATGACGCAAAATTTCTGCCGTTACATAAAGCACCGTAGCCATGCGTTTGGGGTCAGTTTTTTTCAATGCCCAAGGTGCTTGCGCAGCAAAATACCTATTAGCATCGCTGACAACTTTCCAAATTGCTGCAACCATTTTATGAATTTCTTGATTTTCCATAAAGCCATTTGATATCTCAAGTAGCACTTTAGCGCTTTCTAATATCTCATTGTCCTCATTATTAAATTCACCCCTGCTTGGAACTCGTCCATCAAGGTTTTTAGTAATCATAGAAAGTGAGCGTTGCGCCAAATTGCCCAAATCGTTTGCCAAATCTGCATTGATGCGGTTGACTATCGCCTCATGCGAATAAGAGCCGTCCTGCCCCAGTGAAACCTCTGCCATGAAGAAATAGCGAATAGCGTCCAAACCATATTCAGCAACCATTGAGTGTGGGCTAATCACATTGCCCACAGATTTAGACATTTTCTCGCCTTTATTGTTCAAAAAACCATGCGCAAAAACTCGTTTTGGCAACTCAACGCCCGCAGAAAGCAAAAATGCAGGCCAATATACGGCGTGAAAACGAATAATATCCTTGCCCATCATATGCACATCAGCAGGCCAATATTTCCAGCGCTCTGCACCTTTATCAGGGTAGCCAAGCGCAGTAATATAATTTGTCAGTGCATCAACCCACACATACATAACGTGCTTCTCGTCCCCCGGAATTTTCACCCCCCAATCAAAAGTAGTGCGAGAAACGGAGATATCACGAAGCCCAGATTTGATAAAACTAACCACCTCATTGCGCCGCTGTTTGGGCAAAATAAAATCAGGGTTTTCTTCAATATGCGCTAATAACCTATCACCATAATTTGAGAGTTTGAAAAAATAACTCTCCTCCTCCACCCACTCAACGGGAGATCCAAGCGGCTCTCGGCGCACTCCATCATCGCCAAGTGTGGTTTCTTTTTCATCAAAATAACCCTCTTGGCGAAGAGAATACCAACCAGCATATTTATCAAGATAAATATCGCCATTCTCTTGCATTTTTTGCCATAAAGCCTGACAAGATTTATGGTGACGCTCTTCAGTTGTGCGAATAAAATCATCGTTTGATATATTTAACAAACTCATCATTTCTTGAAATTGCTTTGAGTTTATATCGGCCAATTCTTTGGTGCTAATGCCCTGCTCTATTGCAGTTTGCTGCATTTTTAGCCCATGTTCATCGGTGCCAGTTAAAAAGAACACATCACGCCCTTTTAACCGCTCAAAACGAGCAATAACATCACTCACCATTGCGGTATATGCGTGTCCGATATGCGGCGCACCATTGGGATAAAAAATTGGGGTAGTGATGTAGAAATTGTCTTTGTTCATTTTGCTCTAAATTCATTTAATATTGTAGGTTGAGTTATAATTGTAACAAGCGTCAAGAATTGCAACCATAGTTTGCTTTTTATCGAGATTATAAATATCAGCCTGATTAAACATCTCGTTTGCTTTGTCCCATAGTTTATTAATTGAAGCAAAGCGATATCGATTATTTATATTGTTTTTTGCAACAAAATTTGCCTGATTAGCAATCCAGTCAATAATAATTTCACGAGCAAATTCTTGCTCTGCTATACCAGCCTTTATTATCTCCTCGCTAAGGGCTATATGATTGTTATTTGCCTCATTATCAAGCCAGTTTTGCAAATCGCTTAAAATATTTAACCCCTCAAGCATTGCCGCCATAATTGCTCGCCTTGGTCTGCCATTGGCTAACTTTACGCAATTCTCAATGTTCTTAGGAGAAATATCACTAACCTTATCAATCAATATATCTTGCACCATTTCATCGCTTAGCGTCTTAAGCGCATATTTTTGAGTTCGAGAATGAATGGTGGGCAATAAAGATCCGGGGCGATGTGAAATGAGAATGAATATTGTGTTTGCTGGCGGCTCTTCCAAAATTTTAAGCAAGGCATTACTCGATTTAATATTACAATCATCAATTGCATCAATAATGCAAATTCTATGCCCCTTGCGCCCTCGAGTTTTACGCATTCTTTTTTGAATTTCACGCACTTCATCAATCCGAATATCAGAATAAAAGCCCTTAGGCTTTTTTGCGGTTTTTCTAACAATAAATAGGTTTGGGTGAGATCCAGCCGCCACTTGTCTATCAATTTGTAGTTTTTTTTCATCACCAGTGATTAAAAAAATTTCTTTAGCCAGAGCAAAAGCAAAGCTAGCTTTACCAATGCCCTTTGCTCCATGCAACATAATGGCACTGGGTAATTGATTTGCCTGCGTTTGTGCAATCAAAGAGGAGAATGCCGCATCATGCCCAAGCACACTGCCTGCTTCTTCTGGCAAAGAAATATCTATTAATTGATCTGCTTCTCTTAATTTTTCGCCCAAGTTAAAATTTCACTTTTGTTTGCAATGGGAATTTTTTACTAACGGCTTTCCAAACAGCTTTAGCTATTTCGTCTTCATTAGCATTGGCATCAATAATTACAAAACGCTTTGCATTATTTTTTGCAATTTTCAAAAACCCGTTTCTTAGAGAGGAGTGCCAGCCTAAATCTTCTTTTTCGAACCTATCAGATTGACCAGTGAGCCCAGCTCTTGCATCACGCATAGCAACCCTCTCAAAGGCAATCTTTGGATCCATATCAAGCAATATAGTAATGTCTGGGCTATGACCATTTAATGCTAATTCTTCTAAAGTGGCAATAAGATTTTCTTTTACACCACTAGTTAAGCCTTGATAGGCACGGGTTGAATCATGAAAACGATCAGAAATAACCCAATTACCCTTTTTAAGGTTTGGAGCAATTAATTCATTCATATGATCAAGCCGAGCTGATGCAAATAAAATTGCTTCAGCTTCTGGCCCCCAATTTTCAGATTTACCCTCTAAAATGAAACTCCTAATTGCTTCGGCTTTTTTTGTGCCACCTGGTTCTCTTGTTGCTATGACGTTAATATCTAGTTTTTCTAGTTTTTCTTTTAGCAATCTAACTTGGGTAGATTTACCCACGCCTTCGCCGCCCTCAAAAGTAATAAACCTTGCTTTGAGTAAAGATTTGAAAGGTGTTTTAATTTTTACCATAAAAGAAAAACTCAATAATTATCTAAAGCCAACCAAGCGCTAACTCTTTTAGAGCATCGCTTGCTCTGCGCACAATGCTTCCTTTTTCAACAGATTGTAAAGCATAAAGTGGAGTAGATTGAATAAGTTGCTTATCACACATTATGTGAAGCTCAGCAATCTTATCGCCCTTAAGCACTGGCGGCAATATGGGTGAAGAATATGCAATATTTGCGCTTAGGCATTTTTTTGATCCTTTGGGAACATAAACTGAAACTACCCCCTCACCAACTAAATCTACCGTTGAAACTTCACCGCCATAAACTGGAATTTTCGCAACAACTTCGCCATTATTAAATGCTGTTACTTGTTCAAAAGAGCGTGTTCCCCACGTGATGAGTTTCCTTGCTTCTTCAGATCTTTGCTTGATTGATTCCATGCCGTGCAATACTGCAATAACTCTTCTACCACCTTCATTAGAAGATACAACTTCACCATATCCAGCAGATTCAGTATGCCCAGTTTTCAGCCCATCTACACCAATATCCATGCCTAAAAGTGTGTTGCGATTAGATTGCTTAATCTTATTCCATTCAAACGAAGGTTCAGAAAATATAGGATAAAAATCTGGAAATTCTTTAATAATATATTGAGCTAGAATTGCTAAATCATAAGAAGTTACATACATGTTTTTGTCAGGCAAACCAGTGGAGTTAGTGAAATTTGAATTTTTAAGACCAATTTCTTGAGCCAATTCATTCATCACGTTGGCAAAAGTATCTTCAGTGCCTGCTATGCCTTCAGCTAAGATAATTGAAGCATCATTGCCAGATTGAATAATTACTGAACGCAATAAATCTTCAACCCGAATTTTTGAGTTTAATTCTGCAAACATAGATGAGCCGCCAGAAGCCGCCCCCCCTGCTCTCCAAGCATATTCTGAAACAAAAAATTCATCATCAAGCGATAACTGAGCATTTTTAAGCATTTTCAAAGTGATGGCAATAGTCATCATTTTCGCCATGCTTGCAGGCTCCATTCGCTCATTTGCCTTTTTTTGAAATAGAATAGTGCCAGATTCATAATCCATTAAAATTGCAAAAGGTGCTTTTGTTTGAAATTGCAACTGAGCCAGCGCAGGCGTGAACGCTATGCTAAAAAAAGCAAAAAAAACAAATGAAAATTTCAACAAAGTCTGTAAAAAATACTTAGTCATAAAATGCGCCCCTAAAATTACATAACTAATTATACAGAATGATAGCGTTAAGACCAAGCCCTCTTGCTAAATCAATTGCATCTTTTCTTAAAACGCCA
>Ga0256834_1002291_pt1 | contig 12211 bp, 10 predicted proteins | sample 4281140metaG_FD_190536 | JGI IMG/M metagenome (GOLD analysis project Ga0256834, IMG submission 190536) | Hydrothermal vent microbial communities from East Pacific Rise, Pacific Ocean - 4281-140 | ecosystem: Environmental > Aquatic > Marine > Hydrothermal vents | place: Pacific Ocean: East... | reverse complement strand
AGATTCCATACGGTATCCTCCGTTTTCGTATGCCGCGCCAACGGAATGCCAAAGGGAGGCGACGACGCGAAAAAGGCGTTCATCGTTAGACTCGAGGAGATCCCTTTTGAAAATCTGGTTTTTGATCACGAGAAAATTTTGAGGGACTTTTTGGGATCCGTTTAGAGACTATCTATAAAATATGGCCGGATATCTCATCCAGATTCTAAACTCCTCATCCTCCTTGCACTCTTCGAAACCGTCTTTCCACCCTTTTTTGAACATTTCGTTCTCAAAGTAGTTTTTGGGCTTTTTAGGAACAAAAAAGGAGTTTTTCGCAGCTTCTATTCCGGCCTCGCAGCCCGAGTCGTAACCTTTTTTATAATTTTCGTCCGAGGGTTTTGGCGTTTTGACGCCGCATCCGGTAAAAAAAATCGTTATAGCCGCTATCGATATTAAGGTTTTTTTCATTATACGCTCCCGCTGAGGTTTTAGATAGCGGATTTTAGCGAGAATTCGTGAATAAAACGTGAACGAGGCATGCAGTGGCGGACAGGGCGGGATTCGAACCCGCGGTACCCGAAGTGGGTACGCCTCCTTAGCAGGGAGGTGGTTTCAGCCAGCTCACCCACCTGTCCGCAACGAGAGTGAAATTATAGGTTAATTTTCGATATTTGTCAATATTTTTTCGACCGCAGCCGCGGGGTTTTCGGCTCTGTAGACGGGTCTGCCCACCACTATGAAATCGGCTTTGGCTCTTTTGGCGCTGGCTATATCGGCAACACGTTTTTGATCGTCGCTATTTTCCTGGAAAGGTCTGATGCCCGGAGTGAGCGTAATGAAATTTGGCGAGGTCTCCCGTTTTATCCGCATGCTTTCGTAAACGGAGCATACTACGCCGTCCAAGGAGTTTCGATAAGCCATCTTTGCGAAGTCTATCGCGGCCTCTTCGAGGGGCCTGTTATAAATTTTTCGAAAACTCTCTTGGTCAAATGAAGTAAGTGCCGTAACCGCCAAAACGAGGGGTTTTTTTTCCATGCCTCCGATTCTGTTTGTCACCTCTCTCATCGCCTCTTCGCCGGCGCTGGCGTGAATATTGAACATATCTACCGGCAGTTTGCAGATCTCCTCGGCCGCGTCAGCCATCGTATTGGGAATGTCGTATAACTTGAGATCCAAGAATATTTTAAAATCGGGATTGATCGATTTTAAATCTTCGAGAAAGGAAGAGGAGTCCCTGATATAGCTTCTTAGCCCCACTTTTAACCAGATATCGAACTTTTTGAGCTTTTCGGCCAGTTTTAGGTTTTCGCTACTTGAGGGCATATCCAGCGCGATACAGAGTTTCATTGGGCTCCTTTTTGGATAATCGAAATTATACCAAAGGTAGGATATAATATCTGTTATATACAAAGCCACGCAGGGGACATCGGATTGGATTTTGACACCAAAGAGCTCAACGAGCTGCTTAACGACAAAAAAAGACTGCTGACGGAGATATATTTTAAGCTTCAGGAGATTTTTGAAAAAAGATACGGACCCGATACGGTAGTTTTGATGGAGATAGGCTCTTTTTTCGAAATTTACGAGGTAAACAACGAGGATATGAAAATAGGCAAGGCTAAAGAGATAGCCGAGCTTTTGAATATCCAGCTGACGAGAAAGAACAAATCGATTCTCGAAAACTCTATCTCAAATCCGTTGATGGCCGGAGTGCCCAACTTCGCTCTGGAGAGATATCTAAACAGACTCGTTCAGGCAAAAAGGTATACCATAGTTCTCATAAGACAAAAAGGCGAGCCGCCTAACGTGAAAAGATATATCTCCAACATTATCTCTCCGGGAACAAATTTCGATTATCTGGCCCAGCCGGGAGAGAACTACATCGTCTCTTTGATAATCGGAGAGAACGGCGGATGCTATTACGCCGGTTACGCGGCGATCGACGTTACCACCGGCAAATGTTTCGTAAACGAGGTCAAATCCACAAAAGAGGATAGAACTTTTGCCCTTGATGAGATTTTCAATCTTTTGAAGTGTTACGAAACTTCGGAAGTTATTGTTCTTTTCGAAGGGGACGTGGACGAGGACTTCGTTATAGGGTATCTCGAAATTGATGGCCACTACAGTTACCACAAGATCGGTCACAGGGCGAAGATAACTTATCAGAACGAACTGTTTGGGCGGATCTTTTCCATAAATTCTATTTTATCTCCGATAGAGTATCTCGATCTGGAGAGATATCCGTACGCCAGCGAGTCTTTGGCTCTTTTGCTGGATTTCGTCATCGATCACGATCCGGCTATTGTCGACAAATTGAACAGACCGGTCTTTTTGGGGGATAGCCGTTTTGTCTATCTGGGAAACAACGCTCTGGAGCAGCTAAATATTGTTTCCAAAGATCCAGAGGAGATGACTCTACTAAAATTGATAGACAAAACCTCTACGCCGATAGGAAAAAGACTGTTAAAAGAGCGGCTTTTGAACCCTATATTGGAGAGCAAAGAGCTAAATCGCAGATACGATCTGATCGAGTCTTTAAAAGATGATTATCCCTCCTTGGAGGTGTCGCTGAAGCAGATTTACGATCTAGAAAGGATTCTTCGCAGAATAAAATTGAAAAAACTTCACCCTTTTGAGATAAACTATCTGCACTCTTCGCTTTATTCCATAGAAAAATTGTACCAAGAGACCAAAGTCAGAGCGCTGGGTATAGAGAGCTTCTCTTTCGAAGAGGTTTATGAGTTCCGTAAAGAGATAGAGAGAATTTTTGATCTGGAACAGAGCGCAAAATATAGACGGGATCAGATAGAGTCCAACATATTCAACCGCGGAGTCAACGTCTTTATCGATTCGCTAGGCGAAGAGATGGAATCGGTGATGGGCAAAATCGCCACTATCAAAGATCACGTGGCCTCCTTTTTTGAGGAAGATGGAGATTACGTCTCTTTGGGATGGCTGGAGAGCGAAGGTTTTTTGATAACCTTGACCAGAAACAGGTTCGCTCAGATAGAGGACTCTTTGCTGGAGAGCTTTGTTACGATCGACGGTAGACACTATTTTATGAAAGATTTCAGTTACAAAAGATTAAAAAACAGCGTAAAAATCGGCGCCGGCCTTCTAGAGGAGCTCTCGCTGGAATATACGGCTCTGCAAAGCAGAATGCTCTCACTCGTCAAAAGCAGTTTCACTCAGACTTTAGGAGAGATAGAGAAGATCTACAGCGCTCTGATGGAGAGGCTTATCACCTTTGTAGGGGAGCTGGATTTTGCCATCAGCGCCGCCAGATGTGCCATAGAGTACAACTATTGCAGACCGCAGATAACCGAGGACAAAGTACTGGAATTTATCGGACTGAGACACCCTTTGATAGAGTCCAGGGAAGAGAACGGAATCTATATCCCGAACGATATTTTTTTGGGCGAATCCAAAAAAACAGAACACGACCATATTACGGTCAGCTGTTCCGATAGCGAAAAGATAAAGGGAATACTGCTTTATGGAATAAACTCCAGCGGAAAATCATCTCTGATGAAGAGCGTAGGTATGGCGGTAATAATGGCTCAGGCCGGTCTTTTCGTACCGGCGGCGTTTATGAGATTCTCTTTAGTAGACAAGATCTTTACAAGAATCGTTTCAAAAGACAATCTTTACAAGGGTCTTTCCACCTTCACCATCGAGATGCTGGAGCTAAAGAACATCTTTAACAGGGCCACCTCATCCTCGTTGGTGCTGGGCGACGAGATCAGCCACGGTACCGAAACATACTCGGCGCTCTCTATCGTAGGAGCTGCCATAAAGCGGCTCAGTGAACTCGATTCGTATTTTATTTTCGCTACGCATCTTCATCAGTTGGGAGAGATAAAGAGCCTCAAAAATCTTAAAAGCGTCGTCTTTTTGCATCTGGGAGTTACTTACGACGAGAAAGAGGACAGACTCGTTTACGACAGAAAGCTAAAACCAGGCAGCGGAAGCACTCTGTACGGACTGGAATTCGCGAAAGCTCTGCATTTGGATTCTAAATTTCTCAAAGAGGCCTACAGAATAAGAAAGGAAATAACCGGAGATTATGAGGAGCTTGAACTGCTAAAAAGAAAAAGAAAGAGCCGTTATAACAAAAGAGTCTATCTGACAAAATGCGCAATATGCAACGAAGCGGTGGAAGAGGTTCATCACATCAGACCTAAGGCGGAGGCCGCCAACGGTTTTATTGACCATTTTAGGGAGAATCATAAATACAACTTGATACCTCTGTGTTCGAAACATCATAAAATGGTTCACGAGGGTAGATTGATAATCAACGGGTTCGTCATGACCCAAGAGGGACTGAAACTCCACTATATCGAAGTAGAATAAGGAGAGAGCATGTTGCAAAGAGCCGAGGAGCTGTTCGAGCGAGGAGAGTACGAGAAGGCGTTGGAGATCTTTAAAAATCTGGCAAAAGAGGGAGACGCCGAAGCGATGTATTATATAGGATTGATGTATTATGAGGGGTGGGGAGTCGCAAAGAGTGAGCAAGAAGCGATAAAATGGTGGAAAAAGTCCCAAAACCGCGGTAATCTGGATGCGAAATACATGCTCCAGACCATCTGCGCCACATCCAGCGTCTTTGCGAGGGAATAGGGTATGTATACCTTTGTGGTATTGGTGATCGTGACTCTTTTGGGAGTGTTGGCGTACTACCTCTTTTTGCGCCAAAAAGGGGAAAAACTCACCAAAATAGAGCAGGGGATCTGCCCCGAGTGCGAAAGAGCCGCCATCGAGGTGGGCCGTGCCAAGAGCGGCGGCTGCAGCGGCACGACGAGTGTTATCTACAAATGTAGCGCATGCGGGTATGAAGAGGAGTTCAACGTAGGAGCCGGCGGATGCGGAAGCGGAGGGTGTGGGATATAGTTACTCTTTAAAATAGTCCGAATCTGTCCGTTTGATTTTATATTTGTGTAATAGTCCACATTTTATTCCCGTTTCAATAAAACCTTTTTTTAGCTGCTGTTTTGGAGATAGTTGGGTTGGTGCTCGCGAGGAGAAATCCTCGCAAGGTTACTTACGCACGATCTGAATGATCTTCTCTACCACTGAAGGGTCTTCGAGCGTTGAGGTGTCTTGTTTGATCTCTTCCCCTTTGGCGATGGCGCGAAGGATTCTTCGCATAATTTTGCCGCTTCTTGTTTTTGGCAGACCTGGAACGAAAGCTATCTCATCACATTTTGCCAATGGGCCGATATCTTTGGTGATCACCTGGTTGATCTCTTTGACCAGCTCCATCTCGTCGGCCGTTCCCTCATCCTCTTTTAAAACCACGAATGCGAAGACGCTCTCGCCTTTGACCTCGTGGGGCTTTCCTACAACCGCGCACTCGGCGACTCTGGGATGGTGTCCGATTGCCGCTTCTATTTCGGCGGTTCCCAGGCGGTGTCCGGAGACGTTGATGACATCGTCCATTCGGCCCGTGATCCATATATAGCCCTCTTCGTCATAGATAGCACCGTCGCCGCTAAAGTAGACCGGTTGGCCATCTTTTTTACAGGTACCGAAGTAGCTTTTGACAAAGCGATCCGGATCGCCCCAGATAGTCCTAATCATACTCGGCCAAGGCTTGGTGATGCACAGATACCCTTTTTCGCCGGGCTCTTTGCGGTTACCCTCTTGATCGATGATCTCAGCGAAGATTCCCGGCAGAGGGAAAGTGGCCGATCCCGGTTTGATAGGCGTAGCTCCCGGCAGGGGGCTTATCATATGGCCGCCCGTTTCGGTTTGCCACCAGGTATCGACGATAGGACATCTGCCGTTACCGACCTTTTCAAAATACCACAGCCACGCGTCGGGATTGATAGGCTCTCCCACCGTGCCCAGAATTTTAAGACTGCTCAGATCATATTTTTGCGGCAGATCCTCTCCCAGTTTATGCAACAGTCTGATCGCGGTAGGAGCGGTATAGAACTGATCTACGCGATACTCCTCTATCATTCTCCACCATCTGCCAGGATCGGGATATACGGGAACTCCTTCGTACATTACGGTAGTGGCTCCGGCGGCCAGGGGACCGTAAACGATGTAGGTGTGTCCGGTGATCCAGCCTACGTCCGCGGTACACCAGTAGGTATCTTCGTCCCGGATATCGAAAACCCATTCCATCGTCAACTGAGCCCAGAGAATATATCCGGCCTGAGCGTGCTGAACTCCTTTTGGTTTGCCGGTACTGCCTGAAGTGTAGAGCAAAAAAAGCGGATCTTCGGCGTCCATGATCTCAGGTTCGCAAGCGTCAGGCTGATCTTTGATCAGTTCGTGGTAGTCGTAGTCGCGTCCCTCGTGCCAGTTGATCTCTTCGTTGTTTCTGCGTACGACCAGCACAGCCTCCACGCTTTCGCACTCTTTGGCCAGTGCCACGTCTACTACGGGTTTTAGCAGATATGGTTTGCCGCGCCTGTATGCGCCGTCTGCAGTGATAACCAGTTTTGCCTGAGCGTCTTTGATTCTGTCGCGAAGAGCTTCGGCGCTAAAACCTCCAAAAACTACCGAGTGAATGGCGCCGATTCTAGCACACGCCAGCATGGCGAAAGCCGCTTCGGGAATCATCGGCATATATATGACGACGCGATCACCTTTTTTGATTTTGAATCTGTTTTTTAATAGATTCGCAAATCTGTTAACCTCTTTGTATAGTTCCAAATAGGTGATTATCCGTCTATCGCCAGGCTCCCCTTCCCAGATTATTGCCGCTTTGTTCTTGCGTTTTTCCAGATGTCGGTCGATACACTGCTCGGTAACGTTGAGCTTTCCGCCTACGAACCACTTGTAAAAAGGGGCTTCGCTCTCGTCGAGCACTTTGTCGTAGGGTTTTATCCAGTTGATTTTCTCTTTTGCCAGTCTGTCCCAAAAACCCTCAAAATCATTTTTAGCCTCTTCTACCAGTTCTCTATAGCGCTCCATAGAGTTTATTCTGGCCCTGTTTTTAATTTGTGCCGGCGGTTGAAAAACAGTGTTTTCCATTTCTGTCTCCTTCTCTTTTTTTCGGAGAGACTCCATATGTCGATTTTATCAAATCGGTAAGATCCGATTTCAAGTCCTCAGCCCTTTGTCGCACGCCTCTAAAAATCGTTCTTTGATATCGTGTTACGCTAAGTAACAACTAATCTGTCGAATTTAGAGCTTTCTCATAGAGCGGTCGATTGGAGAGTCTCTCACGATGTAATCTTTACTCTCGTAGATCGCCGCAACGCCTTATTGGCCGTTGAGATTTTTGCAAGCGATCAATAAACATTATCCAATAAAAAATAAGATTTCCTCTCTTTTTGCTGCTATGCGATATTTTACAAGAGTTCTTTAAGAAAAACCTCGAATCTTTTTTGCTTAATGTTCGGTGGCCTTGTCGGCTCCTATTCCCGTTTGGGATCTGATAAGCTGTTCGTTAAATTTCGCTCTTTCTATTTCGGCCTCTGGCGATCTGTCCAGCAGACTGAATATCCATATCCCCAAAAAGGCGGCGCTCATGGAAAACAGTGCCGGATACTTGTATGGGAAAATCGGCTCTTCGTTACCTAGTATATCAACCCATACGGCCGGTCCCAAAATAACCAAAACCACAGCCGTAACCAATCCTATCGTACCGCCTAGGAGGGCGCCTGTGGCAGTAGTTTTTTTCCAATACATACTCAAAAACAGTACGGGAAAGTTGGTGCTGGCTGCGATCGCGAAAGCCAACCCTACCATGAACGCTATATTTTGACTCTCAAAAGCGATACCCAATAAAATCGCCGTTGCCCCTATGGCTATTGTGGCTATTTTGCCTACTCTCATTTCGGTCTTTTCTCCGCTTTTCTCTTTTTTGAACAAAGAGGCGTATAGATCGTGGCTGATTGCCGAAGCGCCGGCCAGGGTCAGACCGGCCACTACGGCCAGTATCGTGGCGAAGGCTACGGCCGAAATGAAACCTAAAAACAGATTTCCGCCGATAGCGTGGGACAGATGAACGGCGGCCATGTTGGTTCCCCCGAGCAATTTACCGTCGGCGTCGAGATATTGGGGATCTTGCATAACGTAAACGATGGCCCCAAAACCTATTACGAAGGTTAAAAGATAAAAATATCCTATAAAACCGGTCGCCCAAAAAACCGATTTTCTGGCCTCTTTTGCGTCAGAAACCGTAAAAAAGCGCATCAGTATATGGGGTAGGCCGGCCAAACCGAACATCAGAGCCAATCCCAAAGAGATGGCGGAAACGGGATCGGAGAGAAGCCCTCCGGGCATTAAAATCTTTTCTTTGAGAGGGTGGACCTCTATCGCCTTTTGAAACAGCGATTCAAAATCGAATCCGAATCTGTATAAAACGGCAAAAGCCATAAAACTAGCTCCAAAAAGCAGTAAAACGGCCTTTATGATCTGTACCCATGTGGTAGCCAGCATTCCGCCGAAAGTTACGTACAATATCATCAATACTCCCACCAAAACCACTGCGAGCTCGTAATCGAGTCCAAAGAGAATCTCAATCAGCTTTCCCGAACCGACCATCTGCGCTATGAGATAGAGCAAAACAGTCACTATCGAGCCCAGTGCGGCTAGGGTTCTTGTGGGTTTCGCCCTGAGTCTGAAACTTACCACGTCGGCGAAAGTGTATCTGCCGAGATTACGAAGTTTTTCGGCTATCAAAAACAGCACTATCGGCCATCCTACCAGAAATCCGATGGAGTATACCAAACCGTCAAAACCGTTTAGAAACACAAGTGCGGAAATTCCTAAAAAGCTGGCCGCGCTCATGTAGTCTCCGGCCATGGCCAGACCGTTTTGAAAGCCGCTGATACCTCCGCCGGCGGTATAAAAATCGCTGGTTGTCTTTGTTCTTTTGGAGGCCCAATAGGTTATCGCCAGCGTAAAGAGAACAAAAGCCAAAAACATAGAGATCGCACTATAGTTGGGATCTCTTTCGGTTTCGCTTTGGGCCAGCGCGGTTACCGAAGGGAGTATAATTACCCAGATATTTTTCATTTGCCGCTCTTTGCTTTTTTTATTATCTTTGCGTTGATTAGGTCGAATTTTTCGTTTAGTAACGCCACGTAAAGCCCGGTCAACAAAAAGGCTACGAGGATAATTCCGATTCCCAGGGGAATGCCCCAAGTAACGACGCCGCCTTTTTCTATGGTCTCTCCCAAGAGTTCAGGCGCAAAAGCGATCATTAAAATAAAACCGAAATATATAAGCATCATTATCGATGCCATACTCGCAGAAAATCGCTCTTTTTTTCTTATCAACTCTTTTAGATCGGGATCGGATGAGAGTCTGTCGATAATCTTTTCGTTTATTTCACTCATGTGGTGTTTTCCTCTCTTTTAGACTGTTTTGGATCTCTTTGAGATCGGTCATGAAATCTTCGGCGGACCAGTAGCCGATTATTTTTTTTATTATTTCGCCTCTATGGAGAATATAGATGGTTGGCACGTATTTAGGTTTTGGGATCTCTTGGATCTTTATGGAGTTTTTGTCTACGATTACCGGCAGAAATTCTCTGTTTATAAGATTTGAGATATCTTTTTGAGATAGAGTTTTCTTTTTCATTTTTTCGCACCAGCGACAGGGCGGATCGTTTCGCTCGACGAATATAAATAGCGGTTTATCCAGCCTGTTGGATATCTCAAGCGCCTTTTTCAGATCCGTTTGCCACTCGATCGATGCCGAAGCGACCGCCGCGAGTAAAAAAGATGCGAAAAGGTGTCTCATTCCCTCTCCAGTTTTTGAGCAATGGTAACATAAAATATACGGGTAATTCCGATAAGCGTTACAAGTTAATAATATTTGTTAAATATAGATTAATTAATTTAATTTTTTTTGATATAATATAAAAAATTCAATCTTCGGAGGCCCGATGAAAAGACCGCAGCCTGTAGACAAAGAGTATTTTTTCAGCGACGGAGTGATAATCAGCGAAACCGATCTAAAGGGAGTAATTACCTTCGCAAACAGGAAATTTTGCGAAATATCCGGCTACAGCAAAGAGGAGCTGGTCGGAAAGCCGCACAATATAGTCAGGCATCCCGACATGCCCAAAGCGGCTTTCAAGGAGCTGTGGGAGACTATCGTTAACGGAGAAACGTGGGAGGGGCCCATCAAAAATCTCCGCAAAGACGGTAGATATTACTGGGTGATGAGCTACGTAAAGCCCAAACTGGACGAAAACGGCAAAATCATAGGATATATCGCCGCAAGAAAGGTACCCGAGAGAAATATCGTCGAAAGGTACGAAAAGATCTACAAAGAGATTAGACAGAGCGAAATTTGATATAATCTCCTCCGCAACAGGAGGAGATCATGAGCTTTAAACCCTTTGTTTTGAACGAAACGAATCTGGATGCCCAAAAAGAGCTGGTTCTAAAGACTATCGAAAAGAACAGAGCCGAGATTGAGCGGCTTTTAAATATTTCGGAGAAAAACTACGAAAATTTTGTCAGACCTCTTCAGCTGATGGAGGAGGAGCTGGGTTTTTATTTCTCTCCCATATCTCATTTAAACTACGTTTGCAACACGAAAAAAAGCGAAGAGATATACAACTCTTTGCTTGCAGAGTTGAGCCGATACCATACCGAAATCGGGCAGAACGAGGATATCTATCGTTATTTACTGGAGATCAAAGAGAAGGAAAAAGATCTAAATCGCGAGCGTAGAAAGGTTTTGGACGATTTAATCAAAGAGTTCGAGCTCAGCGGGGTATCTCTCAAGAGGAACGAAAAGGATAGATTAAAAGAGATAAATATGTCGCTTAGCGAACTGGGTTCCAGGTTCGCCCAAAATCTTTTGGAGGCCACCGACTCCTACGAGATGATCATAGAGAATGAAAAAGATGTGGCCGAAATTCCCAAAACCGATCTGCAGGCCGCAAAAGTGGAAAAAGAGGGGAAAACTCTATACAGATTCACTCTAAAACAGCCCAGTTACATAGCCTATATGACGTACGGCAGCAACAGGGAAAAAAGGGAGGAGTTATATAGGGCGTACGTTACGAGAGCCCCTCAAAACGAAAAGGTTTTGGGGAAAATTTTGTCGCTCAGGCAGGAGAAGGCGAAAATTTTAGGGTTTGAAAACTACGCCTCCTTGAGTCTCGAGAGCAAAATGGCCGCTTCGCCTAGGGAGGTGGTGGAGTTTTTAAGGGATTTAGCCAAAAAGAGCAGACCTCAGGCCCTAAAAGAGCTCCAAGAGCTGAAAGAGTTTGCCGCCAGATGCGGATTTTCGGAAAAATTGGAACCCTATGACGTGGCCTATTTTAGCGAAAAACTAAAAAAAGAGAGGTTCGATCTGTCACAGGAGGAGTACCGCCCATATTTTGAAAAGGAAAATACCCTAAAAGGTCTTTTTGACTTTTTAAAAAGAGTGTTCCATATAGAGTTTGAAAAAATAGATACTCCTTTGTGGCACGATAGCGCCTCATGCTACGATCTTTATCGTAAAGGGAGGATAATAGGCAGATTATACGTAGATCTTGAGAGCAGAGAGGGGAAAAGAGGGGGCGCGTGGATGGACGAGTGGGTAACTCACCATATAGACGAACACGGAAACGAGATTTTACCCGTAGCGTTTATAGTCGCCAATTTCTCTCCAGCCACCGAGGAAATGCCCTCTTTGCTCAGGCACGACGACGTTGTCACTCTCTTTCACGAAATGGGTCACGCTCTGCACCATCTGCTCAGTATCGTGGAAGAGCCGGCCGTTAGCGGGATTTCCGGCGTAGAGTGGGACGCGGTGGAGTTTCCCAGCCAATTTTTGGAAAACTTCGCCTATGAAAAGAGCGTTTTAAAGGAGTTTGCAAAACATTACGAAACCGGAGAGACGATCGCCGAGGAAATGATTGACCGACTGGTAGAGGCCAAAAACTTTCAATCCGCTTTGGCTATGCTCAGACAGCTGGAGTTCGGGCTTTTTGACATGTTGATCCATATGGAGGGGAAAGACGAAAAAGACGTTCAAAGAATACTGGATGAGGTTAGAGAAGAGATTTCGCTCTTGAAGCCTCCTTCGTATAATAGATTTCAGTGGAGTTTCGGACACATTTTCGCAGGAGGATACGCCGCCGGGTACTATAGCTACAAATGGGCCGAGGTACTGAGCGCCGATGCCTATTTCATGTTCGTTGACAACGGGATCTATAACGAAGAGATAGCCCAGAGCTATCTAAACGAGATTCTATGCAAAGGCGGCAGCAGACCGGCTATAGAAAGTTTTAGAGCTTTCGCCGGCAGAGATCCGGACA
>Ga0256834_1002290_pt1 | contig 12212 bp, 9 predicted proteins | sample 4281140metaG_FD_190536 | JGI IMG/M metagenome (GOLD analysis project Ga0256834, IMG submission 190536) | Hydrothermal vent microbial communities from East Pacific Rise, Pacific Ocean - 4281-140 | ecosystem: Environmental > Aquatic > Marine > Hydrothermal vents | place: Pacific Ocean: East Pacific... | reverse complement strand
TTACCATGATCCACATGGGCGATGATTGCAATATTGCGCAAGGACATAAGAAAAGCCAAAATGTTAGAGAAAAAATAATTACTGCACGCCTTAGACGAAGGGGGGCAAAAGAACAAGGAAATTATATTAAAATGCGCAATAGTGGTGAATTTATGCGCTTTTCTTTAATAAAACTTCTTTTGTTGCGGTTTTTAGCATCTTATTGATTTCATTTAGGGGTAATGGCGGAGAATATAAATAACCCTGAACTTCATTACATCCTTGTTGACGCACTGCATCAAGCTCTTCTTGTGTCTCAACACCTTCAGCGACTGTACTCATATTTAAGCTGTTGGCAATATCTGTAATGGCTTTAACAATCGCTATATTTTCTTTTTTCCTATGTAGATCGGTAATGAAAGCACGATCAATTTTTATTTTATCAAAGGGGAAAGAGCGCAAATAACTAAGCGAAGAATAACCTGTACCAAAATCATCAAGCGCAATTCTTACGCCTAGACTTTTTAGATCGTGTAGAATTTTTAGATTATGCTCATCATTGGCTAAAAATAGAGATTCGGTTATTTCAAGCTCAAGCCTATTAGCATCAAGCCCAGACATTATTAGGGCATCAGCAACTTGTGCTACTAATTCATTTCCCTTGAACTGAATGGGGGAAACATTAACTGCAATGCGTTGGTTATCTTGCCATTTTGCAGCAGTAGCGCAAGCTTCTTGCAATGCCCAATTACCCATTTCTCGAATAAGTCCTGTTTCTTCTGCAACTGGGATAAATTCAAAAGGAGAAAAACTTCCTTCGCTATTTTCCCAACGCATTAAGGCTTCACAGCAAGAGATTTTATTATCTTTCATTGAAATAAGTGGTTGGTAATGAAGGCGTAACTCATTATTTTTAAGTGCCTGTTTTAAGCCCGCTTCAATTATTTGACGTTTTTTGCGTTTGTTATCCATTTCCTCTTTGAAGAAACAATAATGTCCTCCAGTTTCTTTTTTGGCATAATAAAGCGCTAAATCAGAATTATGTATAAGAGTTTGGGTGTTGAAATTTTTATCACTGGTTGAGGCGATGCCAATTGAAGCGCAGATGTTTAATTCAATGCCGTCCCAAATAATTGGTTCAATTATTGCTTGTGTAATATTATGTGCAATATCTTTTGCTAATTTTTTGTTAGTTGTAGGTTTAATTAATGCAACAAATTCGTCGCCCCCTAAGCGGGCGACAACACCGTGTTTTCCTACATTTTTAGATATACGATTTGCTACTTCTTTAATTACGGCATCACCAGCACCATGCCCAAAATTATCATTTATTGGCTTGAATTTATCAAGATCAATGCAAAGAATGGATATTGTTTCATTATTGTGAAATAACGATTTGCTTCCCTCTAATTCTTCATAAAAACTGCTTCTATTAGCAATGCCTGTTAGCCCGTCATGGCGAGCCAAATAACGAATAAGTTTTTCAGACTTATGTTGCTCAGTAATATCCTCATGAGTAGATAGCCAGCCACCATCTTGCATTGGTTGATTTTGGATAAGAATGGTTCTCCCATTTAGCATATTGACGGTGCTTTTTGTGGGTTCTTGGATATTTATTTGTTTATTTAATGCGTCTTGAAGTTTTTGTCCGCCACTAAATGGTACTGCTCCGTTTTTTGTGCAGTGATTAATAATATCCCAAAAACTTGTGCCCGGCTGGCAAAGTTGTTTTGGTAATTCATATAATTTTGTATAAGGTTTGTTGCATATAATTAGCTTATAATTTTTATCATACATGGCTAAGCCATGTGACATATTATTTACGGCAGCATCAAAACGGATATTTTGTTGTAAAATTTCTTTTGAACGCTGTTTTATTATCTCTGCTTTTTGAGTTTTTTCAGTTATATCTTCGTGGGTTGCCAGCCAGCCACCATCATCAAGAGGTTGATGGCGAATAAACATAATTTTACCATTTAGCATGGTAATTGGTTCTTGTATGGGCTTTGCGTCATTTATGATTTTATTTAATATTTCAAACCGCTTATCCTGATCTTTAATAGCAATTGTATCGCTTAATGCTCCGTGATCAAGAATATCCCAAAAACTAGTGCCCGGTTGGCTTAATTTTTTGGGGAGATTATACATATCAATATAGGGTTGGTTGCAAATAACCAGCTTATGGTTCTTATCAAACAGGCTAAGACCATGCGACATATTATTTACGGCAGCATCAAAGCGCATATTTTGTTGCAAAATTTCTTCTGAGCGTTGGTTGATGGTTTCTTCTCTTTGAGATTGTTCGCTAATATCTTGTTGAGTTGATACCCAGCCACCCTCTGGCATGGATTTGCGATAAACATTAATTATCTTACCGTTTATTTCTTCAATAAATGTTTGGGTATTTACTTTAGCTGCTGTTATTTCTTTGCTTCGTTGGCGGAATGTTTCAAGACTATCACCTTTGCTTATTAAACCATTTGTTATTCTGTATTTTAGAATATCCCCAAATCTAGTGCCAAGAGTCACCATTTCGTTTGGTAATTCATAAAGTTCTTGATAGGCATTGTTGCAAATTATTAGTCGCTCATTTTTATCAAACATGCTAAGACCATGAGACATATGGTTGATGGCCATATTAAAAAGTATATTTTGGTCTTTTAATTCTTTTTTGTTATTTGCTTCAGTTTGTTGAAGCTGTTTTTCTTTGGTGATATTTTTATGTGTGACAATTTGACCAAGTCCAGCAGCATTAATAAAGGTTGATCTGATTATTTCATCTTTTATTTCTCGCTCAAAAATTTGAACTTGGTTTTGTTTTGCTGTTTTGTCTAAAATATCCTTAAACTTAATGTAAATGTCATTAGCTGTTTCATTAGGGTAATTGCCATTTTCAATCGATAACTCACATGACTCAAATAATGACATGCCAACTCTTAGGCCAGTAATTTTACTGAAGTATAATTCTTCATAATGTTTGTTAAACGCAAGCAGATTTAGCTCTTTATCCCAAATTGTAAAACCATCTGAGATGCTTTCAAGCGCAGCATGAAGAAAAGGGAGTGCCCTGTTGGTTTTATGAAAGTTAATAAAATCTTTGTGCAATTTAATAGATCCTAAATAATAACTAATTTAGTAAAATTCGCATAAGTATTTTAATGAGGGCTTAACCTTGATTGTTTTTGCTGTTTATTGGCACTACTTTTAATTTTGTGGTTAAGAATTCGTTTATTTTATTTATTGCGAAGACCAAGAGTTTTCAGGCGTAGGGCATTTAATTTGATAAAACCTTCTGCATCATAATGATCATAGCTGTTACTTCCTTCTTCAAAAGTAACTAAATCTTCTGAATAAAGTGAATATGGTGATACTCGCCCAACCACGCTTGCAGAGCCTTTATAAAGTTTTAGGGTAACTTCGCCTGTCACAAAAGTTTGGCTTTTATCAATTAATGCCTGCAACATTTCACGCTCTGGCGAATACCAAAAACCATTATAAATAAGCTTGGCATATCGAGGCATAATATCATCTTTAAGATGTGCCGCTTCTCGATCAAGCGTGATAGATTCAATGCCACGATGAGCGCTTAATAAAATAGTGCCTCCTGGAGTTTCATATATTCCACGTGATTTCATGCCAACAAAGCGATTTTCGACTAAATCAAGTCGCCCAATGCCATGTTTTCCACCTAATTCATTTAATTTAGCTAATAGATTTGCGGGTGATAGTTTGTTGCCATTCACTGAAATGGCATCACCTTTTTCAAAAGCAATCGTAATTACTTCTGGCTGGTTTGGCGCATCAACTGGGTTTACTGTTCTTTGATAAACATATTCTGGTGCATCAATTGCTGGGTCTTCAAGCACTTTGCCCTCAGAAGAAGTATGCAATAGGTTTGCATCAACCGAAAAAGGAGCTTCGCCCCGCTTGTCTTTTGGCACTGGAATTTGATTTTTCTCGGCATATTCAATTAATTTTGTGCGGCTTTGCAAATCCCAAGTGCGCCATGGAGCAATGATTTTGATACTTGGATTTAATGCATAAGCGGCTAATTCAAACCTTATTTGATCGTTGCCTTTGCCTGTTGCGCCATGTGAGATTGCATCTGCGCCAGTCTGTGCCGCAATTTCAACTAGGCGTTTTGAAATAAGCGGGCGGGCGATTGATGTTCCTAACAGATAAACACCCTCGTAAAGCGCATTGGCACGAAACATCGGGAAAACAAAATCACGGACAAATTCTTCTTTGAGATCCTCGATATAAATTTCTTTAATGCCCATCATTTCAGCTTTTTGACGCGCTGGTTCAAGCTCATCGCCCTGACCTAAATCAGCGGTAAAAGTTACGATTTCGCAATTATATTCATTACGAAGCCATTTAAGAATGATGGAAGTATCAAGCCCACCAGAATAGGCTAATACTACTTTTTTAATGTCATTGCTCATTTTAATATCTTTTCAAATTATCTTTAGGATTTTTTTTGGACAATATGCAAATGCTTATCTAGTTGCAATTAAATATCGCAAATTAATTATTATTTTTGTTTTTTCTTATTCTTTCGCTTTTGCTTTTTAATTGTCCGCATGCTGCATCAATATCTCGCCCACGTGGAGTTCTGATTGGTGAGGCATATCCTGCACGATTTACAATATCACCAAATGCCTCAATTCTTTCCCAATCGGAGCATTCATAGGGGCTGTTTGGCCATGGATTAAATGGAATAAGATTTATCTTTGCGGGGATTTTAGCTAATAAATGCACAAGTTCTTTAGCGTCAGCATCACTATCATTTATGCCCTTTAGCATGACATATTCAAAGGTAATGCGGCGGGCGTTGCTTAATCCGGGATAATTTCGACAGGCTTCTAGCAACTCTTTTATTGGCCATTTTTTATTTATTGGCACTAATTCATTGCGTAAATCATCACGTACTGCATGCAGTGATATTGCGAGCATCACGCCCAATTCTTCTCCTGCGGGTTTAATATATGGCACAACACCAGAAGTTGAGAGGGTGATGCGGCGTTTTGAGAGAGAAATAGCATCACCATCAGAGGCAATTAACATTGCCGCTTTTACATTGTCATAATTGTATAAAGGCTCGCCCATGCCCATTAATACGAGATTGGTAATGGCTCGTTTTTCGATATTTGGCACTAAACCATTGCTTGGGCGTACACCATTTGGGAAATCACCCAATAATTCTCTTGCCATTAGAATTTGTGAGAGAATTTCTTCGCTAGTTAAATTTCTAACTAACCTTTGTGTTCCTGTATGGCAAAAACTGCAAGTTAGGGTGCAGCCAACTTGTGAGGAAATGCAAAGCGTGCCACGAGTTTTTTCTGGAATATATACTGTTTCAACATCAACTGGTTGAGCATTTGCATCAGATTTATTAAAAAATCGGAACAACCATTTTCTTGTGCCGTCATTTGAGATTTGTTCAGAAACTAACATTGGTCGCTCAAGCGAAAAATGTTGCTCTAAGGTTTCTTGGAAATTTTTTGAGATATTACTCATTGGGGTGAAATCTGTCACCCCGTTAACATAAATCCAGCGCCAAAGCTGAGAGCTACGCATTTTAGCTTCTTTTTGACTAAGACCTATATCAGTCAGCGAAGTGATAATTTGGGATTTTGGCAATCCTATAAGTGAAATTTTGCCTTTAAGTGGAGTGTTGCTCACCATGATACTCTTTAATAATGAATTTTATGCCGCTCTAGCATGAAAGTATATTAAAAGCCAAATTTAACAGGGAGAATATTAAGGGCAGGCTCGATCTATTGCACGCGAAGCAGCCGTTACGCCTGAAAGCGAGAAGGTTTGAGTTATTTTAACGCCTGTAACTGTTAGCCCAGAAATAGTTAAAATAGAACCTGCTCGCATTTGTCCAACTAGATTATTTGCTTTGCTAACATCATCAAGCCAAGCGGCATCTCCCTTAACAAATAATGGGTATAATTGTCCGCCAACATTAATTGAAGCATTAGAATTTGGCGCAAATTCAAAACCTGCAACAAAATTTATCTCATTTTTGATATTCTCATTTGGTTTATGAGTTATATAAAGATAAGATTGTTTATAATCGTTTGGTTTGGGGCTTACATTTTTTGGCTTTGAGATAGTGAAGCATAATTTATTGTCGCCCTGAGAGGTGGTATAAGCTGACCAATCTTTATGATCGCCTAAAAGATTTACCGATTGGGCAAAAGCGGCATTTGAGATGAGTATGAAAACTATACTTAAAATAGTGCCAAGTTTACTTAAAATAGCGTTAAGTTTAATTGCCCAATTTTTCATTTTATAAGCTTCTTGTTTAGTTTATTTACAGGCTTTATCAATTTGTGCAATTGCGGCAGTAACGCCAGAAAGTGAATAAGTATCAGTGGTGTTTGTGCCGCGTTTTGATTTGCCTTTAACAATCATTTCACTACCTCTTTTCATGCCATCAACAAATGCTGCCTCGTCTTTAGCACTTGCTAGCCATGCCGCAGAGCCTTCGCCAACCATAGCATAATTTTTGCCGTCAACATTTACGCTGATAGAGGCGTTAGTATCTAATGGATAACCAACAAGAGTTTGAACTTCGTTTTTTGTGCCAAGACCTTTACGATGAATTACCATGAAATGAATTGGATCTCGATTTACATTTGCTGGCATGCTATTTTGTGGTTGGCTTGAAACATAACAAATAACGCCATTTGCATCATTGTTTTTCCATGCCGTCCAAAGTTTGAAAGTGCCAAGCGAGGTTGCGGGAGCGGCGATTGCAGTAGAGATTGAGGTTAAAGAAAGAAGAGCTATTGCTGATATAGCTAGTGATTTTTTAACTATGGTTGCTGGGTTAGATTTATTGATACTCATCGCTAGATATTCCTTAATTATATAATGGTCGCTTTAGTTTTTTTATACCTTAATCAATTAAGGTTACTAAAAGCCAAAAACAATTTAATATTTAATATAAAAATAACAATAGTTTTAATTTTGTCGGGAATTTGGCAGTTTTTGGTTTTTTTTACTTAAGCATTAGCATGATGAATGAGATATGAATGAGTTAAATTGATAAATTTGCTCTTCTGTATATGGGCCACCACCTATTGAATCACGGGCAGAGAAAAGTGAGAAGCCTTTTGTCTTAAACTTTAAGGGTTTTTCAAAATAACTATAGGTGAGATAATTTGCTATATCTTTTGCCTTGCTCTTGTTTAAGCGGGCTAAGGTGATATGTGGAGAAAATTTTTTAATATCTATTTTTATACCTAAACTTTGCATTTTTTGAATTTGTAATTCTCTTAACTCAAGTAGTGGAGCAGTTTTTTCAATTTTTATAATTAAAGAGCGAGGTTTTTTTACTCCAAAAATATCAAAACCAGTGAGTTTGATATTAAATGGCTCTTGTTTGGCTGTTGTTGATAATGCTTGATCTATTTCAAATGCTGTTTCATTGTTGACATCACCAAAAAAACCTAATGTGATATGAAAATCACTTGGATTAATATAACGGGCGTTAGCAATGCCTGCTTGTTTTGTTGCTAAAGTCTCGCTTATATTTTTAGGAATTTTTATCGCACTGAATAATCTTGGCATGTTTATTTCTTATCTATCTAAGCGGATATTACTAGAAGTGATTTTATACTCTTGTAATTAAGCTCTATCACAGCCATATTAACACCAATATATATAGTTAGAAAAATATAGTTTTATAAATAAAGGAATAAAAAATGGCTGAATTTGAACGACAAACCTTTAACTCACGCAGTGCAAATGCTGCGATGATAGATGAGGGTCTGCGCTCTTATATGCTTAAAGTGTATAATTATATGAGCATTGGGCTTGGTATTACGGGTGTGGTTGCTTTCTTTTTTAATCAATATGTAATGGCAAACCCTGCTGTTGCAGAGCTTGTTTATGGTAGCCCGTTAAAATGGGTTATTGCCCTTGCTCCACTGGCTTTTATTTTAGTGCTTTCTTTTGGTATTAATAAAATGAGTGCGGCAACGGCACAATTGACCTTTTGGGCGTTTTCAACCGTGATGGGGCTTTCGCTAGCTTCTATCTTTTTGCTTTATACTGGCACGTCGATTGCTAGAGTATTCTTTATCACTGCGGCAACTTTTGGCGCAATGAGCCTTTATGGATATACCACAAAACGTGATTTAACGGGTATGGGATCATTTTTATTCATGGGTTTAATAGGCATTATCATTGCCTCAATCGTTAATATGTTTATTGGATCTTCTGCATTAGAATTTGGTATTTCAGTGATTGGTGTTTTGGTTTTTGTTGGTCTTACTGCCTATGACACCCAAAAAATCAAAGAAGAATATTTAGAAAGCGATGGCGCAGAAATAATGGGTAAAAAAGCCATTATGGGCGCACTTCGTCTATATCTAGACTTTATCAATCTGTTCTTGATGTTGCTACGCTTGTTTGGCAACCGAAACTAAAATAATTTCAAATTTATTAGTTATGCTTGAAACAAAGTCGCACTTTAGGTAATCTAATGTGCGGCTTTTATTTTGGGAATGTTTATGTCTGATAATGTTATTTTGCGTTCATTCACTAAAGATGATATTGCGGCAATCACTAAAATTTATGCCTATTATGTTGAAAACTCGGCAGTGTCATTTGATTTAGTTGCGCCTAGTGAAGCTGAAATTGCTAAAAAATATTTAGATATGGTGGCGCAAAATCACCCACTGATTATTGCTGAAATAGATGGAATGGTGGTTGGCTTTGCGTATGCCTCTAGCTATCGCCCTCGCCCTGCTTATCGCTTTACTTGTGAAAATTCGATTTATATTGATCCTAACATGAGAGACAGAGGATTGGGTAAATTGCTGATGTCTGAGTTGTTAAAACAGGCAAAACAAGTTGGCTTTAATCAAATGATTGCAATCATTACTTCTGATACAGGGGCTTCGATTGCTTTACATAAGAAATATGGCTTTAAGATTTTGGGAGAATTTCCTCAACTTGGTTATAAATTTGATAAATGGCATGATATTATTCATATGCAAAAAAAATTATAGTTTTATAAAAATGAAAAAATCACTTTTACGCCACAATTTATTCAAATTTACGCCAAAATGCTGTTGTTATATATGATTGTTGTCGCTTAGTTAGAAAGGTTCTGATTGAGCCCCCAAACACTCAGACCTCCAAATTCTGACTTACTATTTGTAATAGGCAATATTTTAGCTCCTGCACTTCTGCCAAGTGCAGGAGTTTTTTTATTAGAATTTTGGTAAAATTTTATTGAATTATATATGAAGCAGAGCCAAGGATTTTACCTGGTAGTCCATTAATATCTGTTTGCACAATTATTACAAAACCATCATTATTCTCAGTTAATATATCGGCGGTTGGTAATTTAATCTCAGTGCCATTTTTTGATTCTAACATGCCAATAGCTTGGCGTTTGCTTACAATATTTGAATAAGTAAGTATTTTGCCACGATTTTCTCCTCTAAGGATTTTTACCTCACTTTTTGATTGAAAAGTAATAAGCCAGATTATTGCTTCATCGTGGGTTACATCACCTGGAGTTTTGATTCTGATATAATGTTGATCAACCTTGAGACTAACAGGAATTGATAGTTTCGCCTGTAATAATGCTTTGCTGACTTTTGCTTCATGTGAGCCAATAATTTCTTTTTGCCCATTAATGATAAGTTGAGGGGTATATTGGGGGGTGATGCCTAGCGCTTTAGAATAATTATTTTGTAGTTTGGTGTTTTGTGCATTGCCAAATGTATCACGCCAGCCAATATAATCCCAATAATCTACATGGTAGGCGAGAGTGATTATATCGTTATTTGAATTTGCGATATCATCAAGAACCCTATCGGCAAGCGGGCAAGAGCTACAGCCTTGTGAAGTAAAAAGTTCGGCTACTGCACGAGGTTGCAGTCGATATTCGCCTGCATTAGCGATAAAACTGCTGATGCTAAATAGGGCAAAAAACAAAATAAACTGGCGCATAAAAATTTTCAAACTAGATAAGTGCATTTTTTTTATTTAGCTGTTTTCTTAATCAAGCGCCAGTAACTCTTAAGTGAATGCTTAATTTGAAACTAGGTTTCTAAGCACATAGTGTAAAATACCACCATTGTTATAATATTCTAATTCATTCTCGGTATCGATACGACATAGAGTAGTAATAGTCTTCTTACTGCCATCGCTTGAGGTGATTTTAAGGGCAACTTTTGCTTGTGCAGTGATGCTTGAAATATTCTCAATGCTAACCTGCTCATCACCCTTTAGACCAAGGCTTTGCCAATCTTCATCGCCAATAAATTGCAATGGAAGCACCCCCATACCAATTAGATTTGAGCGATGAATTCTCTCAAAGCTCTTGGTTATAACCGCACGAACACCTAATAAATTAGTGCCTTTTGCCGCCCAATCACGAGATGAGCCTGTGCCATATTCCTTGCCTGCAAAAACTACTAATGGAGTGTTATTGCTCATATAAGACATTGCGGCATCAAACATTGGCATTTGCTTGCCGTCTGCGCCTTTGGTAAAGCCACCCTCAACTCCTGGTACCATTTGGTTTTTAATGCGGATATTGGCAAATGTGCCACGCATCATAACTTCGTGATTACCACGCCTTGAGCCATACGAGTTGAAATCTTTTGGTGCAACTTGGCGATCAATAAGATATTGCCCTGCGGGGGTGTCTTTGGTGAATGAGCCTGCGGGTGAAATATGATCGGTGGTGATTGAATCAGCAAATAGACCCAAAATACGAGCATTGATAATGTCTTTCACTGGCTCTGGTTGCATTTTCATATCTTCAAAATATGGTGGGTTTTTCACATAGGTTGAAGATGAATTCCAAGCATAAGTTTCCCCACCTGTGATATTAATTTCCTGCCAATTTTTATCGCCCTTAAATACATCTGAATAGCGAGATTTAAACATTTCTCGAGTAATATTGGTGCGAACAAGAGTGGCAATTTCTTTATTGCTTGGCCAAATGTCTTTTAGATAAACTGGCTCGCCATTTTTATCGTTACCAAGCGGATCATTATTAAGATCAACATTCATCGAGCCAGCGATTGCGTAGGCAATTACCAACGGAGGAGAGGCAAGATAATTGGCTTTAATATCTGGGCTAATGCGACCTTCAAAATTTCTATTGCCTGAAAGAACTGCACAAGCAACCAAATCTTCTTGGTGAATTGCTTTTGATACTTCACTTGGAAGCGGCCCCGAATTACCAATACAGGTGGTGCAACCATAACCAACAAGATCAAAACCCAAAGCATCAAGATCATCTTGCAGACCTGCGGCATTTAGATAATCGGTTACTACTTGCGATCCTGGAGCAAGCGAAGTTTTCACCCATGGTTTAACGCTTAAGCCTTTTTCAAGGGCTTTTTTAGCAAGCAATCCAGCGGCAATTAAAACTGAAGGGTTAGATGTATTAGTGCAAGATGTGATTGAGGCAATAACCACATCACCATGTTCAAGAGTATAATCTTTGCCACTTACTGCTACTTGCGGATTATCTTTTTTGTTAAATTCATTTATTAGAACTTTTGCGAAATCTTCTTTAGCATTTGCTAATTCCACTCTATCTTGTGGACGTTTTGGGCCAGAAATTGAAGGCACTACGCTTGATAAGTCAAGTGAAACTGTATCACTGAAAAGCGGGTGTTCGCTATTAGAATTGCGATACATGCCTTGCGCTTTGGCATAAGCTTCTACTAATGCGATTCGGTCCTCATCACGCCCCGTTGTTTGCAAATAGGCTAAAGTGTCTTCATCTACTGGGAAAAAGCCGCAAGTTGCGCCATATTCTGGCGCCATATTGGCAATGGTTGCGGTATCTTCAAGCGTCAAGTTATCAAGCCCTTCGCCATAAAATTCTACAAATTTACCAACCACGCCTTTTTCACGTAGCATTTCTACAATGGTTAGCACCAAATCGGTAGCAGTTACGCCTTCTTTAATTTTACCCGTTAGCTTAAAGCCAATAACTTCAGGAATTAACATGGTAATTGGTTGACCAAGCATTGCCGCTTCCGCTTCAATGCCGCCAACGCCCCAGCCAAGCACCGCCAAACCATTGACCATAGTTGTGTGGCTATCTGTGCCAACTAATGTATCGGGATAAGCAATGGTTTCACCATCAATCTCTTTTGTCCACACAGTTTGCGAGAGATATTCAAGGTTTACCTGATGGCAAATACCAGTTCCCGGTGGCACAACTGAAAAATTAT
>Ga0256834_1002289_pt1 | contig 12216 bp, 8 predicted proteins | sample 4281140metaG_FD_190536 | JGI IMG/M metagenome (GOLD analysis project Ga0256834, IMG submission 190536) | Hydrothermal vent microbial communities from East Pacific Rise, Pacific Ocean - 4281-140 | ecosystem: Environmental > Aquatic > Marine > Hydrothermal vents | place: Pacific Ocean: East Pacific... | reverse complement strand
CATATTTTTAAGTCGATAACTATATGTACTCAATTGATTTTCTATAGATTGATTATCGCCTATATCGGTTAAAATTTTATCAAATACACAAGTTTCACTTTTTTCATGCACAGGTATTAAAATACCGCTTTGAAACATAATTTGAAGCAAACCAATTGTCTTTAATGTAATGCTTTTTCCGCCAGCATTTGGTCCAGAAATAACAATGATTTGCTGTTGATCATGCAACTCTAAAGTTTGTGAAATAGTTTTTATTTTTTGCTTTTTATTAGTTTCCCATAAAATAGGATGAAAAGCATCTCTTAAATATACTTTTTTTGATTTATTTAATTTTGGTAAACATGCATTAATTGTTTCTGCATAGATTGCTTTAGCTCTTATTACATCTAATTCTATTAAAAAATCTTGGTATTGTTTTATTAAACTATTAAACGGACGCATAACATCTGTTAATACTTTTAATATTTTTATGACTTCTTCCTTCTCTTCTTGAGTTAAATTTCGAAGTTCTCTTGTATGTTGTAATGTAGATTCTGGCGCAATAAAAACAATACTACCTGTTTTAGAATTACCTAAAATACTACCTTTTACCTTGCGTTTATGCATAGATTGTACTGCAAGAACTCGTTGATTATCTACTACAGATTCCCTAATATCGTCTAAATAACCTGCCTTTACATAACGACTTAATGCAATATTAAAACTACCACTTAATTTGCCATTTACAATTTTAATTTCTTTTCTTAAGTGCTTTAATATTGGTGATGCATTACTTTTTATTTCGCCATAATGTGTCATTACTTTTGTAATACTTTCAATGATAACTTTAGTAAATTCAATATTTTCAGATTTTGAATATAAGGTTGGGAAATATTCTTTAAACTTTTTCAAGAACAAAATCAAACCATTTACTGAAGATGAAATGGCAACTATCTTCATAAAGGAAGTTGCTTCTAAATAACTATTTTCGATCCCTAATAGATGAATTTCTTTAGTGACATTTTCAAAATCATGATTTGGTATCTTATTATCATTTTCAAATGAAGCAAGGTATTCATTTACCAAATTTAATGCAGTTTTTAACTTTTCGATATTTGAAATTGGATATATTTCTAAAATAGATTGTTTTCCTAAATCGGAATTACTAAAATCAGCAATTCGCTCTAAAATAATAGGGAATTCTAAATCTTGTAATGTTTTATTTGAAATATTACTACTCAATGTTTTATTTTTGCATTGTGGCAAATGTAATATATTTAATTTATAGGAACACGAATTATACCTACTTAACTGATGCTCACAGATTTTTTATTACCATTTTAAAAAATAGAATATGAAAAAAAATATTGAAAAAAGTTGGAGAGAAATTCTTCAAAATGAATTTTGCAAACCATATTTTAATGAGTTAACTAAATTTATTAATCAAGAATATAGCAATCATATTTGTTACCCAAATGAAAATGAGATATTTAATGCGTTTAATAAATGTTCTTTTAAAGAGATAAAGGTTGTTATTATTGGTCAAGATCCATATCATGGTGAAAATCAAGCAAACGGACTTTGTTTTTCGGTAAATGACAATATGAAACATCCACCATCTTTAATTAATATATTTAAAGAATTAAAAACCGATATAAACAAAGATATACCTGAAAGTGCTAATTTAATTTCTTGGGCAAATCAAGGTGTTTTACTTTTAAATGCAACCTTATCTGTTAGAAAAGGCGAAGCTGGTTCACATCAAAAACAAGGTTGGGAAAAATTTACAGATTCTATAATTTCTTTAATTTCTGATGAAAAAGAAAATGTAGTCTTTTTACTTTGGGGTGGATTTGCAAAGAAAAAAGGTAAAAATATCGATAAAACCAAACATCATATTTTAACCTCAGGTCATCCATCGCCTTTAAGTGCTAATAGAGGTTATTGGTTTGGAAACAAACATTTTTCTAAAACAAATTCTTTTTTACAAAGTAAAAATATATCAATTATTAATTGGTAATTATGCTGCGTTTTTATGTTTACGAGCAATTTTTCTTAATTTTTTCAATTCCTTTTTATTGACAAAACTTAATTTTTTAGTATTTGTACAAAAATCTGTTGCTAAAAAAGGTTTTACTTTTTCACCATTAATATAGAAATTAGAAGTCAATAAATATTCTGAAAAATAAGAATATATCAAGTATTCTTCTCCAATTCTAAAATTAATATCATTAAATTTAGAACTAATTTTTACGATACTAGTGTGTTTTCTACCCTTAATAATCTCTATAACTTCAAATGTGAAAATTATTCTAGTATATTTTTGTACTGATTTAATTTTTGGTGCTTCTACATCAGTAATTTTAATTTGTTTGTCAATTAATTTCCCTGTAAAAATAAAATCTGAATTGTTGTAAGCTTCTGTAATTTTCAATTCTTCGCAATTGCATGCAAAAGCATTTGACATTGAAAACACAATAATTACGCTTAATATTATCCCCTTCATAATATTTAGTTTAAGTTGTTAGTAAATAAATTCTTTGTTAAGTTTGTTGTGCTTAACTACCCAAATATACAAAAAAATATTAATTTAATTGTAACTAATGTAACTTAAGTAGAGTAAACTACTATTTTATTAACCTCAAAACCTTAATCATAATGTATAATAATGTATAGAGAACAAATTAATTTCTAAAACTAAAATTGTATATTTGTATTAGGATTAATCCATTTATTGTTGCAAAACTCAACGTGAAAATTTGTTAATTAAATTTTAAAAAAAATTGAAAAGAACAAAAAAATTGATGACTAGAGCAGTTAAAGGTTTAGAACAAATATTTAAATGATAGTAGACAAAAAAATAAATTCTTAACTAAGACACAAATAAATAATATTGGAATAATTAACTATAGAGGAACAAAACAAAAACCTCATTACTAAATGAAAAAACTGTTCATAGTAAGACATGCAAAATCTTCTTGGAAATATGATAACATCAAAGACCAAGACAGACCATTAAAAAAGCGCGGTATAAATGACGCTTATTTAATGGCAAATGCGTTATTAAAAAAACATTCTAAACCAGACGTTTTTATTTCTAGTAGTGCAATACGCGCTCTGCATACAGGTATTATTTTTTGTAATACATTTAATTTTCCGCTAGCAAATTTAAAAATCAACAAATCGTTATACAGTTTTAGCGATGGTTATTTAATCAAAACCGTAAAAGCATTAGATGATTCTTATGATTCGGTTATAATTTTTAGTCATGATCATGGTATTAGTACTTTTGTAAACAAATATGGAAATCAAAAAATTAATCACGTACCTACATGTGGTATTATTGGTTTGGAATTAGATATTAAACATTGGAAAAACTTGACTAAAGGAAAAACTATTTTAGTAGACGCACCAAAAAATTACAAATTAAAATCTGTATAGTTTGAAGATAAAGAAATACGCTGCTATTGATATTGGTTCCAATGCTATTCGTCTTTTAATAAGTAACGTTATTATAACTAAACATAATGATCCAAAATACCGTAAGGTATCTTTAGTACGTGTACCTATTAGATTAGGGCAAGACGTTTTTACGGAAGGTAATATTTCTAAAGCAAATCAAAAACGAATGATTGATGCTATGAATGCTTATCAATTATTAATGAATGTACATAAAGTGGAGAAATATAAAGCTTGTGCAACTTCAGCAATGCGAGAAGCAGAAAACGGACAAGAAGTTGTAAAACTAATTAAAGAGAAAACAGGTATTGAAATAGATTTAATTAGCGGTGAAACCGAAGCGACTATTATTTCGTCTACAGATTTAACGTCGTTGTTAGAAAGTGATAAATCTTATTTATATGTAGATGTCGGTGGCGGAAGTACAGAAATGACTTTCTTTTCTAAAGGAAAAGTCATCGCATCAAAATCATATAAATTAGGTACAGTTAGATTACTTGAAAAAAAGAAAAATAAAGCAATTTATAAAGACATTGAAAATTGGATTAAAGAACATAGCAAAGATTTAACAGATATCTCTTTAATTGGTTCAGGTGGAAATATAAATACCATATATAAAGGTTCTAATACTGTTTTCGGAAAACCACTTTCGTATATTTATCTAAATGCACATTATAAATTTTTAAAAAGCATGTCTTACGAGCAACGTATTTCGGAATTATCTTTAAAACCAGATAGAGCTGATGTAATAATTCCTGCAACAAAAATATATTTATCTGCCATGAAATGGTCTGGCGCAAGAAATGTTTATGTGCCAAAAATCGGTCTTGCCGATGGCATTATTAAAAGTTTACATTTAGGTAAAATTTAATTTACAATAAATTTGATAGTTCTCTTCTAAAAAAACCACAAAACAAAGTCAAAAAACTTGATTTTAGTTTATTATAACATTTCTAACTTAACCGTAAATAATAGTCTTATGCTGAAAAACAGCACAGATAATACGATTTTAACAGATTTTTATTTAAAATCGAAAAAAACAACGCAAAAAAACTCTATAACATCACTAACTACAAGAAAAACGAACGGAAATAATATTAAATATCTAAAATCTGACACTGGCATTGAACCTTTTAATGTAAATATTTTGCAAAAACAAAACCGTTTTTAGATTAAATTCTACACACAAAATAGAATGTTACGTATTAAATTATTCATGACGTTATCCAGAAACTGTTAAGTAATTCTTAATTAAAGTTAAATTTTAATATTAATCATAAATAATATAGGTTTAGAATAATGAAAAGTTATATATTTGCCACGTCAAGTTATTTATAATTTGACACTTTTTCTTTTTCATAGCAATTTTCCCGCGCAAGTTTACTTGCGCGGGTTTTTTCATTAAAATACAAGATATATTTTAGATATTAAAAAGAATTTTAGTTACTCCTTTTATTTGTAATCTGCTTAAATTATGAATACAAATAACTTTACTTTTAAAAATGTGAAAATAATTACATTTTTTTAGTCATTTTCTGCACAAATAATCACAAAAAAAGACATGTTTCATGCGAAATTATATGCAATTAAATTAATTTATTCTTAGAATTAAAGTTCAACTAAAATTATAATTTAAATTATTTTAGATTTTAAGTTTGATTATAACCACTCATTCATTATGATTTTCGCACAAAGGATGTAGTAATGTGTTTTTTTTTGATTCAAGTAAAGAGCGCAAAATTATCAAAAATTTTGCGCTCTTTTTATGAAAACAACTAAGTAGTTGCGTTTATTTTATAAAGAATAAAAATTATTCAAATCCTTTTTTCTTTAATAAAGGTGCTATTTTTGGTTCTCTTCCTAAGAAATCTTTATACAGATCCATACCAGATTTTGAACCGCCAGCAGCCAACATAGCAGCATACTTTTTAGATAATTTAGGATTAAAAATATCACCAGTTTTCTTGAATTCATTAAAAGTATCGGCATCTAAAACTTCCGACCATAAATAAGAATAATATCCTGCAGAATAACCACCCGAAAATATATGTGAATAATAGTTACTTCTATATCTTGGTAAAATCTCATTCATTAAACCTATTTTTTTCATTGCTTGTTTTTCAAACTCGCGAGCATCTCTTATTTTTGTATCGGTTAATGTATGCCAATTCATATCTAAATATGCTGCAGCCATATACTCTACAGTTCTAAAACCTTCATCAAAACTATTTGCTTTGTTCATTTTATCAATTAATGCTTTCGGTATTACTTTACCTGTTTTATAATGTTTAGCATATGTTGCTAGAACTTCTGGTTCACTCATCCAATTTTCCATAACTTGAGAAGGAAATTCTACAAAATCTCTAGGTACATTTGTACCAGACATTGATCCGTATTTTACGTTAGATAATAAACCGTGTAACGCATGACCAAACTCATGAAAAACAGTTTGTGCTTCATTAAATGATAATAATGATGGTTGATCTTTTGTTGGTGCTGGATAATTAAAATTATTAGTAACTATTGGTGTAACAAAATTATTGTTTACATTAGACTGCATACGCATTTCATTCATCCAAGCGCCGCCACGTTTACTCTCACGAGCGAAGAAATCCATATAAATAACACCTAAGTGTTTTCCGTTTTGTAAAACTTCAAAAACCTGTTGGTCTTCGTGCCATTTAGGTACATTGTTTAATGGTTTAAAAGTCATACCAAATAACGTATTTGCTAATTTAAAAGCACCTTCACGCACATTATTAAATTCAAAATATGGTCTTGTTTCATCCTCATTAAAATTGTAACGTTTTGCTCTTACTTTAGCAACATAATAACGCCAATCTGAACCTCTAAATTCACCTTTTACACCTTCGCTTTTCATCATTTTCGCTAAAGCATCGCGATCTTTCTTTGCCATTTTAACTGCCGATGGCCATAATTTATCCATTAAATCATAGACATTTTTAGCATTTGCTGCCATTCGGTTAGATAAAATATTATCTGCCCAAGTTTTATAACCTAACAAATTGGCTTTTTCTACTCTAAGCGAAGCCATTTTACTCAATACTTTTTTATTATCTTTTGCATTGTCATTATCGCCACGCATGGCATAACCTTGAAATAATTTTTCACGCATATCACGGTTTGGCGATGTTTGTAAAAACGGATTAATACTTGGTCGTTGTAAAGTAAAAGACCAACCAGTATCATGACCTCGTTTTTTTGCCTCTTCTGCTGCCAATGCAACTAAACTTTCTGACAAATCACCTAAATCTGCCTTATTAGTTGTATGTGCCTCAAAATCATTTGTTTCATCTAAAAGATTAGTTCCGAATTCAATAGATAAAGCAGATAATTCTTTATTAATTTCTTTTAAACGTTCTTTATCCTTTCCTTCTACATTAACTCCTGCACGTACATAATTTTTATAAGTTTCTTCTAACAAATGCATCTCTACCGCATTTAATTTCAAGTTTTCTTTTTGATTATAAACTGCTTTAATACGTTTAAATAAATCGGAATTTAGAGAAATTTCATCGCCATGAGCAGTTAATTCTGGTCCAACGGTTTTATTTGTTTTCTTTAAAACATCATTTGTATTCGCGGCATTTATAGCAAAAAACACACTAGCAACTTTATTTAAATCTGCACCTGCCAACTCTAAAGCTTCTACGGTGTTTTTAAAAGTTGGTTTTTCTTTATTATTTAAAATTGCATCAATTTCGATTTTGTGCGATTTAATTGCTTCTCTAAATGCAGGTAAATAATCTTCACTTTTAATCTTATCGAATGGTGGCACTCCAAAAGGCGTATCCCATTTTACTAATAACGGATTTGTGCTCATATTAGATTTATTCTCATTTTTTGTTGCCAATTCTTTCTTGCAAGAAGTGAAACCAATTAAACTAATTACTATTATTACTAATAAATTTTTCATTATAAACTAGGGGTTAAATTTAAAACGGAAAGGTACAAAATTTTATTCCAAACATATATTTATTATCATTGCTGTCTGATAAAGATAGAAGACAACTTCATGACAAAAGGTTGAATCGGATTAGTCTTTATAAACACACATAAAATAATGAATAGAATTCTATAAAAAATAGTACCTTGTATTCTTCAAAAAAAAAATAGCAGTTTATTAAATGATCAATAACAAATACTTTAATCGCTTTACAAACAGCATAGAAAAAATTGAATTACCAAAAAAATTTACATTTCCGTTTTATTACGAACCGCATGTACTATCTAAAATAGCAGTAAAAGAATTACAAGATCAATTAGTGATTTCTGAAAACTGGGAACATGATTTTGGTTTAAATTCAGATAATGGAATTGGAAAAATGTTTGGTGTTTTAGTAATCCAGAATAAGCAAAATGAAATTGGTTATTTAACTGCATATTCAGGTAAATTAAACGGTAAAAATGATGGAGTCAATTTTGTTCCACCAGTTTTTGATATTTTTGCTAAAAACGGATTTTTCCAAAAAGAAGAAAAAGAAATAAGTAATATTAGTTTAGCAATAAACAAACATGAGAATAATCCTGTTTTATTAAAATTAATTAGTGCTTTTGATAAATTAGAGGAAGAAAAAAAGCAGGTTTTAAATATTGAAAAGAAAAAACTACAACTTAGAAGAAAAGAGCGAAGAGCAAAAAGAAAAGAGCTTATAAATAATAAAATAGAAAATCCGTGCAAATCTGTGCAATCCGTGTCCGAAAGTTTACACGACAAATTCTACTACAAAGAATTATCAATTTATTGGGAAGAAAAAATAACTAAGCAAAAGGTAAAAATTACTGTACTAAACGATTCAATTAACAAATTAAAAACCGAAAGAAAAGAACGGTCAGAAAAATTACATCAAGATATTTTTGACAATTATCATTTTTTAAATAGTGAAAAATCTTCTAAAAGTTTAAATAAAATATTTCAAAACACTAACAGAAAACCAATTGCAGGAACTGGTAATTGTGCTGCACCAAAATTGTTACAATATGCTTTTCAAAACGATTTACAACCTATTGCAATGGCAGAATTTTGGTGGGGAAAACCATTAAAAAACGAAGTTAGAAAACATAAAAATTATTATCCTGCATGTAATGGCAAATGCAAACCTATTCTTAATTATATGTTGAATGGCTTAGATATGGATGAAAATCCTATCCTAATAAATTTAGCGAAAAATAAAAAAATAGAGATCCTTTTTGAAGATAATCATCTTTTAGTAATTAACAAACCAGCAGAATTATTATCGATACCTGGTAAAAATATTCAAGATTCTGTTTTATTTAGAATGCAACAAAAATACCCAGATTTAGAAAGTCCGTTTATTGTACACAGATTAGATATGAGTACTTCGGGAATAATGCTTATCGCAAAATCTAAAAGAGTTCATAAAAAACTACAAAGTCAGTTTATAAATAGAACCATTAAAAAGCAGTATGTTGCCGTTTTAAACGGAATTATTAAAAACAAAAAAGGAACAATAGAATTGCCATTAATAACCGATTATAAAGATACACCAAAACAAAAAGTCTGTTTTGAAAATGGCAAAAAAGCAAAAACTACTTACAAAGTTGTTGAGATTAAAGATAATAAAACAAAAGTTTATTTTTATCCTGTAACTGGCAGAACACACCAATTACGTGTCCATGCTGCACATTATTTAGGTTTGAATTTACCTATTTTAGGTGACGATTTATATGGCATTAAAAATGATAGATTATATTTGCATGCTTGTTCTTTAGAATTTATACATCCTATAAAAAAAGAAATTCTGCTTATAAAGTGTGATGTGAATTTTTAACACATTTACCTTAAATATGTATAATTTACCTGTATTTTGTAATTACAATTTTGGTTTCAATATACGAAATTGCAGACCTTTAAAAGGCTTAACTTTAGTTCATCTCTACACTTTTATAAGCATAAATTTTATTAAGCACAAAACCCGCAATCACATATATTTAATTTATTTTTAGACTCGCACTTATTATCCTTTTATTTCAAATGTCATAATTTACCCTATTTATAAATCAATTCAAACCTATCAAGGTTCATTACTTTTACCCAAGCAGATATAAAATCTGTTATGAATTGCTCCTTAGTATCATCACTTGCATAAAATTCTGCTAATGCTCTAAGTTCTGAGTTCGAACCAAATATTAAATCTGCTCTTGTTGCCGTCCATTTATTGTTACCTGTTTTGATATCTTTCCCTACAAAATTTTCTTTAGTGTTTGATGTTGCTTTCCATTCTACACCCATTTCTAATAAATTAGTAAAAAAGGCATTGGTAAGTTTATTAGTATCTGTTGTGAAAATTCCGTTTTTACTTCCGTCATAATTTGTATTTAATGCTCGCATTCCGCCAATTAAAACAGTCATTTCCGGTGCTGTAAGCGTAAGTAATTGTGCTTTATCAACTAATAATTCTTCCGTAGAAATGGTATATTTTGTCTTTAAGTAATTACGAAAACCATCTGCCATTGGTTCCAAAAGTTTAAATGAATTAACATCCGTTTGTTCTAGAGTAGCATCTGTTCGACCTGCAATAAACGGCACTTTATGATTGTAACCTGCATTCTTTACTGCTTTTTCTACTCCAACAGTACCTGCTAAAATAATTAAATCGGCTATTGATACTTTTTTTGTTGTTGATTTGGTGTTGAATTTATTTTGAATACTTTCTAAAACAGCCAATACTTTTTTCAATTTTTTAGGGTTATTTACTTCCCAGTTTATTTGTGGTTCTAATCGTATTCTTGCTCCGTTTGCACCACCTCTTCTGTCTGAATTACGATATGTTGAGGCAGATGCCCAAGCAGTAGATACCATTTCGTTAATTGTTAAATTAGAATTTAAAATTTGTTTCTTTAGAGTTTCCACATCATTTTTAGTGATTTTTTGATAAGTAGCAATTGGGATTGGGTCTTGCCAAATCAAATCTTCCGTAGGTGCTTCTGGTCCTAAATAAGTAGATTTTGGTCCCATATCTCTATGTGTTAATTTAAACCATGCTCTTGCAAAGGTTTCATCAAAAGTGTCTGGATTTTTATAAAATTCTCTTGATATTTTTTCATAAATTGGATCGAACCTTAATGCCAAATCGGTAGTAAACATACCTGGTTTAACCATTTTATCTGAATCAAAAGCATCTGGAACCATCATTTTTGGGTTTTTAGGTTCCCATTGATGAGCACCTGCTGGACTTTTTGTTAATTCCCACTCATTTTCAAATAAATTAAAAAAGAATAAATGACTCCATTTTGCAGGTGTAGATGTCCAAACAACCTCTAAACCTGATGTAATTGCATCAGCACCTTTACCTGTTTTATAATCGCTTTTCCAACCAAAACCTTGTGCTTCAATATTTGATGATTCTGGATCTGATCCAACGTGAGATACACTTGCTGCTCCGTGTGCTTTACCAAGTGTATGTCCACCTGCAATTAATGCAACTGTTTCTTTATCATTCATCCCCATTCTTCCAAAAGTTTCACGAATATCTTTTGCGGCAAGAAGTGGGTCGGGATTACCATTTGGTCCTTCAGGATTTACATAAATTAATCCCATCTGAACGGCCGCTAATGGGTTTTCTAATTCTCTATCTCCAGTATAACGTTTACTATCATCTAACCACTTTTCTTCTGTTCCCCAATATACGTCTTCATTTGGTTGCCACACATCAGTTCTTCCTCCTGCAAATCCAAAAGTTCTAAATCCTGTTGACTCCAAAGCAACATTACCTGTAAGAATCATTAAATCTGCCCAAGAAATTTTATTTCCGTATTTTTTCTTAATTGGCCAAAGTAATCTTCTCGCTTTATCTAAATTAGCATTATCAGGCCAACTATTTTGTGGTGCAAATCTTTGTTGAGCAGACCTAGAACCTCCACGTCCATCAGCAGAACGATATGTTCCTGCATTGTGCCACGCCATTCTAATCATAAAACCTGCATAGGTCCCATAATCTGCTGGCCACCAATCTTTAGAGTCTGACATCAAAGCACGTATATCTTTTTTTATTGCTTTATAATCCAAACTTTTAAATTCTTTTACATAGTCAAACTCTTCACTCATAGGGCTTGTTAATGTTGAATGTTTTCGTAATAAATCTAAATTTAATCTATTGGGCCACCAATCACTATTATTAGCACTTCTTTTATTTAAATTACTTTTTTTAGTAACGGTTGCTCCTGAAATTCCGTTTATTGAATTTTTCCCTTTTTCAGTATTACAGGCTGTAAAAAGTAGTAAAGAAAGGATTAATGTTATTGTTGTTTTCATTTTGTTATTTTTAAATTTATATAGTGTAAAATTATAACTATTTAGATTCTCTAGTTAATTAATTAAATTGATATTCCTTATGATTTCATAGGTAATATCTATTATTGAAGTTCCCTTTTACGAAACCTACGATTAAAATATAAATTTATAACTTGAAAAACCAATCACTTTAGCGCACTCTAAATACTCTAGACACTGAATAGTTACAATACATTTTCAAATCTTAAATTCTAAACTCCAAAAATTCTAAAATTTTAACTATTTTTGAAAAATCAAATTTCACAATGCAGTTTAAGTATCCTGAACTTCTTTACGCACTATTTTTACTACTAATACCTATAATTGTTCATTTATTTCAATTACGTAGATTTGAAAAAGTAGCATTTAGTAATGTTGATTTTTTAAAAAAAGTAGAACTTCAGACTAGAAAAAGTTCTAAACTTAAAAAATTTTTTATATTACTTTCTAGATTATTTTTATTA
>Ga0256834_1002288_pt1 | contig 12218 bp, 15 predicted proteins | sample 4281140metaG_FD_190536 | JGI IMG/M metagenome (GOLD analysis project Ga0256834, IMG submission 190536) | Hydrothermal vent microbial communities from East Pacific Rise, Pacific Ocean - 4281-140 | ecosystem: Environmental > Aquatic > Marine > Hydrothermal vents | place: Pacific Ocean: East... | reverse complement strand
AACCTGCCAAACGCAAAAGTTGTAGTAGAATACGGAGGCAATCACAGATTCGAAAATCTAAACGACTACCTCTCAATGATAGAAAACTTCAAAAACTCATAATCTCGCCACTCTTTTTTTATCTCTAATAACGAATTTACTTAAAAATTTACAATAATCGCTAAAACATACGTTTAATCTCTCCTCGACGTTGTGGGTATTTTCGTATTGAAGTCTTAAATAGTCAAATCCGTTATATCTATAAAACAAAACACCGCTGTAAAAAAATCTTTTTTTGTTTAAAAACTCGGTAATTTCTTCTATTTCGGGAGTGTGGAGGTTGATATCGGCATATACCATTTCTCCTCTGAGTTTCGCTTTTGTAAAGAGAGTGTTGAATCTGTTTTCGAAGTTTTTAACTTTTCCGTCAATTATGATACCTGAGAGTTTTAAAAGTCTGTTTTCCCAAAGCCTTAGGGACTTTTTGATAGGTCTGATTGCGGCTTTTGAAATTGGGAGAGATGCTTTTTTATACCTATCAAGTATCAATTTTCTATAAATTTTCGGAGTATATAAAGAGCGTTTTTGACGATTAAAAATCTTATAGCCTACAAGCGTGCCGGAGCGTTTTTCGAATTTGATATCTTTTTGGGCTATCCATGAAGCCACTTCTCCAAGCTGAAGAGCGGTTTCAATCATTCCGTGTTTTAAGTTGGCTTTTTGAGAAAAAGGATGAAACATTATAGCTTCTCCGTATATTGCACTAAGCCCGAGACTCTCGGCTTTTTTTATCAAATAATCAAACATTTTATTCATAAGTCCCCTACCTTTGTAGTCGGGATGAACCACTACCGCTCCTATTTCTCCGTTATATTTGTCATTTACAGTAAGCAAAAACTGCCCGACAACCTTCCCGTCAATTTCGGCAACAACCGGATAATATTTTTTACTCTCGACCATCTCTTCCCACGTTTTAGGGTTATAAAAACTTTTTTTGTAATAAGTATCGTCGTAATTCGCTCTAAAAAGCTCGACAATATCTTTCGAATCGCCCTTTTTAATATCTCTAATAATCGCATCAACCGGCTTTTTTACGATAAAAAACGGCGATGATATTCCGCTATGTCCTTTCATTTAAGCTCCTTAAGAATATTTGCAAATGTTTTAGCACCTATTATCAAACTATCCTCATCGATATCGAATCTCGGGTGATGTTGCGGATAGCAGGTGGCTTTGTTTTCATTACAACAGCCGAGTCTGAAAAACGCTCCCTTAACCACCTTTAGATAATTTGCAAAATCTTCACCGCCCATAACGGGTTGTTTTAAATCTATAGGCGTTGCGAATTTTTTTGCCGCTTTAATAACCACATCCACCATTTTATCATCATTTATAAGCTCGGGATTTCCGAAGTAGTAATGAAAATTATATTTCGCACCCATCGCTCTACAAATCCCGGCGGTTGCTTCTTCCATCATCTCCTTTATGTTTTGTCTAACCGAATCGTTTAAGGTTCTGACCGTTCCGCTAAGTTTTACATGGTCGCAAATGATATTGGCGGCCTTTCCGCCCTCAATCGTTCCGAAAGATATCACCGCAGGATGTAAAGGGTCGATTCTTCTACTTACGATATGATTGATAGAATTCACAACCATAGAAGCGGTAAGAATAGCATCCACCCCCTCGTGCGGTCTTGCCCCGTGAGCGCTTTTTCCGAAAATTTCAATATCAAACATATCGGCACTCGCCATCATTTCGCCGTATTTATACCCTATCTCACCCGTTTTCAAATACGGATACATATGAAGCCCGAAAATCGCACTTACTCCATCAAGCGCTCCGTCTCTTATCAAATCTTCGCTGCCTCCGTCCATTACTTCTTCTTTGTGTTGGAAAATTCCTCTTATGTTAAAGGGAAGTTTGTCTTTGTGTCTGTTGCAGGCTATCAAAAAGCCCGTGAGTATCGCCGTATGCCCGTCATGACCGCAAGCGTGCATAACGCCTTCTTTTCTTGACTTATACGGAACGTTGTTTTCTTCTTTTATCGGCAGTGCGTCCATATCAGCCCTAAACGCAATTGTAGGCAAATTATCGCCCGCTATAATATCCACGACCATTCCGGCGTGATTTTCAAAAGTTTTTATCTCTTTTATTCCCTCTTCTTGCAAAATCTCTTTTACATAATCTCTTGTGGGATACTCTTCACCCGAGAGGTCCGGATACATATGAATATGACGTCTAATTTCGATGATTTTATCTTTTAGTTTGTCTATTTCGGCTATAATTTTTTTCATACGAAACTCCTTAAAGGTACAAAATGATAGAAGAAAAAATCAAATGGAATGAAAAATATAAAACTCTCACTCCAAAAGCACCGAGTATCCTTTTAGACCACATACCAAGCGCAAAAAATAAAAAAGCTTTGGATTTGGCCGGCGGTCTTGGTACAAACGCCGAAGTTTTACTAAACAAAGGCTACGACGTAACGCTTATAGATATAAGCGATGTCGCAATATCAAAAATAAAAAACCCTAAAATCAAAACGATTTGCCTTGACCTTGATAATTATATTATACCACAAAATGAGCACGATGTTATCATAATGATTAAATATTTTAATTTAGATTTGCTAAAACAAATACCAAAAGTACTAAAAAAAGGCGGTTATTTCGCATTTGAAAAAATCCCCAAATACAAACTGACAACCGAGAAGTTTTTTGAAATTTTTAAAGATTTCGAAACGATTTTTTTTACTAAAGAACCCTTTAGATTCGTTGGTAAATTGACAAAATAAAAAAAACGCTTTATAATGCTTTTAAAAGTACTCTTAAAAGGACTATTATGGTTATTAACGCAAACGAAGTAAAAAAAAGAGGAGTGTCCGTATTCGAAGAGCTTTTGAAAAAATGGGATGAAATAATCATTACTTTCAGAGGTAAAAAGAAATATGTAGTTATCGATATAGACAGATACAACGAACTTAGAGAAAAAGAGCTCGAACTTGCTTATAAAGAAGTTTTAGAAGACTATAAAAATGGCGAATATAAAATCGTAAACGCAAAAGAACATATCGAAAATATCAAAAGAGATTTGAATGTATAAACTTGTAGAAACGAAAACTTATATGAAAAAACTAAAAAAATTCCTCAAAAAAAACCCTCAAATCATGCCAAAATACGAAAAAACAATCGTACTTTTGGAAAACAATCCTTATCACCCGAGTCTCAGACTCCATAAATTAAGCGGAAAACTTCAAAATTTTTACTCGGTTTCTATCGATATGAATTACAGAATAATTGTAGATTTTATTATTATCGAAGATAAAATCTTCTTAATCGATATAGGTACACACGACGATATCTATTAAAATTGATACAATTCCAACAAAAAAGGCTAAAAATGGACGTAATAGAACTTTTTAAAAAGTTACTTGAATTTAAATCGATTACTCCAAATGACGACGGAGCGATGGAGTTTATAAAGAATTATTTAAACAATTACGAAGTTATTGAAACAGAAAAAGAAGGTGTAAAAAATCTTTTTATTTATAAAAAATTCGGCGAAGGCGATCATTTGTGTTTCGGGGGGCATATCGACGTAGTACCACCGGGAGAGGGCTGGAAAACAGACCCTTTTACACCGACTGAAATTGACGGAAAAATATACGCAAGAGGCGCACAGGATATGAAAAGCGGACTTGCGGCGTTTTTGTGGGCTATGAAAAACGCAAAAAACTTCAACGGAACTCTTAGTGCTCTTATAACAAGCGATGAAGAGGGAGACGCGATTTGGGGTACGAAATATATGCTTGAAATTTTAAAAGAAAAAAATCTTATTCCGGATTTCGCCATTGTAGCCGAGCCTACATGCGAAGAGGTTTTCGGAGATGCTATTAAAATCGGAAGAAGAGGAAGTATTAACGGAGTGCTTAGAAAAATCGGTCTTCAAGGTCACGCGGCATATCCGGAAAAATCAATAAACCCTATCCATAAAGTAGCTCAAGTACTACACAAAATCGCGGGTGTGGATTTAGACGAAGGAGACGAGTATTTTACTCCGAGTAAATTCGTAGTCACCGACATCAGAGCCGGAATGGAAGTGACAAACGTAACTCCGGGTGAGCTTAAAATGATGTTTAACGTCAGAAACAACACTCATACTGACAAAGAAAAAATCAAAAATTTCATCCACGAACATTTCAAAGATATGAACTATACGCTTGAGCTTAAACAAAGCGCCGAACCTTTTATTACCGACCCGAATACAAAAGTTGTAAAAGCTCTTGATAAGGCAATACAAAAAGAAACGGGCATAACGCCGAAACATTCAACCGCAGGCGGAACGAGCGATGCGAGATTTTTTGCGAAATACGGAGTAAAAGTAGTCGAATTCGGAGTAAAAAACGACACTATTCACGCTCCTAACGAAAGAACGGGCAAAGACGAAGTGATTAAGCTATCAAAAATATTCAAAGACGTAATTGAAGAGTGGAAATAGGTGAAATGTGAAAGATAACAATTTGTTATCTTTCAGCAAACCTTTAAGTTTATATGTTAATATACAATTAAAAAAGGCGTGGGTTGAGAAAGGTATATGAATTAAAAAAGGGGATGAAAATCATTAGCGACGGCGAAATTTTGGAATTCGAAGAAATCAGGGGTGATAAAGCCATATTTTATAACGATTGGGGTATTGAGTTCGAATTTCCGGATTATTTGGATATAGACGAAATAGGAGAAATTTACGACGAAACGAATAGAAGCGAAGATTCTCTAACGCCTTCGCTTTTTTAATTATTTAAATTCAACCTTTACGATATCACCGAATCTAAGACCTTTTCCGACCAAATCGACTCTATAGCTCGTAATATATTTGCTATCGGGCAAACTCCATACTTTTTCTATTTTAAAATCACTAAGTTTTCCGTTTATATAGACGTCTTTGTTTAAAATCGAATCTATTTTATCAATCGGCACGTAAATTGTTAGCTTTTGTTTTGTAGTATCGTCCACTTCCGCTACCAAAACTCCCGGATTTACATAATCTCCGGCAGTGACATAAATTTTATTTACATATCCCGTAACTTTGATATTTTTTTTGTTTATGTTATCAAGAGTCGTTTTTTCTTGAGCTTGTAAATTGCTAAGCTGAGATTTCATATTCAAAAGCTGATTTAACGCTCCCATATAATCGTAAAATTTCAAATCTTTTTGTTCTTGAGATTTGGTTTTTAAGTTTTTATATCTTTCATAAATTGATTTTTTTCTTTTTACGATTTGCTCTTGATTTTTAATCTCTTCTTTTAAAACCGCAATTTGATTTTTCAAATTTTGAAGATTGATTTTATCTTTCGTATCATCAATTTTGACGATTAGTTTATTCGTTACGAATTTAGATTCCAAGTTTTTATTTGAAACCAAAACTTCACCGCTTTGAGGCGCTTTTATTTTATAAACCTCATACGGCTCCACTTTTGCATCATATCCAAATAATAAAACAACGCTTAATAAAAATAACAATTTTTTCATATCGCTCCTTTTTCGATTTATACTCCGTCAGCTATTTTTTCGTATTTTTCGCTGTTTCCTTCGATAAACGCCCTAACGATAGGATTTTGCGAGTTTTTAAATTCTTCGACGGTTCCGTATTCGATTATTTCTCCGTTATAAAGCATTGCGACATAATCGGCACTTTTAAAAGTCTCTTTCAAATCGTGAGAGATTACGACACTTGTCATTTTGTGCTCTCTTGTTAAAGATTCTATCATTCTTGTGATTTTATCACTGATAATCGGGTCAAGTCCGCTTGTAGGTTCGTCGTAAAGGATGTATTTGGGCTTTAGAATTATCGCCCTTGCCGTAGCCGCTCTTTTTCTCATTCCTCCGCTTAATTCGTGAGGATAAAGATAAGCCACCCTATCGGCATCAAGACCTACCATTTCAAGTGTTTCGAAAACTCTTTTTTTAATCTCGTCTTTTTTCATATTCGTATGTTCTTTTAGAGGAAAAGCCACGTTATCGAAAATATTCATACTATCGAATAACGCCCCCTCTTGAAACGTAAACCCAACTCTTTTTCTAACTTCGTATAATTGTTGAATATCTGCATCGGCTACGTTTATTTCATCGACCCAAATCTCACCGGCAGTAGGTTTCAAAAGTCCTACGATATGTTTGATAATCGTCGATTTTCCCTGCCCCGACATTCCTAAAATATAAGTGATTTTTTCGTCTTTTATATCCAAATTGACATCTCTTAATACGACTTTGCTACCGAATACCTTTTTTAGATGTCTGATTTTTATCATCACGAACCTTAAAAAATTTTTAAACATTTTATCAAAAATATGTTATAATTAATATTAATAAACAACCGAGGAGCGAAAAATGAGTACTATTTATCCTTTAAGCTACTTACCTATAAACCCTATCCAAACGGTGCCTGTGACGTTTAATTACGACTACATCTCTCATCTTGAAAGTTTGGGTGTTACGGATTATTTTTTGCCGAGCCAATTCGCACAAAATCCGCTTTTTGCACAAGTTGACGAATTTCATCAAAACATAGGTATTTTACAAACGGCAAACAACGCTCTTGATACGATACTTACATACGTAGATATGCTAAAAAACATCAACAACCCCACACAAGACGTCTTAAAAGAGATTGCGGATGAGATAAATTCGGTTATTAACAATACGACTTTTGATAATCTAAACGTCTTTTCTCAAACGATAAATATAGGAGACGATAAACTAAACTTATCAATCCCGGCTTTTACACCGGATACGGATATAGAAAAATATGAGGAGCTTTTACTAAAACAAAAAGACAATATTTTCAGCGCTCTTCAAAATTTAAGTATAACAACACCGCTATCGACTCAAAACGTAAATCCGGTCGATTTCGAAACGTTTACGTCACTACTAAGCTCAGGAACGCTTTTAAATGCATACAATACCGAGCTGATTAATCCTCAAACGCTTGAATTGCTCCTCTGATTTTTCTACAATTACAATAAAAAAGGCTCTCATGAGATATTTCGTTTTAGTGCTTTTTCTCTTTTTTAGTGCGTGCAGTCTGAAAATCAATCCGGCCGAATATCACAAAATAAACGCCCCTAAAGCAAAATATCTGCCAAGCCAAAACGAAATAAACGCACAAACGAAAGTTTTGATTTTAAATATTTCGACAAACGACCCTAAAACTTATTTTTTACTTGGGAGTTTTAAAAATCTGCTTGAAAACGCAATTTCAAAAACCTCGGCCGTGTTAATCCAAAGAAACAAAAAAACCACTCTAAAAGAAGAGATAATCTACGCACAAGAAGCGGAGCTTAGTAATTCGAATATAAATAGCGCGGATTACGTCATAAATGCAAAAATCTTATCTTCGAGTTATTCTCACTATTATCACAAAGGCTATTATTGGAAAGACAAAAAAGGCAGAACTCACTACGAACCGCCTTATTATTCGTATAGGGGGTGTGTGAGCGCTCAAATAGAGATTATTAAAATTCCTCAAAACTACATAGCAAAAACATTTTACATAAACGACTGCGCTTATGATTCGAGCAGATATTATCAAAACAAAAAAAGAGCCCTGCTTTATGAGGCACTTAAAGGCGCGATTTCAAATATTCAAACCGAACTGAAAAATTTCTTTGCAAAAAAAGGCTATATTATCGAAATAAGAAAAAAAGACGACGTCTATATTCTAAAAACGACGTTAGGAGCGATAGACGGCATAAAAGAGGGAGACGAGGTTGATGTTTATACGATAAAAGAATCGATAAACCCGCTGACAAACAAACCTTTTAAAGAAATAGTAAAAATTGCAAGCGGAGAAGTTTCCAACGTCATACACCAAAATACCTCTTGGATAATAGTAAAAGACCCGAAAACTCAAATAAAAATAGGAGATTTCGTCAAACCGAAATTTGACGAAGGATTTTTTAAAAGGCTTTTTGAATGAGATATTTAATTTTTTTGGCACTACTGATTTTGGGATGTTCTTCAAAACCCGATATTCCCAAATGGTATTTAAACACACCAAAAGACAATTCACTTTATCTTTACGGCAGCGGTGAGGGATACGACAGAAACGAAGCGATTAACTCGGCTCTTAGTTTTATCGCCAGCAAACTTAAAGTAAAAATATCATCTACTTTTCAAAGCGAAAAATCATATATCGATTACAACGGAAAAGAAGACGTATATAAAAATATGTCTCAAAACATAAAAAGTACGATTGACAACTTCACGTTTTACAATTACCAAATAGACAAAATCAAAAAAATAGACGATAAATATTACGCTCTAATCAAAATAAATCGCCAAACTAACGCTCAAAAAATCATTCAAGATATAAAAAATTCACTAAAAAACCTCCCTGCTCTTACAAACTCCGCAATAGAAAACCTAAAAAACGCAAAAAAAGCCCAAAAAACGATAATAAAACTAAAAAACAGATATAAGCTCGCAAAAATATTAAACCCTCAAATCCAAAATATCAATTTTCCTAAAAAATATGAAAAAATAATCCGAAACACAACTTTTAACGTCTATTCGAATTCTACGTTTTTAAAAAACTACTTGCTAAATACCATTTCTAAAAAATATACGATTTCAAACAGTCCGAAAATAAAAGTAATAGCAAACGTATATTTGAAAACGAAAAAAATTGTCGGTGAATACCTCACAAACGCAAAATTAAATCTTTTATTAAAAGACAAAACGACGCAAAAAGAGTACTTCTTCGAATGTGCCGCAAGCAGTTTCAATCCGGAACTTTCAAAAAAACTCGCAATTAAAAAATGTGCCGACAAAGCAAAAAAACTTCTAAACACACTTTTTTAATTTAATCCTCCCTTCACTTTTGTAATATTTTCGTTATAATATTGTTGAATTATCAACGTTAGGGAGAGTAATGGAACCTATCATTCAGATGAAAAACATCAACAAACATTACGGCGATTTTCATGCACTCAAAAACGTCAATTTCGACGTTAAAAAAGGTGAAGTCGTCGTAGTTTGCGGTCCGAGCGGTAGCGGTAAGTCCACACTTATCAGATGTATCAATAGACTCGAAGATATAAGTGAAGGAAAAATTATCGTTGACGGTAAAGACCTATACGACAAAAAAACAAACATAAACAAACTTCGCCAAGAAGTCGGAATGGTGTTTCAGCACTTCAATCTTTTCCCTCATCTGTCAATTTTAGAAAACATCACATTAGCTCCTATCAAAGTTAAAAAAATGCCAAAAGAAGAAGCCGAAAAACTTGCTATGGAATTGCTTGAGAGAGTAAAAATACCTCATCAAGCAAACAAATATCCAAGTGAGCTAAGCGGAGGACAAAAACAAAGAGTGGCAATAGCAAGAACGCTTGCGATGAAGCCTAAAATCATTCTTTTTGACGAACCCACAAGCGCACTCGACCCGGAGATGATAGGAGAAGTTTTGGATGTAATGAAAGAGCTTGCACGTGAAAATTACACAATCGTTTGCGTAACTCACGAAATGGGATTTGCAAGGGAAGTTGCGGATAGAATCGTATTTATGGATGCGGGTGAGATTGTAGAAGAAAACACCCCGGAAGAATTTTTCAAAAACCCGAAAACCGACAGAGCAAAAAAATTTCTTAGTGAAATTTTACATCATTAAAGGAGGAAATTATGAAAAAATTAATCGCGTTTTTATTTATTGTCGCTTCACTATTTGCGGCCGATTTTCAACTTTGGCAAAAATCTACACTAAATTCGATTCTTAAAAACAATCAATTAAGAGTCTGTTTAGAACCTGGTTACGTGCCGTTTGAGATGAGAGACAAACACGGAAGAATTATCGGTTTTGACGTGGATATCGCAAAAAAAATGGCAAAAGATATGGGTGTAAAACTAAAACTCGTACCTACTGCATGGGACGGCATTATTTCGGCACTTATGACGAATAAATGTGATATTATCATTTCGGGAATGACGATTACGCAAAAAAGAAACTTAAAAGTAGCCTTTAGCGACCCTTACTTTTTAGTAGGACAAACACTACTCGTAAATAAAAAACATTCAAACGTTAAAAGCTACAAAGACCTTGATAAACCGGGAATCGTAATCACTACGAAACTCGGAACTACAGGTGAAATCGCAGCAAGAAAACTTTTCAAACACGCTACTATCAAAACTTTTGATAGCGAAAGTGCGGCGGTTCAAGAAGTATTAAACAACAGAGCCGATGCATTTATCTACGACAAACCTTACAACGAACTATTTATGGCTGGAAAAGGTAAAGGAAGACTTATCTTCTTAAAACAAGACTTAACTTACGAACCTTTAGGATTTGCTATCAATCACGGAGACCCTGATTTTCTAAATTGGCTAAACAACTTCCTAAGACAAATCAAACACGACGGAACTTACGAAAAATTCTACAACAAATGGTTTAGAAACACTGATTGGCTAAAAAGAGTACAATGAGAGAGTCGATTTTCAAAAACAAAAAAACGGGGCTTATTTTAGCCCTTCTGTTTTATATCGGGCTTGGATATTTCTTGTATCAAGCCGCAAGCAAGATAAACTACACTTGGAAATGGGATATGATTCCCAAATATTTCGTTTATCATCAAAAAGAACCGATAACTTCGCCATGTGACGGAAAGCTTGAAATAAAAGGCGACAAAGCCATCGTAATTTGCGAAAACAAAAAAATATATACCTTTAACATAAAAGGCTATAAGTTAGAGTTTAAAAACGGGGATTATCTTTATGAAGATGACGAAATAGCTTACAAAAGCGTACTAAAACCGGGACCATTTTTAATGGGACTTTGGGTAACTATTAAAATTTCGATTATCTCTATGGTAATTGCTTTTATTATCGGGCTTATTATAGCGATTATGAGACTTAGCGGTATTCCGGCGCTTGATTATATCGGAAGCGTTTATGTAACGGTAATAAGAGGGACTCCGCTTTTGGTACAGCTTTTTATTTTTTATTTTATTGTGGCAACGATTTTTAACCTACCGAGATTCTGGGCGGGTGTTATGAGTTTGTCTATCTTTTACGGAGCGTATATCGCCGAGATTTTAAGAGGTGCGATTCAAGCGGTGGATAAAGGCCAACACGAAGCGGCAAAATCCTTAGGATTCAACGCCTGGCAAAGAATGTATTATATTATCTTGCCGCAGGCTCTTAGAAAAGCGCTTCCAGCACTTGTCGGAGAGCTTATATCTTTAATCAAAGACAGCTCGCTTGTGTCTATCATATCTATTACGGACCTGACAAAAGTCGGACGCGAAATCGTAGCCAATACGTTCTCGCCGTTTGAAACTTGGCTGACCGTTGCGGCTTTATATTTGATGCTGACAAGTATTTTAAGCTTTATAGGACATAAACTTGAAAAAAGAATGAAAGTAAAAGGCGGCTTTTAGTGCTAAGAAAGTACGCCGATTTTCTGCTTGTTTTAGTGGCTCTAAGCTGGGGGAGTACTTTTATTTTAGTAAAAAAAGCGATAGAAGACCTCCCCGCTTTTTCATTTTTATTCGTAAGATTCTTTTTGGCTTTTTTGCTTATGTACGTACTTTTTCATAAAAAAATAGAAATAGACAAAAAAATCTTGAAAGCTTCTCTGATTTTAGGATTTTTAAATTTTTCGGCTTATGCACTACAAACCGTTTCGCTTTATTATCTGCCTTCAAACATAGTCGCTTTTTTAACGGGACTATTCGTAATATTTACTCCCGTAAGCGCTTATCTTTTCTTTAAAAAAGAGATTCCCAAAAAAGTTATAATTGCGGCAATTTTGGCGTTTTTGGGAATATACTTTTTAACTCAAGCGAAATTCGCCTTTTCCATATACGTTTTTTTGGTAATTCTTTGCGCCTTTTTTTACGCTTTACATATCAATTTTACAGATATTTTTTCTAAAAAATACAATATTTTTTCACTTGTAACTTTTCAGTTTTTGTTCGTAGCGATTTTCAGTCTGTTTTTAATACCTTTTGAAGATTTGCACAATATCAAAATCTCTTTTACGGTCGTATTTGCGATAATTATTACGGTTGTTTTCGCAACCGTTTTCGCTTTTTTCGTTCAAACGTTCGCACAGCAGTTCACCACACCTACAAAAACGGCGATTATTTTTGCTTTAGAGCCGGTAAGCGCCGCGTTTTTGGGAGCGTTTTTCGGAGAGAGTTTGAATATAAAGCAAATAATAGGAGGAATTTTGGTAGTTATTTCGAT
>Ga0256834_1002287_pt1 | contig 12221 bp, 8 predicted proteins | sample 4281140metaG_FD_190536 | JGI IMG/M metagenome (GOLD analysis project Ga0256834, IMG submission 190536) | Hydrothermal vent microbial communities from East Pacific Rise, Pacific Ocean - 4281-140 | ecosystem: Environmental > Aquatic > Marine > Hydrothermal vents | place: Pacific Ocean: East Pacific... | reverse complement strand
TTTGCAAAATCAACAACATTAGGGAAGTCGCGACCGCGCGAATTTCTAAGTAGTGCTATTTTGTTTAAATTTACACTAAGTTTTGTCATGTTTTCTCTCTCACTCTCTTGATGGTAAGATGTTATTTATATATATCTTCTCTGTTTTTTTGCTAAAAATATCAAGTATCAAAACATACACAGTATCATCTTCTATCCATGTTGATCCATCAAAGTGTTCTAAAATCCATCTAGTAGGTCTATTTTTTCTGAAAACAACTCGTATTCTCATGTTGTTTGATAACATATCTCTTGTTAGGCAAAAACTTTGAGACAACGCTTGTTTATGAGACTCATAATCTTCTATTTCAATATGAGTATGGTAGCCATTATCTGTTGCAATTGTGATAATATGCCCATTATCTTCAATCGATATATCAAAACCATCATCTAGCTCTTTTTTAAATGTAACTTTTGAATCATTATCCCAAAAATGGTGCAAATCCGAGAGTTCAAGACTCTTTTCAACAAAAAGTTTAATTTTAGTTTCCCCCATGCTTGCTCCGCTGTACTAACTTGCCCATAGGTACTCAACCTCTTCTTAAAATCTCTATACCACTGAAATTGCTATCATAACATGATCTTATTGAATATTTGCTAATTCTCTAAGCTACCTGTGCGGTAGTTTACCTAGCGTTCAGGATATGATAGATGCACTTGGCCTTCTAAGCTACCTGTGCGGTAGTTTACTGCACGGCAAGAAAACAACTGGTAGTTATCTACTTCTAAGCTACCTGTGCGGTAGTTTACTGCTATCTGGATTACCGTTGTTGTTCAAGATCCTTCTAAGCTACCTGTGCGGTAGTTTACTCAGATCTGCTACTTTGAGCAATTTTACATATTTTCTAAGCTACCTGTGCGGTAGTTTACCTATGTTAGGCGTAGAAGAGCAGAGTACGATATTTCTAAGCTACCTGTGCGGTAGTTTACAGTTAATTCATACATACCGCTTTCAGCATATATTTCTAAGCTACCTGTGCGGTAGTTTACCTGCTGTAGTCCTGTGTCGGAAGATGAAATATTTTCTAAGCTACCTGTGCGGTAGTTTACATATCAAAGATGCCGTGAATCTTGCTGTTAGTCTTCTAAGCTACCTGTGCGGTAGTTTACAAGGAAGATCTAATATCTATAGGGGAAAGTGTCCTTCTAAGCTACCTGTGCGGTAGTTTACGACTGTATCAGGAAATTCCATTATAGATTATACTTCTAAGCTACCTGTGCGGTAGTTTACATAGAAACAGGGCGTGCCATTTTGTGTGAGGATCTTCTAAGCTACCTGTGCGGTAGTTTACCTGTTTATGCGCCATTAACGGGCACAATAAATCTTCTAAGCTACCTGTGCGGTAGTTTACATTTTAAGAGGCGAGGGGGTAAAATGCCAGTACTTCTAAGCTACCTGTGCGGTAGTTTACAAAAAGAGTTTGAGTTTCTGAAAGTAGATATGCTTCTAAGCTACCTGTGCGGTAGTTTACAAGACGATCTAATATCTATAGGGGAGAGTGTCTTCTAAGCTACCTGTGCGGTAGTTTACCCAACTAGTGATCAACCTGAAAATCTCTCTCGTTTCTAAGCTACCTGTGCGGTAGTTTACATTCCGCATAGCGGTGATGTGTATGTGATAGATTTCTAAGCTACCTGTGCGGTAGTTTACCTTAATTTACGACGCTAAGAACAATCTTTTGTTTTCTAAGCTACCTGTGCGGTAGTTTACATAGAGAATAAGTTCGATGAGAACACAGGGAATTTCTAAGCTACCTGTGCGGTAGTTTACATCGTATCCCCATACCGTAGATGTCAATTGATTTTCTAAGCTACCTGTGCGGTAGTTTACTAGTACCAAACGGGAGCGGTGGCTATACTCTTTTTCTAAGCTACCTGTGCGGTAGTTTACCAGTCTTGGTTAGTGTTGATTCTTTGGGTGTATTTCTAAGCTACCTGTGCGGTAGTTTACGCTACTATCACCGCTAGCTATCAAATCCAATATTTCTAAGCTACCTGTGCGGTAGTTTACTATTTTTAGCATAGTAAGATATGTTGCCAGTCTTTCTAAGCTACCTGTGCGGTAGTTTACCAGCAACAGCAGCCACTTTCTTATCACAGATTTTTCTAAGCTACCTGTGCGGTAGTTTACCTTAACGCATCTCTCTCTGTATGTCAAGCAGTTTTCTAAGCTACCTGTGCGGTAGTTTACGAAGTCTTAGCGAAATCTCCAAGAGCTTTTGATTTCTAAGCTACCTGTGCGGTAGTTTACTGGATCAAGAAGAAGAGGAGATCAAACTCTTATTTCTAAGCTACCTGTGCGGTAGTTTACAACGCAGGAACACAAGGGGACGGGTACACTGCTTTCTAAGCTACCTGTGCGGTAGTTTACCAGCCTTGCCGATTGTTTGTCCAAAAATAATATTTCTAAGCTACCTGTGCGGTAGTTTACAGCAAAACTATCTTATGGAATTACGCTATTGCTTTACTCTACTGAGTATAAACTCAATTATACCAAAAATTTTACCCTTTTTTTAAATAGCCCTTATTTACGAGTTTTGAGAGGTATCATTAAAATAAAGGTATTTTTGTAAAACAAATTTACTAAAATCTACAACTTCTATATTATTAATACTAGTATTGGTATCTTTTGTTATGAGCAAACATCTTTTTTCATCAGCACTTTGAAACTCTTCAAAAGCACTTAGTTCTCTTTGCTTCGTTTTTTCGTTTTCTATCTCATAAGCTACTTGAATCAATATATTTTTATATAAAAAATCAACTTCTTTGTTTTCACGCAAATAGTAAATGGGTTCATCATTAAGATTTAATGTTGTAAATACCAAATTTTCTAAACTTACACCCATATTTCTTTCTCCACTTATGCCCAAGTTTAAAAATCCATTATCATTTAGGTAAAGTTTTTTAGCAGACTTGATACTTTCACTCAACTTATTATGATGTTTTACCACCAAAGAAACTAAAAAATTATCTTCAAAATAAGCGATGTACTCTTTTACACTTTTAGCGTCAATATTTAACTTTTTTGCTAGTCCTGTATAGTTAATAATGCTTGTCACATTTGATACAACATAATAGAAGAGATCTTTTATCTCACTAGAGTTTTTTATCTTGTATCTTGGAACTATATCTTTTAATATGATATCTTCAGCTATATTTTTTAAAATCTCTTTTTTTACATCTATGTTATCATTTGCAATAACCGAGTAATAACCACCCCATTTCATATACTCATCTTGAGCTTTTTTGATGGCTATTTTATTTTTTGTAATAGCTATATTTGAAGAATAATCTATATTTTTAAATGTCAAAAACTCTTTAAAAGTAAAACTATGAAGTTTTAGCTTTAAAACTCTACCTGTTAGCAGTGTTGCATAGTTTGAAGTAAGTAAAGATGAATTAGAACCAGTTATGATAAACTTGATATTACTATTTTCATATTTAGATTTTACAAACACTTCCCAGTTTTGAAAGATTTGTATCTCATCTATGAAAAAAAATATTTTTTCATTTAGGTTTGGATTTGCAAGTTTTAGATACTCTTCATAGATCTTTTCCAAATAAATAGCATCGTTTTTATAAGGTATAAACGCAGGTTTTTCAAGGTTAATAAAAAAGATATTTTTAGCTTCAACACTTTTTAAAAGCTCCTTTATCATCAACTTTGCAAGGGTACTTTTACCAACTCGCCTAGCTCCGATGATGGCTAAAATCTCTTTTGTTTTTAAAAAAGAAAGCGCTTTGTTTAAAGCCTCTCTTGTAACAAATGTATCATAAACTGCACTATTTACCCAGTGAGGATTATCTTCGAGAAGAATGGATTCCATATTTTACACCTTTATTAGGAATGTATTCTGTATAATAGCATACTTTATGGAATATGTTCCATTTAAAACCAAGGTACTGTTGCTGTTTTGCTAAGGCCATAAGCATTAAATTCACCATTTATCTTTTCATTTTTAAACTCTTGAAGTATAAAAATTTTCATCTCATTATTGCTTGAAAGACTTTTAACATTAATGAAAGGGAGCTTTGTCTCTTGTTCACTAAAATCTTCATAGTGTTTCAAAGCTTCTTCAAAATCAATACCTTTTCGTTTTGCATATCTTCTAGCCAATCGAGCAACATTCGACTTAAATTGTTTTCGCTTAAATGTAGCAAACTGTTTCACTCCATCAGGTGTCGCAGCAACCTCACTTAAAAGTATATAATCTTGTACTTGCTCTAGCCATTTATTTATGTTTAGTCGCTCAAAAGATTCTTTTGATGATGAAAATATTCTTACACAGTCTCCAAGAGGAAATACTTTATCGTTATAGCATGGAAAAGAGAGCGCAAAATCAAAAGTATTATTACTATTTTTTTGCTCAGCAAGGGCTAAATGTACTTGCTGATATATTTTCTTCCATAAAAAACCTAAACTTATTTCAGCACTAGGTAATAGCGTCATGTCAATATAATAGTTCATACTAACTACTTATCACTCTCGCCAAAAACACCACCACGAACAAGCACAGCCATGACATAATGTTCATCTTCTACATTCTCAAGCTTCGTTCCTCGTGCAAACTGATCAAACAAAGTGTAAAAATCTTTTTTATCTTTAGGTGTTCTAAAAGCTTTACCCATATTGGTAACCGCACCATAAGGCTCAATTGCTATAGCACCAATAGTCTCTTCTTCAAACTCAGGGTACCATGTATCTATGCTTCTCAAGGCATTTCCTATTTTTTGTGAATGCATTGCAGCGATTGAATCCACAGCATATAAAATCTTACTTTTTTTAGTTTTTGAATTGCCTTTATCTAGTACCAACTCTTCACTAGGATAGACCTCTTGTGCCTTACCTACTTTGGCAAAACAATTTATCTCTAAAAGTAAAAAGTTATCATTGCTTGCAAGAGCTGAAGCTATTTTTTTACCCAATTCTTCTACTTGCTTATCACTACATTCCATTGATCTAGGATTGTACTTTTTAGCATTAAATATTTCGCTATATTCACCGTTCACATCCTTTATTTGTACTTCTATAGATTCAACACCTACCCGATTACGCCATAAAAATCGAGCATTAGCAAGATTTAGGGCATAGCGTTTACCCAGTTCTTGAAAACCTTCGTTCTCTACATACGAATCCACTGCAGTGGAATAGCTTTTTTTATACTCACTGTTGTTACAAGCTGATGGTTCAGAAATACCACCTAAAACTTTTAGTGTAAAACTAAGTTCTAAAGTATCTTGATCTGGTGATAAAGCACAACTGTCAACTCTTTGTAAGTTGGCCTTTTCAACTTCTGCATTAAGTTTTGTTGGATCATCTTTAATAGCTTTTTTCAAACGATTTGCTATTGTACCTCTAACAGATTTTTCAACCAAATTCAAAGCTATTTTATTTTTTCTATCATCCCATGAAGTTCCATACATATACGCATCTGATGGTACCAACTTTTTCTCAAACGCTAAAACACTTGCTATATTTTTATCTTTTGCCATTTTATTTTCCTTTTAATTATAAATTATTTTGTTTACACAAATAAAGACTATTTTCACTATCAAAATGATAGTGCCACAATATCTCATCCAAAGAGTCTATCTTGTACGGCATGATAAACTCACCTAAAGTTACTACACTCTCTGCAAAACGGTGTGGTGTTTTTTCATCACGCTGATTTTTTGCATTTCCTAGTACAGAGATACCTTGAAAACCGATAGCTATAGGTACTAGCCAGCCTGAACTTCTTTTTTTACTTGTCCATAACACTTCATTCTCATTCATCTCACTACTGTTATGAATAACTAAAAAGTCAAGTAAAGCATCCATCGCATCCATGTTTTTCTCACACATGGCTTCTTTCATTAACTCATCTCTTTGAACCAAAGCAAACCCAGGCATAAGCTTTCGTGAAAAAGCTTTAACTTGCTCCTCTTCATCATCATCTACTCTAGTGATAGTCGGTTTATTAAACTGTAAAATATCACCACCAGCTAATTTCATAGAAAAGTTTAGATGATGATTAACTCTTTTTAAGCAAGTTTCTTCATCCTCTTTTGTTATACCATCAAACTCTATGACTAATGATACTTCCAAATGACATCTAGCTTCTTCTATAAAAGCAGACCTCGAACCATCTTTATCCAAAGGATTTGCAGTACCTATAATAGAGTGTACATAATCACCTCTACCCTTATGTGTTTGAAGATTTGCTTTATGACTAATGACCGCAGTTGAATTAAAAACAAGATCTGTAAAACCATCATTGTTTAATTTTCTTTGTAAAGCGTGTGCAGCTCCTAACCATGCTGTCATTGCAGGAAAACCTATAGTAAAAGGACTAGAAAGAGCATTTGCATTATGTACCTTTATATGAGGCAGTAATAATAATCGTTTCACACTCATCTCAACGCCTCCCTGTTTTTTTCTACTATCTCTAAGAGCTTTAAGCGTTCCTCATGTCCAAATTTTACAGCCTTATTTCCAAAGCTTTTTTCGTAACTTTTTATAAACCAGTTAACACTTTCTGTTATCAAAGTATCAAGCCATTTATCTTCTATCTCTCTTTGCTCACTAAACTCATGACAAAGCCAAACTTTTTGATGTGATTTTAGTAGAGAATTTTTTTCATAATACTGTTCTTTACTCACAGCACGACCTAACCACATCTTTTGTATCATTTTATCAACTAACTGCTGATAACGATAGTCTCTTCCCTCTCGGATAGTCACATTGTTATAATCTGTCTTAAAAATACTTTGCAAGGCATGAAAAATCTCTTTTAACTCCCATATTTTTAGAGTTTCTCCAAAAAAGTTTCGTTTAGGAAAATGAATGTCTCTTGTCTCTAAACTAGGTGGCATAGAGTGTAAAAGATGTGCTTTTCCTCCATTCTTTGAGTTTAAAACACTAATGTTTTGCGGTTTTGTTCCACCATAACCTATCGTCGTTAAGTCATACAAATCACAAAAAGTATCTTCTGAAAATTCATTCTTCTTTTTAGATTCTTTTACTTCTTTAAACTCTTCACCAAAACGAATCGTGTCGATACGTTTTTTAAGCTCATACAACATTCCTGAATTTGTCAATAATGACAACTGATGGTAATCCTCTTCAACAGGGAAGTAAACCTGTTTTATCTTAGAACTTGTTATTTCTTCACTTGAATTTTCTATCATTTTTAAAAAGTTTTGTTTGAGTGTGTCGTAGGATGTGCCTTTAACATTTAAAAGTGATCTTACCTCTATACTGTCAGTTACAATATGCTCTAGTAAAAGCCGATTATCTTCTAGTTCCAAATGCAAGAATTTATGTACATCCAATGCAGCTGCATTGCCAAGAGCATCATTTTTAAGCTTTACATTTCCACTTCTTAGCAGACCATCTTTTCTAAAAATATTACCGGCGATAATAGAACTTACATAGCCGTTTTTATTTTTTCTAGCACTTGGATGAGAGAAAGTACAAGGATGTGAAGCAACCGATATCTGTCCTGCCCGTTTAGCAGCATCAGGTAACCAGTTTTCCAACCTAAAAATCTCTTCACACTTTAACTTTAACTCAAAAACTTCCTCTTCACTCATGGAAGCTTTTTGATTTTTCTTTAGCCACGCTTCTTTTCGTTCATCAAAAAAGCGGGCAACTTCTGGAATTTCCATTTTCTTCTCCTTATATATTGTTTTTCAACCTTAAGATACTTATTCAGTATTATATATTTTATTGCTATGGTTAAAATTGTACTCCTTTATCATTCTTATGTCAAGCTAAATTTATAAACTACCTATGCGGTAGTTAAAAATATATACTTTATTGCTATTTTCTAAGCTACCTACACGGTAGTCATAAAATATATGCAAAATGATAGCATAATTTATAAACATCTCTCTTAAACCTTTGTTAATCCAAATTGATCGTTATACATATAAGTATCATCATCTTTATACTCAACAAAACTCAGCTCTCCATACTCTAAAGAGATACGGTACTTACTACTATCTTCTTTCATCACATAAGTTTCTAAAATCGAAATATAGTCTCTTTTAAACCATAAATTATTTAATTCCTTATCCTCTAATTCATAATGTTGTATTTGCAATATACTTTCTCTATTAATAGGTTGACCATAATCATCTTTTATAGCAAAATAACATTTTTCTTTATCATTATCATATATTAAAAATAGTTTGGTATTGGTTTGACTCTCTCTAAAAGGATGAAAAACTTGAGGATGGGCTGTTAAAAACCAACTCTCTTGTAAAAATCCCTGCAATCTATTGGCTCCTTGACTCTCATAATTTGTTAAATCTTTTTGAGTCATATAATGTTCTAAATCTACTAAGGAAGTTTTTTCTTTAAGTTTTTTAGGCTTTTTAATACGCAAGGAAGCATCTAGTTTTGCTTGTAAACTTTTTATATCTAAAAGTTGTTCTACATCATGTGTTGCTAAAGTTTTGTTTACCTCGTAACCTGGTCTTTGAAAATATTTACCTTTTTCATCTGAATGTTTAAATGCCTTATAGTTATACTGCATTAAAGCAATGTTAGGTGTTTCTATGTTTCCACTTCTATGGCGTTTTACCCTACCTGCAAGTTGTACTATAGATCTAAATGAGGAGGGTTCTATCACTGCCCAATCAAAATCATGATCACGACCTACCTCTTCCACAGGTGTTGCCACTAAGATAAAAATAATGTTTTTTGCTTTTGAATTATTTAAGTGATGGCGAATAATACTGTTCTTAAAAGCATCAGGTAACTTACCCTCTTTTTCTTTGCGTTTTAATACTTCATCTAAATGTTTTTCTTGAATATGACGCATAAGTAAAACTTGTTGAGAGTGATACGCCATAACTTTAACTTCTGCATCCAATGTTGCATTACACGATAATAGATGCTTAGTTAAAGCGATACAAGGTTGAATATTTGCAACTCTAACCACACCAAAAGAGACCTTTATACCTGTCTGTTCATCAATAGTATGGAACTTAGTATGTTTAGCATCTATTGCTTCTTTTATTTTCGAGAAATAAATACTCTGTTTTGTTGCCTCATCATCATATTCTTCCAACATCTCATCTTTACAATAAACCAATTCAACTTTTCTTTTTATTTCTTGGGCTTCTAAATTTTTAATGCGTTTATCTATAAATTTATCATGAAACACTTCATAGTCTGCAACACTATTGACCTTTTCTATCTTCGTTGAAAACTCATCTATCCAAGCACAGTGAATAGTGTTTTTCACTTCACGCGTTTTTGTAAAAAGTTCCCACCCTTTTTGATATACATTAAAATAGCCTTCGGCTAAATCAGGAGGTATCGTAGCAGATGAAATCATCACTTTTCTTCCTAGCATTGCCGCTAAATAAACTAAACGACCGATAGCAATAAGGTCTGAACCTGTGAAATCATCTATCTCATCAATAACCAAGTCTGATGACATCATTCTAAGAGAGGGTAAAATATATTTTCCACCCTTTTTTGTATCAACTGAAGCCATTAAATGATCTATAGTACATACCAACACAGGAGCATATAAAAACTTTCTATCTCTTTGGCTTTTTAAAACAGTAGCAAGTCCCTCTTCAGGAATATCACTATCAAAAAGGACATCTTCATCAAGTAAATTTTCCATAGACTCTGAACCAAATGATTCACTAATATTTACCTCTTCAATACTGTTTTCATTATGAAGTTTACTTATCGCACTTGAACCTATTAAAACAGCTAATTCACTATCATCTAATCCTATACGATTTTTATATTCATCACCTGTTTGTAGAGTTAAGGTTCTAAGCCCTAATGCCAGTACATAGCGTAAATTATTGGCATCTTTTGAAACAGCTTGCATAATTTTTGCATTGGCAATGGTTTTACCACAACCTGTACTCGCCATATTTACAGCAAAAAAACCTTGTTTCTCTGTTTCTTTAAAAATAGGTAAAATTGTCTTTACAGCTTTATCTTGCCAAGCATACTCAATGGGACTTGATTTCTTAAGACATCGTATATCTTGAGCGGTAGGAGGTTCTTTTTCAAACATAGGTAAAAGATGTGCTGTTTTTAGAGTATTTTTTGCGACACCTACTAAATGTTCATCTAATCTTTGCTTTAAAGATTTGTTTTTATCGGTATTGGCAAAAAGACCTGTTATATCTTTCCAGTTAACATCTTTATCTTGTGATGAGTAAAAATGATCACCTAGCATTAAACAAAGTCTTGCATGATGTAAAACGATACGATAACTTCCATCGCTTAAGCACTCTTCAACCAAGGGTAAAGTGTCGTGTAAACGCTTAGCCCACTTTTTAAGTTCTTTTTGCCATTTTGAAGCATTATTTAAAAGTCCATTAGGGAAATTAAAACACTCTTTTACCCTTTTATTATAAGTATCTTCATCTTTTTTATTTGTATAACCCCACTCTTTTTTGATTATTCTCAAGATATCTTCTATATTTAGTGCAGGTTCACCTTGATACTCATCTAGTAACTCTTTTTTATTAGTAGAGAATGCAGGTAATCTATGATGCGAAATAATCAGCCATGAAACAAGCTTGGCAGCACTTGGCAAATCCTTTAATGGTGACCTGTTTTCTTTTTGAACAAGCTCTTTTAAACTTTGCTCATTAATGTCTTTGCTTATTAAACTTTCAAGCCATGCTTCATCATTGTTGTATTGAGATATAAAAGCATCTAATAGCAAACAAGAGATCCATTCATGTCTAATCGGATCACCTTTAGTGTTATATTTACTATTTGGCTTGAGCTTTTCTTGAAATAAACTACTAGCCTTACCCCAATCATGGAAAAGTGCAGATACAGCACTCAAGGCTTTAATTAAAGGTAAATATTTCCAATCATTTTCATAATATGCTTTTAATAGATTTTTTTTCGTACTATTTACGGGAACATACCCTTCACTATTAAACTTATCTCTATTCCCCACAACCCAAATAAATTCACTTCTAGCTCTTGTTCTTATCCAGTGGCAAGAAACAGCCGTGCTTTTTGAAGCGGTGTGTCTTAAAAGTTTGCGCACGGCATCTAAACCCTCTTGTGTTATGATAGTTTGCCATGTATTGTCACCTATGCGGTTAGCAAAAGCATCTAGGACGCGCCTTGTTTTTTTGAGGGCATTTTTTTCACATTGTGAAACAAAAGTGACCATCATGATTCTTTTACCTCTTTATAAAAAAGTGCTACCTCTTTGACCTCTTTAAACATAAAATCCAAAGCTTTATAGTCTACAAAATTTTGCAAACATTGAGCTCTAAAGCCTTTTTCATCCATCTTCTCAGATGCACAAACAAAAGCCCAAGGTAAAACAATGGCATCTTTTACGAGGTCTGCTATATCAAAAACCAAAGCACCTCGTCTAGTTTTTCCATGCATGACTGCAAACCCATGAGGTATGCCTAAAACCCAAAGTGTTGAAGCGGCTAGTCCGTATGCAAGATAGTTTCCGTGATTTAAAAAAGCATTTGCATCATCGGCAGCGTTGTGTTCTCTTGTAAAACCTTGTTGACTTGTTGTTTTTGCAGCGTATTTGTAGAGTTTTTTTGTTAGGTCTGCTTCAAGTTGTAAAAGTTTACCTACGTTATAAGCATTTTTTATATTTTCTAATACTATTGAAAAATCTTTTTCTAACTCAGCAACATTAAAACCTTCAAGCTTTAATTCTTCATCTCTTGACCAAGCTTTTTTTATAAACTCTATACGTGCTACCTGAAATCTTTTTGCAACATCTAAGCGTTTTGATTCATCAAACCAAAACTGCATCCATCCTTGAATATACTCCGTTGGTCTATACTCACTTTGAGGTGTTAACCATTCCACTTCAGTGGCAGCCAAAAGGGGAGTTGCCCCACTTCCAGAAAACCCGACAAGTACACCGGCTTGTGCCAACATCCTCATGGCAGCTTGTGTGATTGAAGTTCCTGTGCCTAGAAGTAAACATGTTGTGTTAGCTATGGGGATATTCCAGTACTGGTACTCTTTTTTAGCTTCACTAAGATAAAGCACTCTTCCATCCTTTTGCATTACACGGCAATACTCAAGATAGTAGATATTGGCTCGTTTAGAGTGTAGTATTGCTTTTAAGTCTGTTAATTGTTCCATATTGCACCAAATAAGCCCTTGTGATGATCCGCTGGTTTTTATTAGACTTAATCGTACCATAAGTTTATAAAGTT
>Ga0256834_1002286_pt1 | contig 12222 bp, 10 predicted proteins | sample 4281140metaG_FD_190536 | JGI IMG/M metagenome (GOLD analysis project Ga0256834, IMG submission 190536) | Hydrothermal vent microbial communities from East Pacific Rise, Pacific Ocean - 4281-140 | ecosystem: Environmental > Aquatic > Marine > Hydrothermal vents | place: Pacific Ocean: East... | reverse complement strand
CGATTCAGCAGGGCTCTGCCCCTGATTATTGAGGACATTTGAGCCCGTTGCAAGCAGGTCATGATCCGTGAGCTCCACACGACTCTCACCGGGGTGACACTGTGAACAGAGCTCTGGTGAAGGTTTATTGGGAAATCGGAGAAACTTATCACCTGCTCCAGGCTTTCCATCGGCCATCAGCTTCCGTCCCCGGTGAGGATCATGGCAGGTGGGGCAGGAGAGGAACCCCTTTTCAAGGGGAACCCGTCTGCCTTCCATATCAAAAACCGGAAGATCAGGATCCATGCCCTTGTCGTTCATCGCCACATTATAAGGATGGGAAAAATCACTCAGCACCTTTTTCCGGGCCAGGCCATCCTTATTATGACAACTGAGACAGAGATCAACTATTTTATACCCGGATGAAACAGCAGGCATTTTCCGGCCCCACAACACGGCCTCTCTGGATCCGTGAACCAGGTGACACGCTCCGCAGACTCCGGATTCAGATGGGGTTTTCCCCTTCAGGTTCACGGAATCCGGTGCCGTGATCCGCAGATCATGCACCGTACCCAGTAATTCTTTCTTATCCACATGACAGTCAAGACAGAGGTGCCCTCCCTCCTGAGCACTGTCAATGAGAAATTTCTCATTGGGCGCCCCATGCACCCGGTGACAGCTCTGACAGATCACCTGATTTTTCTTCACCCCCTGAAGTGCCCCCAGCTCTCGGAACTCATCCGAAAACGCAAGTTTGGTGGAATCTATGGGATGATTCCCATTGGCAGGTCCACCATCCTTATCCTTATGACAGAGACGGCACATACCGGAATCCTCGTTTGCAGCACGGATGAAAATAGTCTTGTCCATTCCCATTTCACTGGGTACCCCGTGCGCCGTATGGCAGGTGGCACATTGCATAAAGCCGTTTTCATCAAGGGGGAAGATCTCCGGGATCTCCATATCAGGAGGCGGAGCTTTGTTAATAGGATGATGACTGTCGTTATAGACTCTGGCACGGGAATCAACCACACTGCCATCATGGCAGGAATAGCATATCTCAGCCTCGGCAACCACTTTTTCGGCCTGATAGGGGACAAGATCCGAAGCCTTGCCATCAATGAAAAAAGTGTCAATCCAGCGATAGTGACAGAGGGCGCACTCCTTTGCAGAACTGGGGTTGCTTGGTGCGCTGACCGCAGCAAAACTGCCCGGGACAGATACAAGAAGAAAAAGAGTAATGCAGATGGGTAAACCAACAAACTGTCTCATACACTCAATCCGGCTTTGAACTCCTGGAACCTGGAAATCAGGAAGATACGTACTGCCTCATTGCCTCTATTACGGTCACAAGCTTTAGACATCATTCCGTGTCCCTGTCAATCTGGAAAACCGAGACACGCTCTTTAAACATTTCAACCACATACAAACGATTTTTCCCATCGACAAAAAGACCGACAGGCGTGGTGAAACGATGCAGCTCACCCTTTACGGTATCTCCGATGACGGAATGAAAAACGCCCTCATCAAAGACCTGAATGACCCCCATATACGAGTCACTCACGTAGACCAGGCCCGAGGCATCCACAGCAACTCCCTTGGGTCTGAAAAACTGACCCTTTTCAACACCCCAGTCACCGATAAAGCGGACAAATTTTCCGGTATCAGTCATCTCCTGCACCCTGGTGTTGATCACATCAACCACATACAGGTACTTATCATTATACTTTGAAATCATGAAGGGATAGCGAAACTCCATCCGCTCTATTCCAGCCTGTCCGAAGACCTCGAGGGGAAGCCGTGTTTTCAGATCATAGGTCAGGATACAGTGATTTTCATTATCCACCACAAAGGCCTTTGTTCCCGCACTGTCCACAGCAACATCGGTGGGATCACTTTTTTTCCCCTTAAACAGCTCCACGTGTATCTCGTTCAAAAAACTCCCGTCCGGCAGGAAAATCTGAATCCTGCTGTTTCCACTGTCAGCAATGTAGAGTTTGCCCGCCGCATCGATATCAATGCCCAGGGGATAATTAAACTGGCCCGGGCCATCACCGCTTTCCCCAAAGGAAAACAGAAAGGCCCCGCCGGAATCAAAAACCTTTATGGCGTAATTGACGCCATCCACCACGTATATGGAACCATCCGGCCCCACCGCAACATCACTTGGCTGACGAAAATTATGTTCAATATCAAACAGATGACTAACAGAACTCAGTTCAACTGCATAAACAGGCGCCGCTGCAGAGAGCAGTACTCCGAGGAACACCAACCCCCTCCTGATACCATCACACATCACCCTGCCCCCCGATAAAAAAAAGCGAGTCCAGCTCAGCTATTCACATTCCGATCACCGGACATACCCGGTTCCGGGGACAGTACATCTCTGTACCGTCCCCGGTGAAACAAAAACACCGGGCCTCCTTCTGCTACTCCGCCTCCGTGCCACCTGCTGCGGCATCATGGGAAGCTTCTTCTGCATCGGAAGCAGGCTGCTGGTGAACAGGAACCACAGGAAGCACCTGCTGAACCGCTTCCTGCTGCCTGTCATCCCCCACACCGGGGTGAAGCATCTTCGGCATATAAAACTTTGTATAGTTCTTGATCATGCCGACCACCTCCGTACTGGTGATGGAGTCAACACGCCTCTTTGAGTACCCGAGATTCTCAAGGGGCAACATGGGATTTTCCCTGGAGTGACACTCTTCACACATCACAGGTTTTTTGCTGACAACCCCGTGGATCAGCTTTTTGGCCTTGGAACGCTGGCCTTCGGTGAGATCCTTCTCATTGAGTCGATACTGGGCAACGAATTCAATCTTCTCCTTGCTGTCAATGCGAACCAGTGAGTCATTCTCAAGTACAAAGGGAATGATTTTGGCCTTATAGGTCCCGGGAGGAGCTCCGTTCACAGGACTGGAGATAATTTCTCCGGTCTCACGGTCATACCACTGGTAAACGCCGGTGGCCATCTCCCCTTCCGGTCTTGAATGACAGGTCTGGCACCCGATGAAGAATGCATGCATATTCAAAAAAGCCCGCATATCCTTTGTCACATTATCATGGGGCATGTCGCCATGACAGGAACTGCAGTAGGAATACTTGTCCGGTCCCACATCGAAACCGATATGATGAAAATGTCCTTTAATGTACTGCTGTTCAAGGACCCGGTAGCCAAGGTAATTCTTGACCCTTTTTTCACTCTTGAGAATCATCTGCTCAAAAGACTGCTTGTCTTTTTTCTGCTCAGCCAGAGCCTCTTCACTATGCTCCACGTTTGCAGCATGCCGCTGATGGTACTCATGGATCAGGTGGGCGAAGGTGAGATTCCAGATAATCACCCCGAAATAGGTCACCAGTGCCATAAAGGAAAGTATGTAGATTTTTGTCAGGAATGTCTTCATGCTGCTGTCCCCCCTTCCTTGGCAAGTTCATCTGAGGCCTCAAGCTCTGACACAGTATCAGAAGAGGTGTCCCCGTCATCATCTTTTGAGGAATAATCTGAACAGCTCGGTGCATGTCCGCCGCCATGGGGAGGCAGAATTTCCTTTTCATAGCCCTCTTCCTTCATCACCTTCACATAATAATCGTAGTGTTCCTCCCGCATCAGTTCCTCATTGAGGTACCCTGTCAGGAAAACTGTTCCCATGGGAAACACAGAGGTGGAGAAATGCACATTATACCAGTGCCAGATGAAGAGAAAGAGGCCGGCAAGCAGGGCCTCATCACTGTGGGCAATCAACAGAAAATTAATCACTTCACCGGGAATTATCTGTGTAAACAGCTCCTTGTTCCAGATGATAACTCCGGAGGCACCAATGATAAACATACCCCAGAAGGGTGCCCAGTAATCAAATTTCTCCTTCCAGGTATACTCATCGCCATTGGGTCGGACATTGGTGAAATAAAAGAGATATTTCATCAGATCAATGATATCCCTGAGGTCTTTCTTATTGGGGACCATGGGGAGTTTGAGGATTCTCATGAGAAACGCCTTTGTGCTGTACGTTCCCTCCCTTTTCATGGGCAGATAGTGGTTCTTGTATATTACCTTTGCGATCCAGAACAGGTGATAACCAAAGAGCAGGAGCATAATGGCCCCCGTCACCTTATGAACCGTCGGGGCCATGGTTATGCCGCCAAACATGGAGTAGAGATAAGGGGCCCAGGAGGCATCACTGAATTTAAGCGGCATGCCGCTCAACACCAGAATAACAACCGTACCCGCAAGAAAGATATGCTGGATCCTGAGATCCATATCAAATCTGAAAAAATATTTTTCACCATTTATTATTTTGATTCGAGGATATTTTGCCATGACGTCTATTTCCTCCTTCTAAAGGTGGCATTCGGGAACAAACGCCGCAGCAGATCAAGGAACAGAATAAGCATCAGCGGCAACAGAGTTCCTCCCGTAAGAATGTAAAAGAACGTTGTGAACCAGTAAACCACAGGACTTTGATCCCTGTTAAACACGGGATGCACCTGATAGTTGGCAAACTGGACAGAAGCATTGGGATGACAATCGACCGAGTTACAGATGGCTCCCCTGTTGTTGGGATGGGTCGAAGAGCGGGGATCGTCATTTCCATACATCTGATGCACAGATTTTCCTTTTACAACATGGCAGTCAAGACAATCGGGAATGGTTTCAGAAAGCAGGTTGGCAGCCTTTCCATGGAATGTTTCCTCGTAGGAAGAGCCTGCCATCACAGTCAGTCCGTGACGCTTCACAAGCTCTTTATCATCGTGGCATTTGCCACAGGCCTCAGCAATATTCAGCGGGCTGCGGCTCTTGTGAAGGCGGGTGGTGATATGATTATAAAACCTGAATATAAAATCTTCTTTTTCATGGCAGACCCGACACCTTCCCATGGCATCTTCAGCAATACCTGGACGCACCTTTTTCACAAAGGCCAGCGGTCTGAAAAGCGGATTGTCGTGACAATCCTTGCAGGTCGGCATATCTTCACTGAATTTTTTCAGTTTTCCATCTTCATCAACTTTACTGTGTACTGATTCATCTATGAATTTTTTTACAGACTTGTGAGAGAATTTCTGCTCACTGGTGGGCTCGATGATGTGACAAACGGTGAGACAGTCAACAGACTTTGCAGGTTCATGGGGGATCTTGGTAATATCGGTATGACATCCCTCGCATTTAACCTTGGAATGAACACTCTTATTGAAAATTTCCTCATTAACAAACATCAGCTTCATTTTGCCGTTTTTATCAATACGGCTTAAACCTGGATACTTATGACACAACAGACAATTTCCCATGTCTGCGGCAAAGACCCATCCAGGCAGTAAACAAAGGGCAATAAGTAAAGCCCTGAAAGACCACTGCGGTCTCTTTATTAGATGCGACAACATTTCCCTCCCCCTTTTCTGTTAGTTATTACGATGACATGCGAGACAGATTTTGTCTCCATTCTTTGACACTCGTAATCGTCCTGCTTCGCCGGCTCCTCCTGCACCCGCCTTTCCCTGTTGAATGACACCACGTTCATGCGGATTATGACAGGTAACACACGTTATCTTCCCCTGTGCATCCAGTGGCATAATGATTCCAAGCTTCCGCTCGGACCTTCGTATATTTTTCAGTATTCTCGGTGGTGGTTTCCTGAGATGATTGGCATTGATGGGATGGAGTTTCACCTGCTTGAAGTGACAGCGGTAGCAGAGCACATCAAGTTTCCCGATGGGGGCAACAAGTTCCTCTAGCCCCTGACGGGGATCAAGGGTTGCCCGGTTCACATCCGGAAGTCTTTTGTGACAATAGAGGCATTTTTCCTCTCTGATGGAACCGTCCTGATCAATCTGATTATGAGGATCCATCATCCTGTACCTTGCCTCGTTGTGACATCTGAAGCAGATCGCTGTCCGGGATGGGCGGGGATTAACCCGCAGAAAGGAACGGTTGAACTTTTTAACACTGTTGTCAGCCTGACACTGCAGTGACATCACATGACAGGTGGCACAGGTTATTTTGCCGTTTTTGAGAGGAAAATCCGCAGGAATTTTTTTCCTCTTCTCCGGGGGCAATGAGATTCCCACGGGATGGGTATATGTTTCGGGGGTATAGTTATGACAACGACAGGTCTGCGTATAGTTGTCAAAGCGAAGCCTGGGATACTGCCCGTCGTCTGCCGCCAAATGGCATTCGCTGCAGTAGTATTTATTAAAGTGGATATTTGTTGTCGCACTGACATCGGGATTCACGAAAACCAGTTGCCGGCCATCGGACTCCTCCGCATGACCCTGGCTGCTGGACAGCAGCAAAAGAAACAGAGCAAAACAAAGAGTAGGAACTGAAGCTATTCTGTCTACCATAAAACCCCTTGCTGAGTTAGTTACGTAAACATACTGATTCCACTACAGATCGTGTTCGACGGGGCCGTAAAGAGATCTCCTTCTGCCCGCTGTATTCATGAATTAATGACTGTTTTTTCTTAAATCCTCTCCAGATAAAACCATGATTCCCACATCAAACTGTGGCATAACTGATATCCTGCATCAACAGAGCAGGTCTCTCCCGTCAATCCTTGCTGGAATGACAGACAAAACATCCGGTTCCTGCTGCAGCTCCGGCATTCCCGGCAATCATCGTGTCATAATCCCACCTGAGCATATCAGGATAGTTGCTGGCGTGAGCCATATGGCACGAAAGACACATAACCGCGTCACTGCCCGGAGTTACAACACTGCTGGAGACAGCAGGTACCGCGAGGCGGGCAACCGGTGCATTGATATTATAGACGGTATACGCCGCATACTCCCCGGTTACGGGCAGAGAAAGATCGGTTGGATGCCTGATGAAAGGAGATGCTGCAACAGCGCCGACCCCATCAGACTCAGTGGTGGTAAGGGTATGAAAATTTCCATGACAGGTTGCACAAAACTGGCTCATGGTTCCATCGGGAGGCTGGGTCAACCCGCCCGGCCCCTCATGGCACTTGACGGCAGGACTTGTACATCCCAGTTGAATGGGCGCCGGCAGGGCATAGTACTCATTGTGGTTGCTGCTGCTCGGATTTTCCTGCCAGTCAGGGCTTTCCAGGCCTTTGACAGCCATGAGAAACCTGTAGCTGTTTCCCGGTTCCGTGGCCTGAAGCAGCTGCCCGTCAACATTTTTGTGATGGGCGCCGGTCACCCCTTTTACCAGGTAGGTGGTATCCCCGCCGGAACCATAATGCCGGTATCCGTGGCAGCCATTGTTCCCGGCACAGGTAAGGGTGGTGGTATTCACCGTGTTTCCCAGGACATGGCTTGGACCACCCACATTGACAATTCCTCCGGGAGGAGCATAAAGTACGCTGTCCGTGCCCGTCAGGTCGGCTATGTTATGCCCCTTGCTGTCAGAGGCACCGCTTCCTGCCATACCGGTAATATACCCGAAATTTCCTGCTGCCAGCGAAACCGGGCTGCTGTGCATAACCTGTGGAATAACTGAACTTCCAACGGTCACAGTGGGAGAAGCACCACCCTGGGCATGGCAGCCAAAGCAGCTCGCCCGTGTCAGACTCTCATTGGGAGTAGTTGAATTGTCATAATTCATGGGAACATTGTTCTGGCTGTTATGCATGGTGTGACAATCGGCACAGTTCCCCTGCATCGTTGCTGCAAGTGATGACGCAAAAAAGATGCCGCAGAGCAGCAGAAGGCCAAGAACAGATAAAAACACAGGAACAGCTTTCCGGTCCTGTTTATTTACGGATACAGTCATATTTCTCTCTTACAGTGTGTCATAATAATACTCTTTGAGCTCACCCGGGCGGGCAGCTGCTTCAGCCGCGATTTTGAATAAAATATCTCAATCTGGCAACAGGTATCACAATATACCCGCTTCATCAATCCTTCCGTACATGACGACCCGGTTTTTTTCACTCAGCCGTACAGCAGCTTTGCCCTCCAGGCTGTCCGATGGACTGCAAAACGGGCAATTCACATTCATACTTATGTTTTTATACATAATTTTCTAGGAGCTTACCATAATTTGAACTCTTGCTAACGTGGTAAATTGTCGCACTATAGTGACGTGATAACGAATATTTACAAAAAATATCCCGTCAGACGTATTGTGAAACAGAGCCTCAAAAAGACGTAATCAACGAAACATCAAGAAGATGACACAGGACAGGAAGGGACTGGAAAAGCAGCTATAAAAGAATGCAATTGAAAAGTTAAATAAACACTATAAAATCAGATATCTAACACTTTTTTTGTTATTTTCACTCATCGCTCCGCCACTTCCGCACCAGCAGCGGGAGGCACATTGTACGACACCGTAGTACAATGTGAACAATCCGGCATTTACAAGATGAGCGGTGGACACTCCTGCAGGGTGGCGTTAATTCTGGGGCGGAAATTTATAGAGTTTTCTCTGCAGGGTCCTGCGATGGATGCCCAGTCGTTTGGCTGTTTCGGAAATATTGCCATTACAGTCTGACAGCACCCGGTTAATGTGCTCCCATTCTGTCCGGGCAAGGGATGGCGGAATGATATCTTCAGCTTCGATTTTGATATCAAGATCGGGTTCCTTTGAAAAAGCCTTCAGAATACCGCCCACGTCCACAGGCTTTGGAAGATAGCTGTAGGCCCCGAGACGAATGGCGTCAGTTGCCGTGGCAATACTGCCATAGCCCGTCAGCACCACAATCTTCATCTCCCGGTGAATTTTCAAACCGTCACGGACAACTTCCAGTCCCGATTTCCCGGGCATTTTCAGATCAACAACAGCCATGGATGGTCGGTGTTTCTCTATCATCACCATGGCCTCATCGTAATTACACGCCTGACAGACGGTAAAACCTCTTTTACTGAAGGCCTTGACAAGTCTTTCCCTGAAAAAATTCTCATCATCAACCAGCAGGATACTATCTGAGTCCGACATAGATTCTTTCCTTGGCAAAACTAATGGTTACTGTTGTCCCCACTGAAGGAGCTGAGGATATCTGCAGGGCTCCGCCAAAGCGGTTCGCAAGAGACTGTGCCAGATACAGCCCCAGCCCTGTACCCTTTCCTGGCGATTTAGTGGTATAAAACGGATCGCAGGCATGTTTCAAGGTTTTTTCATCCATCCCCTCCCCATGATCACGAATACTGAGAACAAACTGCGTCTTATTTTCCAGGCAGGAGAGGTAAATCTTCGCATCGGGCGGAGAGGCATCAAGACTGTTTTTCAGCAGTCCCCTGACAACCCTGCGCAGGCTCAGGACCGGCATGGTCAAAAGCTGGTCACTTACCTGGATATCAACATCAATACGTTTTTTCGTCTCTTCATCAAAGATAACAAGGGCATCGTCAATCAACTCCCGGATTGAAAAAGAGATTATCTCCTCACCCATATGTTCGCCGGCCCCGGCTGCCAGCTGATAGAGAAGTTCCTTACACCTGTTCACCTGATTACGAATCAGAAGAATATCATCGTACAGGTCTTCTTCTATTATACTGTTATCCTGCAAATCATGAAGTATTTCTCCAGATGCAATGGCGATTGTTGCAAGGGGTGTTGCAAGCTCATGGGTTGCACCGGCCGCAAAGGTGGCCAGGGCTTCGAGTTTCTCGCTTTTGGCCTTATACTCTTCAAGTGATTCATTGGCATCGAGCATCTTGTTGATGGATTTTGTCAGTCTGCCAAGATCATCATCCAGCAGGCTCTCCTGAACCCGCAGGCCATGATCAGAACTCCTCTCAATTTGATTAATTGCATGAATTATCGCCGTTAATCGTCGTGAGATAATTATATCGATGAAAAAGAAGAAAACCAAGCCAAATACAAAACTGATGAAAATGATGGCATAGAGAAGAAAAAAGATCGTCTTCTGACTCTGCTGATGCCCGCGCCTCTCAACACTGATTGCAAGGAGCAGCACCGCATTCCCGGAGAGATCGTCGAGAAAGGTGTAGCCTTTGACTATTTCATCAGAAAAAGCAGCTATGTGATATGGACTCTGTGAGGAGAGAAGCGCATACAGGGCATCCACGGCCTCAGGAGCAATGTTATGCACAGGATACAGATCCACCGACGTGAGGGTGAGTTCCTGAAGCTGGGCAATCCGTTCCGTATTCAGGATACGTCCCATAACCAGAATACCCCGAACGGGTCCTTTGCCATTGCTGTCAAGAATGGGCCTGATTGCAATGACAAGACAGCGGTTCCCGAACTGGATAATACCGCTCTTCCCGTTATTCTGAGACATGTATTCAAAAAAGTTCCTATGATTCACAATGGAATGAAGTAATTCCGGGTCCACATCCCTGGTCTGATTGCTCTTCTTGTCAAAGGCGACACCGAGGACCAGTTTCTCCTCAGTATTTAAAATCAGCAGCAGGTCTATATTGGCCCTGCTCTTCAGGGTATCCTTAACAATTCTGGATGCTATATATTCCTTATTGTGATCCTTCACAAAGGCATAGGTGTCATCACTGCTGGCCCACCCGTGAGCCAGGGTATCCAGTGCCCGGGTCTGGGATTTCAGGGTAATTTTCACCCGCTCAAGACTGTCAATGACCATTTCCCGCTCAAGCTGATCAAAGTTGTCATAAACAACAAAGGAGATCACAATATAGAAAATGACAATAAGACAGAGGGTAAGACAGAAGATGGTGACAAGGAATTTTTTTCTAATACTCATAAGTGAGAACAGGTGGTATTTTTTGCATCTTCACATGATGGCGGGGAAGATGGTGGCCGATGTTCTTTTTATACGAATAAAAAAAAAGGCTATCCCCGTTTGGGGACAGCCTTTGTACAACAGTTGCTTTCTAAAAAATATTACTTCTTTTTAGGATGGCAATTAGAGCACTTGGTCAGCTCTTTCTTTCCGGTTTCCTTATGGCAGCCTTTACAGTTTTTATGGGCAGCATCCTTGAAGGTCTGAAGACCTTTCGGCATTCCGGCAGCTTTGTTATGACAGGTCTCACATTTCTGAATCTTCATGCCATCGGTAAATGCAACCTGTTTTCCGTCGTCGCCCTTTGTATGATGACACTCACCACAGGCCAGTTTTTCCTGATGCTTGGCATGGGGGAAAACTGCTGGTTTTGGTTTTTTATTAGCGTCAACAGTTGCCTGCAGAGTCATCTCAGCGGGACCTTTATCGTTGGCAACAGCTACCAGTGCTGTTGTACAAAGAAATGCAAGTGCAACTCCGTAAACAAGAATCTTTTTCATGACTTTTTCTCCTTCCTTCTAATTAAATTAACGTTATTATGAATAAAAATTCACAGTGGTTTATATAGCTCGTTGCCTCTCACTTGTCAAGAGGTGGATGTTAGGAACAGGGGCCGAAAATCCTTCTAAATCCGCGTATCCAGACGGAAAGAACCCGTAAATATTCTTTTCACTGACACAACGTGGCCACACAGATAAAATAGACACATCATCATAGAATAACAGTATAAAATAATGGCCTTAACAACAGGGAAGCCGCAGGCGGGATTTTGACACCTTTCCCGTAACAAAGTAAAAAAAAATGCGACAACCGGTTTCATACCAGTCGTCGCATCCAGGAAGAAGAGATGGTTACTCTTTCAGGTCGAACAGAAAAACGTGCTTTTTCAGTTTTCTTTACATGGGTGGCTCAGGAACATCGTCACCATGACAGTCCATACAGTTCGGCTGGGCAGTAATGCCAAACTCCTTGGAAGCAGAATAGTCGGAAGTCGGTTCATATTTACCATCTTTCCAGTCATTCAACAGTTCCACCAGGCGATACGCTGTACTTGCCGCCACTCTGGCGCAACGATCTTTTCTCTCTTTACTCTTCAAGGGATGACCAGTTGCCTTCATCCAGCGGCCAACGGACAGATGGCAGAGAGGAGAATCACTCACAGTGGTTTTGGGAACTTCCTTCAATTTGGGCTTCTGAGGAACGTAAATCGGCAGATCCGCCTCGGAATACCACTCCATGATATCATTGACAATCTGATGCGCCACAGGACTTCCGGCGATACGGGGACCTATGATGACGTTGGCAACAATATTGGCACCGGCCGGTGATCCACAGATGGTGCCCCACCCTACCTGACCACCCTCAAGAAAGACAAAGGCGTCATTGGGAAAAGAGGTGTACGGCTCACCGATAGATTCACTCAACTGGCTGAACACACTGTTAATAACAGCACATCCACAGAAAACCCGATACCACTCATGGTAGGCAATTTCAGCGGTTTTGGCAGGATCAAGTTTCTTATAGGGCCATGGCCACTTTTCGGTGGGACCTCCTTTGGCCATTG
>Ga0256834_1002285_pt1 | contig 12222 bp, 6 predicted proteins | sample 4281140metaG_FD_190536 | JGI IMG/M metagenome (GOLD analysis project Ga0256834, IMG submission 190536) | Hydrothermal vent microbial communities from East Pacific Rise, Pacific Ocean - 4281-140 | ecosystem: Environmental > Aquatic > Marine > Hydrothermal vents | place: Pacific Ocean: East Pacific... | reverse complement strand
AAAAAGTCTTCGACTTTTCAAGGTAACATATTTTTAAATGCGCGGCGGTAGTTTAGTTGGTTAGAATGCTGGCCTGTCACGCCGGAGGTCGCGAGTTCGAGTCTCGTCCGCCGCGCCATTTAAAATCCCTTCTTTAGGCATTTAAAAATACTTTTTCTGAAAACTAAAATAGAACAATTTAACATGGGTAACACTTTTATGTTGCTAATTTAAATGATAAGTGCAATTTTTTACCTAAGTTTATATGGGAATTTTCTTAGTAAATTTTTAAAAAAGACTTTGTAAAGGGTTTTATAGCTTCTTTACTTTTGTGTAGATGTATCTTAATTAAGGGTGATTTTGCGTTTAAATTGCTGAAATAGTCCTCTTTATTCAATTTTTTTCCAAAATAATAACTTATTTATCTAATTGGTATATTAAGTTAAGAATAGTTTAATATAATTACTTGTGTTGATTTCTGGTTTATAAAATATGTGCAAAAAGGTTTTGTTATCAAATCTATTCAGTTACTACCCAAAGCTTCATCCCTTATAGAATCTTTAAGGGATATTGGTTATTCTTTTGAAAGTGCTGTTGCTGATATTATTGATAATAGTATTACAGCGAAAGCTAAAAATATTAATATTTATTTTGATTTTAAAGAAAAAAAACTTTTTTTGGCCATAATTGATGACGGTATTGGTATGAGCCAAGATGAACTTATTGAGGCAATGAGACCTGGTACTAAAAATCCTTTAGACAGTAGGGATGAAAATGATTTAGGTCGTTTTGGTCTTGGTTTAAAGACTGCATCATTTTCACAATGTCGCAAATTGACAGTAGTATCATCTCAAAATAATCAGAAAACTGCTACTGTTTGGGATTTAGATTATGTTGCTAAAACAGAAGATTGGTCATTGCAAATTTTAGATGACAGTGAAAGATCTATTTTATATAAAATCAATGAGTTAAAGAATAGTGGAACATCAGTAATATGGGAAGAGACAGATAGAATTCTAGATAATAGTGTTTCTGGAGCAAATGAAGATGTTGTTTATGAAAAACTAGAGGTTTTACAAAAGCATTTAGAATTGGTCTTTCATCGATATTTAAAAGGTAAGGATAAGATAAATATTTTTATTAATGGGACACAACTAAAAGCATTTGACCCATTTTTTTCTCATCATAAAGCAACACAAGAACTGACAGAGGAAATTATTACTATAAATAGTGAAAAAATAAAAATTATTCCATATATTCTTCCTCACTATAGTAAAGTATCAGCTCAAGATTATAAATATTATTCAGGAAGTGGTGGATATCTTAAAAATCAAGGCTTTTATGTGTACCGTAATAGAAGATTATTGATTTCAGGTACTTGGTTTAGATTAATTCCCCAGTCAGAGATGTATAAACTCGCTAGAATTCAGATTGATTTACCCAATAATTTGGATGATTTATGGAAAATAGATGTCAAAAAATCAAAAGCTTCTCCACCCCTTATTATTAGACATCGATTAAAAAAGATTATAGATAAAATAGCAGGTAGTTCTACTAGAGTATACACAGGTCGCAGCAGTGTATCAGATAAAAAGATGGCTTTTTGGGAGAGAACTTCTGCTAGAGGAGAGATAACCTACTCGATTAACCAAAATCATCCCATCATCAAAAATTTTGTAAAAAAGTTAAAAAAAGAAGAAGAACATGAATTTGGAGATATATTAAAATTAATTTCAAATTTTTTCCCAAAAGATACATTATATGCGGATATAGGAAATAATAACCCTAATTTGATTAATAAATTGGATATCCCTGATATTGAATTAGAAGAAATGGCTAAAGATAAAATTTCAAAAGAAAAAGAGTTTATGACAGATACTGAATTTATTAAGTATTTCAAATCGACAGAGCCTTTTTCTATGTATAAGAAAGATTGGGAAGAATTTTTAGATAATAAGGAGAATTTATAATGAGTGTAGAGTGTTTATCTAAAGCAAGAAAATTAGTCAAAAGTTTTTTAGATCAAAAAGAAGATGGTTTTATCCCTGAAATAAATTTTGTAGAAAAATTATTACGAATAAAAGCTGAAGAGTTAGAAATGTTAGGATGTCAATTGTCAGAAGAAGATATTTTAGTATTGAGTAAAGAAATTCATTCAACAGAGACAATAAGTATACCTCGTGCTTCTACAATTATGTCTAAAGAAAAAGAGCCTTGGTTACACACACTAGAAAATCCATCTAGTTACTACTCTGATAGATATAGGAATTACTTAACAATAGATGAAGGTTTTTCGAGACAAGTGGTTGAGAAAATATTTCAAACTACCGATGAAACATTAGATTTTATGACTAATCCAAATACGGAAGATGAGTGTATTAAAAAAGGGTTGGTTATGGGGAATGTACAGTCAGGTAAAACAGCTAACTACTTAGCTCTTATAAATAGAGCTGCCGATGTAGGGTATAAGCTTATTATTTTAATTGCAGGTATCCATAATAATCTAAGAACTCAGACACAAGCAAGGGTTAATAGTGGCTTTATTGGTTTTGATACAGTGGATAAAAAAGAGCTTGGTGTAAGTAACTATAATAATGAATTTAGACCTTTTTCTTTCACAAGTACAGAATATGATTTCAAAAGAGATATTGCTACTTCGTTAAACTTTAATCCTAAAGATTCTAATGTCCCTGTTATTTTAGTGATTAAAAAAAATATGCATACATTAAAGAATTTATTAGATTGGTTGGAAACCAATAACACTAAACAATCTTATTCTACATATCCTTTATTAGTTATTGATGATGAAGCAGATAATGCTTCAATAAATACAAAGAAAAATCCTGATGAAGTTACCACAATTAATAGGCAGATTAGACAATTGTTAAAAATGTTTAAAAAAAGAAGTTATGTGGGATATACAGCGACACCATTTGCAAATATATTTATTAACCCTGAAAGTAAAACTGATGAGTATGGAGATGATTTATTTCCAGAAGATTTTATTGTTTCATTAGAAAGTCCAAGTAATTATGTTGGAGCCGAAAAAATCTTTAATAGTGATAATAATATATTACGAACTATCTTAGATAATGAGATATGTCTAGATGTCAAGTTAAAAGCAGATGATAGAGTAGATTGTTTACCTGATAGTTTGTATGAAGCAATTAATATTTATTTGTTATCTCTTGGAATTAGAAAAATTAGAAAAAATAAAAATATACATTCTTCTATGTTGATTAATGTTTCTTTTCGAGTTGTTATTCAAGAACAAGTAAAAGAGTTGGTTAGTGAGTATCTAAAGTCAATAAAACAACATATTCAATATAATTATAGAAAACCTATCGATGAAATGATTATAGATGATAAAATGAAATCTTTATATGATGCTTGGACTAAAGAGTTATCAGATGTTGAAGTTTCTTTTGAGGATATTTTAGTTGAAATAGTTAAAAATAAAGATTTAATAAAAGTTTTTTTGGTAAATAGTAAAACAAATAATGAAGAAAAATTAAATTACGATAATTATAAAAATACTGGTTTAAATGCAATAACTATTGGTGGGTATAGTTTATCTCGTGGGTTTACAATTGAAGGTTTAACTGTTAGTTATTTCTTACGGAATTCACAAATGTATGATACTTTATTGCAAATGGGGAGATGGTTTGGTTATAGAATAGGGTATGAAGATTTATGTCGAATCTATATGCGAGAAGAGGCTATAGGCTGGTATCAACACATATCAGAAGCTACAGAAGAGTTAAAAGAAGAGTTTAAAATTATGAATGATCATGATTTGACTCCTAGAGAGTATGGATTAAAAGTAAAAAATCATGATGAATCATTAATTATTACAGCACGAAATAAAATGTATCACTCTTCTGATGCAATAATTTCTATTAATTATTATGGAGAATTAATAGAAACACGTAAAATTAGCAATAACAAACATCACATTAATAATAATATGAATATTCTAAAAGAATTGTTATCTATGCTTCCATCTTCTGATGAAGCTGAAAAGAAAAACTTTCTATGGAGAGATATAGATGTTTCTATCGTATTGGATTTTATAAAAGCATATAAAAATCATCCTTTAAATATCAAAACAGATGGTTTAACTATAGAGAAGTATTTAATTGAACAAAGTATTCAGAGTTTTGATATCGCAATTGTTTCTAATTCTAAAAAAGATAGTGGTTGTACAAAACTGACTGATAATATTTTAGTACATCATGAGATGAGGTCTTCCTTTATATCAAATTCAACATTACAAATTAGTGGTAATAAATCAAGAGTAGGTAGTATTAGTGATGAAAAAATTGGTCTACCTTTAGTTAAATTAGAAGAGCTAAAAGAATCATTAAATGGAAAAAAACCAAGTGGAGTAGATTATAGAAAGTTAAGAGATAGACCTTTATTGATTTTACATATACTGAAATTACAAGATAAAAATAAAGAAGGGGTTTTCCCTAAAGAGTTAGAGTCTGTAGTTGCCTATGGTATTAGTTTTCCTGGTCATATTGACCGAAGTAGACGAGGAATAAATGCTATTACCTATAAAGTTAATAAAACTTGGATAGACAACAATTTTATAGAAGAAGAAGATGATGAATATGAAGATTAATCCTTGGAGTGCAATAAAAGTACCTAGTACAGAGTTAAATTTAAATGCTGTTTTAGCAAATAAAGAAAATTTGTTAGAGTTTTATTGGGGTAAAGACTCTTTTGGAAATTTACTTTTTATTTTACATACAAGTTTGAATGTAGAAGATAATAAAAAAATTCCAAAACTCAATGGTATTAAAATTACTTTAGGGCAAATAGAAAAAACTTATCAATTAATACTAACTCTATCTTCTAAAGATGATAAAGATATATTTTATACACTTTGTAAAGATTTGTTGGAAATCACTAAAGGTATAAATGATGAAAATATTGCTATAGGTGTTTTATTGAAACGGCTAGAGAAGTGGCAATATTTCTTAAAAAATAGTAGGAATCTGATAGATAAAAAACAGTTAAAAGGTTTAGTTGGAGAACTCTATTTTATAAAAAAATATCTTTTGAAAAATTTTGCTGTAGATGAGGCTTTAAATTTTTGGAAGGCTCCTTTACAATCAGTTCAAGATTTTGAATTAAATAATATGGCTATAGAAGTGAAAACAAAAGCTTCTATGAATGCTATTACCATTTCTTCTTGTGAACAACTTTTTACTTCATTGGATGAACTTTATCTATATGTTTTAACACTTACTGATGCCACCCAAAAAGATAAAAATTCATTTAATATATATGACCTTATTGGAGAGGTAAGAGAGCTTATTGGTATGGAATATATTGATAAGTTTAATCATCTTTTACTGCTTTATGGTTTCTTAGAGTTAAGTGAATATGAAGAGTATTATTTTAAAATTTCAATGGGTGAGTTTTATGAAGTGATTGAGGGATTTCCTCGCATATCTGATATACCACAAAGCATAGAAAACCTAACATATAGAGTTAACTTGGATGCATGTAAAGGTTTTTTAATTAAAGAAGATTTTTTAACATCTAAAGAGGGCTAAAATGAATGAATATGAAGAGTTTTATAATGATTTTATGCAAGAGATATATGTAGCTTCTGATATAGGAGAAGATTTTAAAGAGAGTCAATTTTTTACTAAATCAATGGAATATATTGTAGATGAAGGTGTTGTAGAAGACTATTATCCTCTTCCTTTTAGACATAAAAGTTTGGGAATGAAAGTTGATGGTTATGAACTCATTGAAGATAGGGAAATTTTAACTATATTTATTTGTGATTTTAATGATGACTTTATTTTAAAAACTTTGACACAGTCAGATATAGAAAGTAGTATACGAAGAGTAACCAAGTTTATTAATCATGCTTTATATAAAGAGCTATATAGAGATTTAGAAGATACATCTCCAGGCTATGAAATAGCTTATTTTTTACATACAAATCAACTTAGATTTAAGTCAATAAATATCCTGCTTGTAAGTAATAAAATTTTAAGTGATAGAGTAAAAAAACTACCTTCTACAGAGATAGAAAATTATAAAGTAAACTATTCTATTTGGGAGATAAAACGATTTTATGATATTGAAAGTTCTAAAAATAAAAAAGAAACATTATTAATTGATTTTGAGAAAGAGTTTGATACCACTATCCCTGCTTTATCTGCACATATCTCTACTTCTCCTTACCACTCATATTTATGTGTACTTAATGGGGATATACTAGCAGATTTATATGGTAAATATGGGGCAAGGCTTTTAGAATCAAATGTACGAAGTTTTTTACAGCTTAGAGGAAATGTTAATAAGGGTATACGAAAAACAATTAATGAAAATGCCACAATGTTTTTCGCATATAACAATGGAATTACAGCAACAGCAGAGGATATAGAATTAGATAAAAATAATCAAATTAAAAAGTTGAAAAATTTTCAAATTGTTAATGGAGGTCAAACAACTGCTTCTCTTTTTAACACAAGAAAAAATGATAAAGCTTCATTGGAAGATATTTTTGTTCAGATGAAGTTAACCATCATTAATGATGGCAATGTAAATGATGTAGTTCCAAATATATCACGATTTTCTAACACTCAAAATAAGGTTAGTGAAGCAGACTTTTTCTCAAATGATATTTATCATATACGATTAGAAGAGAAGTCAAGAAGAATTTGGGCTCCTGCAAAAGATGGAGAACTTAAAAAGACAAAATGGTTTTATGAAAGAGCAAGAGGTCAGTATCTTGAACTTCAATCAAAATTAACTCCAACCAAGAAAAAAGAGTTTAAAGAGATTCATCCAAATGCTCAAAAGTTTTCTAAAACAGATTTAGCTAAATATTTAATGGTTTGGGAAGAACAGCCTCATATTGTTTCGCGAGGAGCTCAAAAGAACTTTGTTGAGTTTGGAAAAGTGATTGTACCTTTATGGAATAAAAATGATAAAGAATTTAACGACTTATACTATCAACACTCAATAGCTAAAATTATAATATTTAAAACTTGTGATAAGATAATATTTAAAGAGCCTTGGTATGGTGGATATAAAGCTAACGTTGTAGCTTATACACTATCAGCACTCTCTTTTTTAATAAATAAAGAAAAAAAGAGTATTGATTTCACAGATATTTGGAAACAACAAGAAGTAGATTCAATATTTATTTCAGAACTAAAAGTTATTAGTAAGTATATCAATGACTACATTACTAATACCCCTGAAAACTTTACTAATGTTTCTGAATGGTGTAAAAAAGATATATGTTGGACAAAACTACAAGCTCTTTTAACTGACACAACTGAGTTAGAACTAAGTAGTGATTTTTTAGACTCTTTGATATCAAAAGTAGAAGCTACATATGAAGAGAAAGAAGCAAAAAAAGAGCAGAAAATAGATAATGCAATGCAACTTCTATCTAAAATGTATAAACTCCCTATGGATGTATGGCAAGAAATTATAAAATGGGGCAGTGAAAGAAAATTGTTATCTCAAGCACAGGTGCAATTATTAAACCTTATTCCTTCGGCAAAATATCCATCAGATAAGCAAGCAAAGAAGATACTTGATACAATCATATATTTAGAGGATGAAGGAATGAAAAGTGTATAGTAAAGCTTCTACATAAAACTCTTATATTTCTAATTTCCACAACATTTTTTATACTTTTTCCCACTTTTGCATGGACAAGGTTGATTTCTTGATATTTTTCTCAATGTAGAAAAATTATTTTTACTTTTTATTTTTTGAATGATATCTGCCATTATGTCTTGGTAGTATGCAGGAATTGCGATGTGCTTGGCGTTAGAAGAAGATATTAATATTTCAGTAATAGGACTCATATATTTGAATGCTAAGTCATAATCCTCTTTTCTGTAGTAAAAATCGATAATATTTAAATACGTAAATATAGTATGATGATGTGATTTTCCTAGCTTAACTTCAAATACTTTCAAAGCTTTTTTCCAATATTTTAAAGCCTTTTTGTATTGTTTTATATCAAAATAATAGCTTGCAAATGTATTATAGATTAAGGCTGTTTGAGTGTGCTTTTCTCCTAACTCTTGTTTTGAAATTTTTAATGCTTTATTTATAAGAGGTAGAAATTTTTTATAATTTTGCATTTGTCTATAAATCTCTGCTAAATTTTGATAGGATATAGCTATATCACGATGATTTTCTCCAAGCGATATTTTATATAGTTCAAGAGCCTTAGTGTGACAAGATAAAGCTTTTTTAAATTCTCCAGCACCACTATAGGCAAAGCCTAAATCATTATAACTTTGAGCAATATAATGTTCATGATAATCAAGAAACTTTTTTCTAATTTCTAAGGTTTTTGAAAAAAAATCTATTGATTCTTGAGTCTTTCCTTGGAGTTTGTATATTTCTGCTAAACCTTTATAGACTAGTGCCTTGGATAAGTTTTCTTCAGTACTGACTTCAAGGGCTTTGGTGTAAAGTTTTAGTGCTTTTGTATAATCACCTGAAGTTAAAAAAAGCATTGCTTGATTTGCATACATCCTTACACTATCTGTTTCTTTGATATCTTGTGCAATGGATACACTTTTATTCATATATTCATGTGCGGTCTGAAATTTATTATCTTGTCTATAAGCTTCGGATAAATTATTATATATTGCTTTCAATATATCTTCTTGAATATCGATGTCTTTACTGATTTCTAATGTCTTATTCAAGTATTTTATTGAATGAGTAGATTTGCCCATACGAAGATAAATAGTACCTATTCTATAGAAGAGAATAAGTAGATCTTCATTCCATTTGTTAATAATATTAAAGCTTTGATAGAAGGATTCAAAATAGCTAAAATAAGTTTGTGTATGGGTAAAAAGTTTTGTGTTTTTTTCATTTAAAAATACCCAGGAATTGAATGAGTTAATAATATTATGAAGTTCTTGTGGTGATGGTGTATGTTGAGATAATATATATTCTTTAATAATTTGATGAAGTTTATATCCTCCATCAAATTTTATTAGCCACCCTTTTTCGCTCAAATATTCTAGAAGGTCAAAAAAATCAGTATCCTTTTTTCTATTAAAGAATTCTTCTAAGTCATCGAAACTTATTGCAATAGAAGGTAAAATAGAAAGTTGTTTTAATGTTAAAGTTTCTTCTTTATCCAATGACTCCAATGTAAAAAGACTATTCAAATAATCTTTAAAGCTTTCTTTTCTGCTTACAGTTAATTTTGGAAATTCTCCATTGCTAAATTTTTCTTGTATATTTTGTAAAGTTAATTTTCCTTGTTTGTTTTTCATGATGTGTGCAGTCTTTTCTACAAAGAAAGTATGATAATCTAAATATGCTAAAACTTCTTCCAATAAGACTTCATTATCAGTTTGATATATTGAATTAAAAATATTTTTAGCATCATAAGAGGAAAGTTTTTCTAAATAGAATTTGTTAATATTACCTATTTCTTCTCTTGAAGTAACAATTATCTTATAATCATATTCTATAAGTGTTGAGAGGTCCTCAATAAATTTTTCTTCCTCTACAGTATTTTTGAGATTATTAATAATAAAGAGCTTAGAGCCTTTTAATATTCTCAACTCTTTGAATACTTCTTTTTTCAGACTATGATAATCATTGTTTTGGGATTTAATATTAAGAGAACTGAGTAGTTCTGAGATAAAATTTTCAACTCCGTCAAAAAAACCATAGTAATCATATGATTGTTTATTGATATTAAGATAGTATCCTGAAAGTGTGGATTTTCCAATCCCTCCTATTCCATTGAGAAGTAGTATTTTGTCATCATTGAGTTTTTTATCTAGACTGAGTAACTCTTGTTCTCTTCCAATAAGAAAATTAGTTCCTGATTTTAAAGTTAATTGATTGGGTACAAGGTTTGAAATTAAAAGTTCAGCAGCTTCTGGATAATATTCTTTAAAAAAATCTATATTTTTCTTCATATACAATTTATTTAGATAGTCATCAATCGTTCCCCATCCCCAATATTCAACTGTTAATTTATTTGTAGATAATTTTTTAGCTTTATCCTGCAGTTTGGTTGTGTTGGGGTGGGTGGTAAAAAATAAATATTTAGAATTTTGAACTTTAGATAATTCATCAATTTTAGTTTTTGATTTAGTTAGTTCTTCTTCTAATTCATTTTCCAAAGTAATATCTTTGATATTTGATGCACTTTTATGTTTACACTGAAAAAATATATTGCAAGTACTGTTTTGCCCATCTATGCCAAACTGTTGTTGTCCTTTTCTGCCATAGAGTTCAAATGAAGTATCATTATAGATAAGCCTTAATATATCTCGTGTAAATTTTTCAAAATAAGTTTCATTGTCAATTTTAGGAAACTGATATTTTTTCATGTGTACTCCCTCTATTTAGAGTCGGATATATTTTAGCATAAAAAGGATTCTTATTTTTATAAAAGTTTTTGAATTTTTTTAGCAATTTGCTCTGCCATTTTAGGAGGAACAGCATTGCCTATTTGACGAAATTGTGCAGTTCTAGGACCTTCAAAGTAGAAGTTGTCAGGAAATGACTGTAAACGAGCAGCTTCTCTAACAGAGAGAGAACGATGTTGTTTTTTATCAGGATGAATATAGTAGTGACCATCCATTGCCATGTGTGCTAGAATTGTATGTGACGCAGGTAAGCCTGCTTTTATGACATTAAATCTATTTGTAAAAGATGTAGTATTTTTATGTGTGATTAAGTCTTTTCGTCTTCTTGCAAGCTCTTTATAGCATAGACGCTCTTTTTTTGTATCCCAAGCATTTATAGCTTCTTTATATATCTCTATATCTCTCTCATTGTGCATACGTGTTTCATGTTGTGTTAAAATATCAAAACCTTCTTCCCTGATATGTGAATCTATAAGGTATTGATTAGTTGGTGTTCGATACTTTCCTTTGCCTTCAATCATATTATCTGGTTTTGTTTTTGGTAAATCATCTAAAACATCTTTTACTAGATAATTATTTACAATTTTTTCAAACTCAGGATATATATATTTGATAAGTATAGTTTCATTTTTAGGTTTTTTCCAGCCTACAATGATGATTCTTTTTCTATTTTGTAAGACACCATAATCAGATGCTATAAGCTCTTTTATCTCCATGTGATATCCAGCATTTTCAATAGCATTTTTAATGTCGTTAAAATGTTTTCCATTAGCAGCACTTAACATACCTGGAACATTTTCAAAAATAAACATTTTTGGTTCAAACTCTTCAAGGAATTGAACATAATATTTATATAAAAAGTTACGGGGATCACAAACAACAGCCTGCTTCATTCTGGCTCTGCCGACAACAGAGTAAGCTTGACAAGGAGGTCCACCTATAATGAGGTCAACTTGCTTTTTCTTTTTAGATTTTAAATTTTGTTTGACTGTATTAACTATCTCTCCAAAAGTATTATCACCTATTTCAGTATTAATCACATCATCAGAGCTAGAGACACCACTATCTTCCCACAACTTATCTCTAGTGATTTTTTTTAGAAGATAGTCATTATATATGTCTAGTTTATTCTTTTTTTTTAAATTCCAATATGCTGTCCTTGTTCGTAGGGTATCACAAGCATATTTATCTGCTTCTACATGACCTACAAATGTAGCTCCTACTCTGAAGAAACCTTCAGATAAGCCACCTGCACCAGAAAATAAATCTAATACTACCAAATTTTATCCATCCACAATAATTTTACAGATTATAACAGGGATGCTCTTTGATATATCTGTAACTTTTAGATTAGTTTTATGTATCTATAAATAGATGCAAGTTTAGCAACAATTTGTTAAAATACGAGAATAATAATTAAAATGATAAGTCGTAAATAGGCTTAGATATAGAGAGGGAAAGTTTTTGGATAGATTCAATGAGTGGAATGAAATCAAAAAAGAGACACATGCTAAAGACTTTACTTTAGGTGTAAAACCACGAGAGATATTTTGGGTCAAGATAGGTCAAAATGTTGGATATGAACAAAATGGAAAGGGAAAAAACTTTGCTAGACCTGTCATCGTTATTAGAAGACTTACCAAAGACCTTTTTGTAGGAATCCCTACAACTACAACGATACGAGATAATAATGACTATTTTCATAGTTTTAATTATCTTGATAAGAATAAAAAAGAGTTACAAGTATCTGCTTTGATACTACAGTTAAAAGTGTTTAGTATAAAAAGAGTGATGAATAAAATAGGAACGATGGATAAAGAAAGTTTTGGGAAGATAA
>Ga0256834_1002284_pt1 | contig 12224 bp, 15 predicted proteins | sample 4281140metaG_FD_190536 | JGI IMG/M metagenome (GOLD analysis project Ga0256834, IMG submission 190536) | Hydrothermal vent microbial communities from East Pacific Rise, Pacific Ocean - 4281-140 | ecosystem: Environmental > Aquatic > Marine > Hydrothermal vents | place: Pacific Ocean: East... | reverse complement strand
GATAATGGCTTCAAGAGTTTTGTATGGCTTGGCAAAACAGGGCAGATTGCCCAAAATATTAGCCTCCATAAATCCAAAAACCCACACCCCACTTATTGCTACAGCTTTAGTGGTGGCAATAATTTTGGTATTGGCATTATTCCTACCAATCGCCCAATTAGCACAAATGACATCACAAATTGTTTTAATAGTATTTATGATGGTTAACTTAGCTTTAGTCTGGCTAAAACTATTCAGAAAACCATCAAATGAAGATGTGTTTATTGTTCCAATCTGGGTGCCGATATTAGGGTTTATCACCAGTGCAGCTTTGGCTCTAACAGGTTTGCTGTGATTTGGTGTTTGCAGAAGTATTGAAAATTATATAGATCTAAAGTTATAATTAAAACCACTCTTTTAGCAACCGCTCCTTAACCCATTGTCTCTATAATGCACTTATCTAATAAGTGAGTGACTCATGCCAACACGCCTAAAACGCCCTTCAATTATAAAACAACTAATATACACCCTCATGCTAAGCGGGTTTTTAGCTTATATGGGTTATAGCGTGGTTTCTGGGCAATATGGTGTAGAAAGTCAACGGGTTCTTAAAAACGAGATTGTTAAGTTAGAAGCGAAAAATACCAGACTACAGGAAGAAATTAATAACTATAAAAGCAAGATCGCTTTGTTTGATCCTAATAAATTAGACCCAGATATTTTAAGCGAACGGGCGAGAGAATTGCTTTCTATGGTGCATGAAGATGATAGGATTATTCTTATTCCTTGAATTTTGGTTATCTTAATTTAAGCTAATTAAAAAAATTAACTAAAAATTAGTTATGGATATAAAAATCAATAAAACCAACATATTCTATAAATATTTTAATGTAATCAACAAGCTGTTAGCGATTCAAAATATAATATATAGTGCGCAAAATTAGGTAATATATTTACAGTTAAATTTGAGTCGATTAAAATTATTCCAAATGATATCGGAGATTTGTTTATGGTGCGAAAAGCTACGACCAAAAAGGCCTCAAAGGCCGCAAAAAATACTAACGCCCCTAAATTTAGCAAAGAAGACGATTTAAGCGCATATCGTGAAATGTTGCTCATTCGACGCTTTGAAGAAAAAGCAGGGCAAATGTATGGCATGGGGCTGATTGGCGGATTTTGTCACCTTTATATTGGACAAGAGGCGGTGGTAACAGGTATTCATATGGCGTCAAAAGAAGGCGATCAATCTATCACTTCTTATCGTGATCATGGGCATATGTTGGTTGTGGGCATTGACCCAAAAGGCGTTATGGCTGAATTGACTGGTGGGCGAGATGGTCTTTCAAAAGGCAAGGGCGGCTCAATGCACATGTTCTCTAAAGAGAAGCATTTTTATGGCGGTAATGGCATTGTTGGGGCGCAGGTTTCGCTTGGCACTGGTTTGGCTTTTGCTAATAAATATAAAGGCAATGATAATGTATCACTAGTTTATTTTGGTGATGGTGCGGTCAATCAGGGTCAAGTTTATGAGAGTTTTAACATGGCAAAACTTTGGAATTTGCCGGTTGTTTATATCATTGAGAATAACCGCTATGCGATGGGAACATCATTGGAGCGTGGATCGGCGCAGACTGATCTTTATAAGCGTGGCGAGAGTTTTGGCATTCAGGGTGAGCAAGTTGATGGCATGGATATTCGTTTTGTGCGTGAAGCGGCGGCTCGTGCAATCGAGCATGCCCGCTCTGGCAAAGGTCCTTATATTTTAGAGATGATGACATATCGCTATCGTGGTCATTCAATGTCTGATCCTGCGAAATACCGCACTAGAGATGAGGTTTCGAGTATGCGAAGTGAGCGTGATCCAATTGAGCAGGTGAAAAAGCGTATTTTGGATAATTCTTATGCAAGCGTTGATGATCTAAAAGCGGTTGAGATAGAGGTTAGGGCGATTGTTACTGAGGCGGCGGATTTTGCAACGAACAGTGAGCAACCTGATCCCTCAGAGCTTTATACTGATATAACCATTATTGAAAATGTGTAGGAGAAATTAGATGTCGATAGAAATTTTAATGCCTGCACTTTCGCCTACAATGGAAGAGGGCAATTTAGCAAAATGGCTAGTTAAAGAGGGTGATAATGTTACTTCAGGTGATATTATTGCTGAGATTGAGACTGATAAAGCGACTATGGAAGTTGAGGCAATTGATGAGGGTGTGATTGGTAAAATTCTTGTTGCTGAAGGCACTGAGGGTGTGAAGGTGAATGCTGTTATTGCTGTTTTGTTGCAGGACGGTGAGAGTGCAGGGGATATTGATAAAATGAAACCTGCGCCTATCCTTAACCAAGCTCAGAATGAGGGAGTGGGAGTTAAGTCTGAAGTTGCAGCAAGTTCCTCATCTCACCCCGAGCCTACCTCTACTCCTCACCCTGAGCTTACCTCTCCCCCTGAGCCTGCCTCTCCCCCTCACCCTGAGCCTGTCGAAGGGCGAGGAGAGGTGATAGCTCCAATCCCATTCACTCCTGCAAGTGATCCAGATCTCCCAGATGATGTAGAGATGGTTTCAATCACCGTTCGCCAAGCATTAAACGAAGCAATGTCAGAGGAAATGCGCAAAGATGAAGATATTTTCATCATGGGCGAAGAAGTGGCGCAATATCAGGGTGCGTATAAAATTACGCAAGGAATGTTAGACGAGTTCGGCGAAAAACGAGTGATTGATACGCCAATAACCGAGCATGGATTTACAGGCATTGGAGTGGGAGCGGCATTTGCTGGGCTAAGACCAATCATAGAATTTATGACATTTAACTTTGCGATGCAGGCGATTGATCAGATTATTAACTCTGCTGCAAAACAGCTTTATATGTCTGGCGGTCAGGTGAATGCGCCGATTGTTTTTCGTGGGGCAAATGGCCCAGCTTCTCGCGTGGGGGCGCAACATAGCCAAGATTTCTCAAGTTGGTATGCGCAAGTTCCGGGTTTAATCGTGATAGCGCCATATAGTGCGGCAGATGCAAAAGGTTTGCTAAAAGCCGCCATTCGCTCGCCTAACCCTGTTGTATTTTTAGAAAATGAATTGCTTTATGGTGTTGAATTTGAAGTGCCAAAAGTTGATGATTATGTATTACCAATCGGCAAAGCTCGCATTGCACGAGAGGGGGCTGATGTCACCATTATTTCATATTCAATGGGTATGAAATATGCAGAAGACGCCACCAAAAAACTGGTTGCTGCAGGTGTTGATGTTGAACTAATAGATTTACGCACCTTGCGCCCGCTTGATATGCCAACAGTTATTGCATCGGTTAAAAAAACTGGCCGCTGTGTAGTGGTAGAAGAAGGCTGGCCGACCTGCTCGATTGGTGCCGAAATAAGTGCGCAAATTATGGAGCAAGCGTTTGATTATCTCGACGCACCAGTTATGCGAGTAGCAGGAAAAGACGTGCCGATGCCTTATGCGGCAAATCTTGAAAAATTAGCATTGCCAAGCGATGATGAAGTGGTTGCGGCGGTGAATGCTGTTACTTATCGGACTTAAAAAGGGAAATTAGATGCCAATAAATATTACAATGCCAGCGCTTTCTCCAACGATGGAAGAGGGTGTTTTAGCCAAATGGTTAGTTAAAGAAGGTGATAGTGTTGCATCGGGCGATATTATTGCCGAGATTGAAACTGATAAGGCAACTATGGAAGTTGAAGCGGTTGATGAGGGGACTATTGGCAAGATTTTGGTTGCTGAGGGTTCTGAGAATGTGAAGGTGAATGCTGTTATTGCTGTTTTGCTTGAAGAGGGTGAGAGTGTTGGAGATATTGGCGAAGCCGTTTCCACTTCTCCCTCCGTCCTTCCACAAGCTCAAGATGAGGGGAAGGTAAAAACATCAAGTAACTCTGAACCTACTTCTACCCCCCAATCTAAGCTTATCTCCGCCTCTCACTCTAAGCTTACCTCTGCCCCTCACTCTAAGCTTACCTCTGCCCCTCACCCTGAGCTTGTCGAAGGGCGAGGTATAGCAGTCGTGGCGGGTGAGCGAATCTTCGCCTCACCATTAGCAAGACGTATAGCAAAAGAAGCCAATATCGATATCAGCGCAATTTCTGGCACAGGCCCAAAGGGACGTGTAATAAAAGCTGATGTTGAAAAAGCTAAAATTTCTGGTGTGTCAACAAAAAGCGCAAGCAAAGCACCCACTATTGCCTCTGATATGGGAAGTGATGCAGTTAAGGCACTCTATGAAGCTGGCACTTATGAGATACGAAAAAATGATGGAATGCGCACAGTAGTTGCCGCTCGCTTAACACAAGCAAAACAAACTATTCCGCATTTTTATCTTAATATCGAGTGCAATCTCGATAATCTTCTAGCTTCAAGAGCAGAAATAAACGCCGCCGCACCAAAAAATAAAGACGGTAAACCCGAATATAAAATTTCGGTGAATGACTTTATTGTTAAAGCATGGGCTTTAGCGCTTCAAAAAATCCCTGATGGAAATGCAACTTGGGCTGGTGATAGCATACTTTATCACAAAGCAAGTGATGTTGCGGTTGCGGTTGCGGTGCCAGGTGGTTTATTTACTCCTGTTGTTAGATCCGCTGAAACAATGAGCCTGCGCCAAATTTCTGAAACTGTGCGTGATTATGCAATTCGCGCAAAAAGCAAAAAACTAGCCCCCCATGAATATCAGGGTGGCTCAACTGCAATTTCTAATCTTGGTATGTATGGCATCAAGCAATTTGCCGCCGTAATCAACCCACCTCATGGCACAATTTTGGCCGTTGGCGCAGGAAGTGAGCGGGTTTATGCTGATAAGGGCGAAGTAAAAATTGGTGTAATTATGGACGTGACATTATCTTGCGATCATAGATCTGTTGATGGTGCTCTTGGTGCTTTAATGTTAGATGCGTTTAAGAAAATGATTGAAAATCCAGTAATGATGCTGGCATAGAAATGGGAATTTATTATGAAATTAGTTAAAATATTTGTGATTGTTTTTTCAATATTACTTGCAACTCCAATATTACTTGCAACTCCAACATTAGCAGGAGGAATTGGCGGAAAAACTATGATGGCATTAGCTAATGGTGATATTAAGGTTGCTCAAACAACTTTTGCCAATCAAACCATAATAATGAAGCGGCTTTCTGATGCAACTGGTTATAAGAAAGATGCTAAAGCTATACCAATTAAAGGTACATTTGTTGCTTATTTAGCTTCAAATGGTCAAATTCTTATTTGGAGTAAAGAATCTTCGAAAATTATTAAAGGTGCATGGGCTGTTGTTAATTCAAAAGAGAAAAAACCAAAAATTCTTTTTTGTCTAAGTTTAACAAAGCAAAGGAAAAATGTTATGTGCCACATTGTAAAATATATGGGAAATGTTGTTTTTGATAGCGCAAAAGGAAATATTTTTAATCTTAAATCAGGTGGCTTGGTTCCTGCTCCACTTCCATATTCGCGCTCTCTATCTACAATTCAAAATAAAATTAAATAATTAATAGGATAAATAATGTCAAATATACCACATGAAATTTTAGCTGAATTCCCTGAATTTGCGACAAAAATTAGCGAGTTAAAAACTAATGATGCGCATTTTGCAAAACTTTATGATGAATATTATGAGGTGAATAAAGCAATTCATTTGGCAGAAACAAATATCGAGCCAACTGATGATTTTAATATGGAAAATATGCGCAAAAAACGCATAATGTTAAAAGATACAATTTATCAATTGCTAAAAGCATAATTTTTTGAGGGTTAAATGACAAATTCTAGTGATATAAATATCTATGATATTATTGTAATTGGCTCTGGGCCTGGTGGGTATATTGCTGCAATTCGCGCAAGCCAACTTGGGCTTAAAACCGCTATTGTGGAGCGTGAGCATATGGGTGGAATTTGTTTGAATTGGGGTTGTATTCCAACCAAAGCATTGCTTCGATCTGCTGAAGTTTACGACCATATGAGCCATGCAAAAGATTATGGACTTAGGGTTGAAAAATTCAGCGCTGATATTGCTGCAGTAGTTAAGCGATCTCGTGGTGTTACGGCGCAAATGGCGGCGGGCATTGGCTTTTTAATGAAAAAGAATAAAGTTGATGTAATCTGGGGTGAAGCAGCAATCACTGCTAAAGGTGAAGTTAGTGTAACTGAAACCAAAAAAGATATAGTGCAACCACAAAATACTATTCCTAAGGGCATTCTTCCAACTGGAAAATATAGTGCAAAAAATATCATCATTGCAACAGGCGCTCGCCCAAGGGTGCTACCTGGGATTGAGCCTGATAATGATAAAATTTGGACATATTTTGACGCAATGAAGCCTGCCAAAATGCCAAAATCTATCGTGGTGATGGGCTCGGGTGCGATTGGTATTGAATTTGCCTCTTTTTATCGCTCAATGGGTGTTGAGGTTACGGTTGTTGAGTTGCTCTCAAATGTTATGCCTGTTGAAGATGTGGAGATTTCAAAACTCGCACAAAAGCGTTTTGAAAAACGTGGAATGCGGATTCTTACAGATACTAAAGTTATAAAAATTGAAAAAACTAAAGCTGGCATAATTGCCCATGTTGAACTTAAAACTGGCAAGGTTGAAAAAATTGCTGCTGAAAAGCTAATTTCTGCAGTTGGTGTGCAGTGCAACACTGAAAATCTTGGATTAGAAAATCTCGGTGTAAAAATTGAAAATGGAGCGATTATGATTGATGGTCATGGGCGCACCAATGTGCAGGGCATTTATGCGATTGGCGATGTTGCAGGCGCACCAATGTTAGCCCATAAAGCTGAGCATGAGGCGGTGATTTGTGTTGAAACCATTGCAGGGCAAAATCCACATGGGCTTGATAGAGATAAAATTCCCGGTTGCACATATTGCGACCCGCAAGTTGCTAGCGTTGGCATGAGCGAAAAACAAGCAATCGAGCAGGGGCGCAAGATAAAAGTAGGGCGTTTCCCATTCATTGGTAACGGCAAAGCGGTTGCGCTTGGTGAACCTGATGGTTTGGTGAAAACTATATTTGATGATAAAACTGGAGAGCTGCTTGGCGCACATATGATTGGTGCAGAAGTTACTGAGCTTATTCAAGGCTTTGTTATTGCTATGAATCTTGAAACAACTGAAGAAGAATTAATGCACACAATCTTCCCGCACCCAACGCTTAGCGAAACAATGAAAGAAAGCGTGCTTGACGCTTATGGAAAAGCACTCAATATGTAGCTATATGTTAGAATATAGTTATATGTTAAAGACGGTTCGAGAAAATTTCAGGCATTACTCTGAACTTAACTCCACCTCCCCTGAGCTTGTCGAAGGGTGAAGAAACAGGAAATGAACTATGAGATTGCTTCTACCCTTCGACAAGCTCAGGGTGAGGTGGGAGTGTAGCTCAGGGTGAGGTGGGAGTGTAGCTCAGGGTGAGATGGGAGTGTAGCTCAGGGTGAGATGAGATGGGAATATGTGTAACTTAGGGTTATAGGTTGTGCAATGTGTGACTTGAGTAAGGGCGGAGGGGTGTATAGGCGTAACTTAAAAAGGAGAAAAATATGTTTGGTTTTATTTTTGCAATTTTAATTGGTGGATTAGCGGGTTATCTTGCTTCGCGTTTTATGAAGGCGGAGAATTCGATTTTTCTCAATGTCATTTTGGGTGTTGTTGGATCGTTTTCACTCAATATAGTTTTGGGTATAATTTTTGGTCTTTGGGGTGGTAATATCCTGTGGCAATTATTAACTGGAATTATTGGTGCAAGTTTATTGATTTGGGGTTATCGTAAATATAAAGAGCGTAATTAGCGAGAATAAAACAGATGTCATTTCCCAAAAAAGTTTTTTTATTATTTGTTATTATTGGATTAGCAATGGGAATAAACATTGGTATTACAAAGATGATTTCTCCAGAGTCAGCCAGTGTTAGCTTAAATGGTGAGCAAGTTGAAGGAATGAAGGCGCTAGTGGTTTCGGCAGTTTTAGGTATGATTCCGGGAGCGATTATTGGAATTTTTGCGGCTGGTTTCACTTCTCTTTTTATCCGTCACAGAAGAAAAGATAAATGATTTATGGTAATTTTGCTTGATAATATTGGCAAAGGAAAATCTGTTCGCCACCCAGAAAAGGCGAATAAACCTGATAGCGTGATGCTTAGAAAGCCTAATTGGATTCGCGTTAAAGCGCCTGGCACAAAGGCTTTTAAAGAAACGCAAAAGACAATTAAAGATAATGATATTGTAACCGTTTGCACAGAAGCTGCATGCCCCAATATTGGTGAATGTTTTGATAAAAAACATGCCTCCTTTATGATAATGGGTGAAATTTGTACTCGTGCCTGCGCTTTTTGCAATGTGGCAACGGGCAAACCTTTGCCACTTGATAAAAATGAGTCGCAAAATGTTGCTAGTGGCGTAGCAAAATTAGGTTTAGAGCATGTGGTGATTACTTCGGTTGATCGCGATGATTTGGCTGATGGTGGGGCGAGCCATTTTGTTGATGTTATTGGTGCTATTCGTAAAAAATGTCCCAAGACTACAATTGAGGTTCTTACTCCTGATTTTTTGAAAAAAGAGGGAGCTTTAGAGCAAGTTGTGGCGGCAAAGCCTGATGTTTTTAATCACAACCTTGAAACAGTGCCGTCAAATTATCTTACCGTTTGTCCTGGTTCGCGCTATTTTTATTCAATTCGCTTGTTGCAACGTGTCAAAGAGCTTGACCCCAATATGTTCACTAAATCGGGAATAATGGTTGGTTTAGGCGAAAGTCGGAACGAAATTTTGCAGCTTATGGACGATTTACGTAGTGCGAATGTAGATTTTCTTACCATTGGGCAATATTTAGCACCAAGCAGAAAACACCACCCAGTTAAAAAATTTATAACCCCTGATGAGTTTAAATCTTACGAAACAATTGCCTATTCTAAGGGGTTTTTGTTGGTATCTGCCTCTCCGCTTACTCGCTCTTCACATCATGCAGGAGCAGATTTTGAAAAACTTCGGGCGGCAAGATTGGCAAAAACAAATGCCTAAGTTAAGTTTTGAGCGCCATGTACCCTTTTCGCCAAGTCAAATGCTCTCATTGGTTGCTGATTTAAAAAGCTATCCTAATTTTGTGCCTAATTGTTCTGATATGCAGGTTAAAGATGAAGGTGAGGATATTTTAGCAAAAATGGCAGTGAAATTTGGACCAATCGAGCAGGCATATACTAGCCGAGTGAAAATTGACGAGAGCGCAGGAGTTATTCGAGCAATTGCAATTGATGGCCCATTTGCACATCTTGATAGCGGTTGGAAATTTGATAACGAAGGGCAGGGGACAAAGGTGCTTTTTGATATAGATTTTGCTTTTTCAAATCGCCTAATTGCTGCTGTTGCCGAGCCAGCATTTGCAAAAATTCAAAATGAAATTTTAGACGCTTTTATGATTGAAGCTAATAAACGATTTTCTTAGGGTAATATGCAGGCTAGGCAGAATTACTGCGGTGTGTTTTATGTTTCTCTACGTAATCTATACGGATTGTTTGGTTGATGATAATCATATATTTAAACATACGGGAGGGTAAATTTAACCCTATTGGAGAAAAATAATGATTAGTAATATTAGTGAAATAACAACTAAACAAAGTTTAACAAATATAGACGCACCAAACATTAAAAATTTTAATTCTGCTGTCGAGCAATCAGAAAAAAACACTTATTTAGCGGTTGGCCCAGCTGCTTTGGCAATTCCTTTTTTCAAGGCTGTTGCTGGTAGTAGCGCCGCTGTCACGTTACCAGCAGCAGCAGCTCTTACTGGTACAGTGTTATTATTAAATAAAGGCTGTGATGTTGAAGAAGTGACTGGGGAAGGTGGTTCTGCTAAACCTACTACTGAACCTGCTAAGGAATATACAAAACCTACTCAGCAAGAGGAGCGAGATGATTATCTGGCAGGAAAAAAAGCTGGGAAAGAAGACGCTCGCCAAGCTGGAAATGTATCTAATAGTTTGCCTCGTGATTCTGGTAACCCTTGGATTGATGGATATATAGAGGGGAATGAAAAACTTGGAAACATATATGATGAAGAGCAACGCGGAATAAAAAATAAAGATAAAGAGAAAACTAAAAAGTAAAAAGTAAATATTATCAAATATAAATTATGCCTCGCAAATTATTATTGTGGGGCATTTTTTATTCCCATTTTTCTAAGTAGCTAATACGGATTGTTTGATTTGAAATTAGGAGTATTTAAGACATCGTTACAACATAAACATAACTGGAAACTAAAATGTCTAATTCAATTAACGCAAATTCACTTCCTATATTAACTGAAACAGTAAATCAAAATTCTACTTTTAATGCTGAAATTAACACGACACAAAGCGAGCGCTTAGCGCTTGGTCCAGCTGCTCTTGCAATACCTGTTGCTGTAAGATTGGCTCCAGTTGTTGTAGATTTAGCCGCAAAAGCGGGATCAGTAGTGGGGCAGTATTTTCCTGGCGCTGTAGTTGGAGCGGTAGTTCTTCAATCATGCTCTAGCGAAGAAAAACCTTTAACTCAGAAGGAAATGGATGAAAATGATTTTTATGATAATCTTGAGAGAGCTAGCAGAGGTGTGGATAAACTTGATTGGGGTAACTAAGATTGGTTAAAAGTGGACACAGCTAATCTAATGATGATCCTGATATTATTCTTGATGATCGATATTTATAAATTAGAAAACTATTACATAAAAAAGCCTCGCAAAGTAATTTGCGAGGCTTTTTTATAGCTTTATCATTTGCTTATATTAGAATTTATAAACGAATTGAGCACCCACTCTGGTATCAATGTCTTTTTCAGTCTTATCTCTATCTATCGCACTAAATTTAGTCTGAACTGAAAGGTCATCAGTTATTGGGAAATTACCTTTTACATAGACGCTTTTTTCTGAATTGTCTGGTTTCTTATTTGGGTCATAATATTCAAGACCAGTTGTAAGAGAAGCGCCATCATCAAGTTTAAATGTTTCAGAAAGATTACCTCTAGTTAAACCAATAGTATCTGTTGAAAATGAAGCTTTTGTTCCATCTCCATCAGTCCAAGAAACTTTACCACCAACTACAGGGTCTTCAGTTTCTGTATATACTCTAACATATGAAGATGCTTTTAAGCCGCCGCTTTTTGCATTCACACCAACTGTTGTAAAACCTCTAATGTCATCTTTTTCTTTACGTCTTTGGTTTTCGATACCAATATCACTTGTTAGGTTAACTTTTAGGTTGTCTTCATCAACCACCTTTGTGCTAACTCCAACTGATACTCTTTGTTTTCTAAGTGAATTATCATTTTCCCAATTTGTATCTAAATCATATACTTTTACATTAGCAGTTGTATCATCTGTCAACTTAACGCTTACGCCTGCTTTAGAAGTTCTTCTTCTATCTGAGGTAGCTTCAGTTGAGATTTTGCCTTTGAATGTATCAAAAATTGAACTTTCTTCAGGTTCAGTAGGCAACGTCACACTAGTATTAATAGTTGGCGTTTCACTCACTTCTTTGTTGTTAACAACAGTGGTTTGCGCCTCTACTTTAGGCTCAGCCACAGGCACACCAGCAACAAATGATTCATTCCCATTTTCGTCAATAAGGAAATAACCCCCACCTTGAGTAGCATTAGAAATTTCCTCATCACTATAGGTTTTAGCTAATGGAATATCAGCTAGATTATTTGAGTTATTTTGCACTATATTTTGCGATGAGTTTACACTTGTAGAGGAGGGGTAATTATTACGCTTTGGCTCTGTGTATGAAATATCATCATCTTCAAATGTAATTTCACCATCAACAATATAATCAACGCCTTCAATACCTTGAATATCAGCATCGCTATAGGTTTTAGCTAGTGGAATGTTAGAAAGATCAATGTTAGATGCGCCATTTATCGAGGTCATAATTAGATTCCTTTTTCATTCAATTTGAGTTGAACATAAAAGAAATAACTTAGTGAAACAATCCGTAGTGACTACGTAGAAAATTGTAATTTCAGTTTGTTCTCTGGTAAAAAGAGCTGATTTTTGAGTGTTTTTTGAAATGAGATTTCACGAATCGATGCTTGCGATATAGCTAGCTCTTAGTCAATTCTATTGAGGTTTTTAATGCTTATCAATAGTCTCAATGACCAATTCAAGAGCAACCTTTACACTAGCATTACGAATTTCATTGCGGGGCATATTTTTATCAAAAAACATTTCTAAATGGTCTGTGCCTTGATTTGTTGCACACGCAAAATGCACTAAGCCCACAGG
>Ga0256834_1002283_pt1 | contig 12225 bp, 10 predicted proteins | sample 4281140metaG_FD_190536 | JGI IMG/M metagenome (GOLD analysis project Ga0256834, IMG submission 190536) | Hydrothermal vent microbial communities from East Pacific Rise, Pacific Ocean - 4281-140 | ecosystem: Environmental > Aquatic > Marine > Hydrothermal vents | place: Pacific Ocean: East... | reverse complement strand
CGAAGGGACCTGTAGGTCACCTCGAACAGGAAAGAACCACCGACCATTGTTGCCAGAACTGCTAGGTCAGTCAAACTCTTCACGGTTACTGTAAGAAGCTCCAGCAGTGCGATTGAGCACATTAGGGTTCCGATTACGGTTATCGCCGGACTACTTTTGGCTTCTCTCCTGAGCCTGAAACACGCGACGTTTACGGCTGCGAATATTATCAGGAAGCCTGCGCTTCCGAGCGTAGATATGTTCGAGAGGTTTAGCGTATTCGCCATAATGAGTGTCAACATAGAGGTCAGGAGAAGACCTTCCACAGGCTTGTTCCAGACCTTCTTCTCAAGGAAAGCTGGCAGCTCTCCGTACTTCGCTATCACGTAGCTCACTCTTGCGGAACCGTAAAGAGTGGCGTTTATGGCCGATCCAGTTGAAAGGAGAGCAGCTACTGCTATCAGCGTAAATCCAGCCCTTCCCAGGAAGGGTTTTGCTGCTGCTGCGAGAGCGTAATCTCTCGCGTTGACTATCTGCTGGAATGGTAAGTTGCCCACTGTTACTATCGCGACTGCAACATACAGGAAGACGACGAAGCCTACTGCAGTGTAGTAAGCTCTGGGTAGGAAAGATAGATCTTCTACTTCCTTGGCCGTGTTGGCTATCAGCTCAAAGCCCTCGTACGCGAGGAATATTATCATACCTCCAGCAACGAGCCTGCTTACTGGCGGAATGTGCTGATAGAACCTTGCTGGGTCTATGCTCCAGATGCCTGCTAGAACGAAGAACAGGAGAATCGCGACCTTGAAAGCCACTATATACTCCTCCACCTCTCCAACTACGCCAGCGCTCATAAGGTTTAGAGCTGCTAAGACGAGGATTATCAGTGTTGTGAAAACGTGCCTGTAGTAGGGCTGGAGGGCGTGGGGGAAGAAGCTTGCAGCGTAACTACCGAACGCGTAGGAGTAGAGGGAGAGCATGACGACGTAGCTAATCCAGAGTAGAACGTTTAGGGAACCTGTTAGAATTCCAGCACCGAAAGCCCTATTGAGGAATTCGACCGTACCACCCTGACTTGGATAAGTTATTGAGAGCTTTGCGTAGGAGTAGGAGGTTATGAGGGCGATAACGCCGGCGATGAAGAAGGCGAGGGGAGTGGCACCCCCAGAGAGCTGAACTGCTAGGCCTAAAACAGCGAATATGCCTCCTCCGACCATACCTCCTATGCCTATAGAGACGGCGGACCAGAAACCGATTTTTTCTCTGGGCACGCTTGCTGTATTGGCAAGGTTTATTTAGCCGTTTTTGTTGCGGGGGATTACTCCTTGCGGGAGTGACATTGCTCGAACCTGCCATAGCCCAAGGAAGTCTTAGCTCCGACTCCGAACTTCTCTAGGGATGACTCAAGCAGAGCTTTTGCCTTACTCGGTAATTCATTATCGGAACTTCTTGGAGCTATGGCGAACTTGAACTCTATACCTTCGGGAACTGTGAGGAAGAATATCGGATTCGGGGAGTGCCAGTCTCCGGGTGGCTCATCGTGTTGGTAGTAGGGCTGATAGTGAGGGTTCATCACGTCGAGTTCCAGAGTAGGTTTTTTGTTTTCAGCACGCTTTTTTAAACAATCATAGGTGGGAAAGGCGTCGAAGAAGATTACCGATCCCTCATAGCTCTGGGTTCCGAAGATCTTTCTTAAATCGTTTAGACTTATTTCTTCGGAATTGAGTTTAAATTTTAAGTCGTTGCAATCATCTGATTTTTCAAGCAGTTTTTGGACTTCTCCAGCCAGTTTGAAGAAGTCTTCTTCGTTGAACATGTCTTTCAATTGATGAAAGTTATCTTTAGTGAGTCTATATACAGCGTAATGCTTTGCTACACCCTTCAAAGCTGAGCCGGGAATGTAGGGAACTCCGTAGTTTCGATGAAGTTTTATGGAAGTCTCGTAAACGCTTTCGTCTCCCAAGCCAACTATTAAGCGGGATTTCGTTTTAGTCGAAAAAATTATCGCCTTATTGGCTACCCACAAGTCTTTCAGGTTTTCGTAGTATTTTTCGTAAAGTTTCAATGCTTCACTTGGTAAGTTAATTGGATCGAATTTATCATACTTAGATTTTTCAAGTTCACCATATATTTCTGTAAAAGGAGTGTATTTCGAAATTACGAGTCCTATGTTGTCGAAACTACCTTTGTACTTGCCTTTGTCGAACGCATTTTGTATCACTGCCTTTAGATCCTTCGGAAGTGGGAAATATAAGTTATCTACTCTCCTCACCTTCGTCACCCTTCAGCATGGCTTTCGCAAACTTCTTCATCCAGTTTAGAAGGGAGAGCACTTCCTGCGTGGCATTAAAGACCTGAAGGGAGTCTGTTTTCATTATCCATTCGAGCACATCTGTGTTATCGTCGTAAAATCTCCTTTTCCTAAGCCACTCGTTTAAGTGATCGTAGAGCGTATCGTACGCCTTTTTCTTTTTTGACCTGTAAAACGCCAGAGTGCTGCCAAGTCCATTGGTTAAGATGAGTGCTGGTGCATTTTTCACGTATCTCGCGTAATCTTCCTCGAATTCTTTGCCCTTTACGGATTTTACCTTTTCGTAAGCGAACTTTGCCCTCTCCTGCTCAAGACTTCTGGGAATGTTCATTGTTACCACCCCAAATTTTTGCCTCAACGAAGCCCTTTCCAACTGTCTCGTTTCCTCCAACTTGCAGAAATTGACTGTCAAATGTGCTCAATGTCTTGGCGATATCCTCTGCAGTTGATAACCCATTTACACTTTTCCTCGGCTTACCAATTACAATTACGGAATACAGCAGTGTATCACTCGGCAAATACTCTTCATACCACAGGGCACCCTCTTTAACAGTTCCCGTTTTAGCATCGATTTTCACCCTTGCAACAACTTCCGTCGTCATGGTAACGAGATTCCTAAAAACGTCTTCGTGAACTATTGCTATTCTACTTTCGTCTACCTGAATCGGCGAAATGTTTGAAATAATTTCAACGATTTTTGAAATGTCTTGTTGATTTGCTTTCAAAACCACATCCTCTAAAACGACTTTATCGTCAACTAGCAGGGACGAATTTTCGGCTACTATTGCCTCTTCTTCACTTACGGTCGGAATGTTAAAGCTTTGGGAAAATGCAGCAAGTTCTAAATCCCTCTTAAACCTCTCAAGCACGAGCGGACAGGTAACGTAGGCAAAAACACCCTTCAAACTCCTGACCGGAAACAGCAAAACCTTGGCATCTCCTACGCTTATCGCTCCAGCGTGTTCAGAAGCTTTATCGGTATCGGGACCAAAGATAATCTTTGTTTTTTCTTTGTTCGGTGAATCGTCTAATCTCTCATAGGTTCTTCTCAAAACCCCCTTCAGGCTCTGCCCCCATATTACAGGAAAACCTGTATGCCTTTCTCTCTGTATTGGCAGATCTATAACGCTCAGCTCAGCCCCACTTCCGGCATGCACGGGCGTTACGCTATACAGACCCGAAATAACGGCCTTTTCAAACATTGCTACCCCCCTCAATTTCGTTTAATAACTTCTCAAAAACGGATTTTATCCTCGGAACATCTTTCTTAACAGTAAGCCAAACGACCTCCCAATCAACACCGAAATAGGCGTGAATCAACTTATCTCTCATGCCAGCTATAGATTTCCACGGGATTTCTGGATGCTTTTTCTTTAATTTATCTGAGATGTTTTTAACGGCTTCACCTATAATCTCCAAAGCCCTTACGACGGCATACTGCGTTTTCACATCTTCCAAAAATTCTTCGTAGTTCATATCCTCAACGAACTCCTCAATCTTCTCTATGGTACCCAAGATGTCTCTTATGTAGTCTTCATCCGTTCTCATACGTAAACGACCTCTTTCAAGACGAATTCCTTAATCTTCGGCTTTAACGCCTTTTTCATAACCAAATCGACCTTAATACCCAGTAGTTCGGTAAGGTAATTTTCAAGCTCAACGAACTCCAAAAGCGTCGGTGTTTCTTCGAATTCCACCAGTATGTCGATGTCGCTACCCTCCTTTTGCTCTCCTCTAACGTATGATCCGAAAAGCCCGATTTCTTTAACTTTGAATCTATTTTTTAAATAATTTTTATTTTTTAGTATAATTTCTTTAATTTGGTCAACATTGGTCATCTCTAATCACCCCCACATAGACTCAATCGATAACTCAATTACCTTCTCGCGATCCTCATAGGAAAGTAGTTTATCTTCTCCACATAATCTCACATAGATTAGATCACTGATCAGTCCGGAATGTGCTACAAAATCTCTTGGATCGATTTTATCTTTTTTTAGAATATTTTTATCTTTTGTAAAGTTATAAACATTGAGATAGAGTAACTTTTCACCTATTCTAAGCTTCTCACTCATCTTTCCTTCCTTTTTAATCGCTTTTTTGATTATATCTCTGATTTGCCTAACATCCCTCTTTGTTATGATTTCTAAGCGCCTAATCTTCTTGAATACGAGTTCGGTCAAACCTTCCAGTGTGTCTATCGATACCTCCTCCTTCGGTAACTCTCCGAACATTTCGTGTGATGAGTTCAAGCATCTGATTAAGTAGTATATCTTTGTTAACGTCTTAAAATCGTTAGAAAAGCCCCTTAACCTCCTGATGTGCCTACCACCTACATCAATATTCTTGAGAAACTCTGAGAGTTCTTCATCCATAAGTGTTTTGAGCTTGTCGATTTCTGGATAAAAAGTAGTAAATACGAGCGGCAATCCGTTGGCAAGTGAACTTATGAAGGCTGAAAGTTTATCATCCGACACTCTCGAATAGATCGGTTTTGGTCTCAAAACTCTATTTTCAACAGTCCTTATGCGGAGAGTCGTGGTGGAGACTATGCTCTCCTTTTCGTCTCTTTGGAATCCCTGAGGATAGGGCTCCGAATTTAGAACGACAAGTCTGCATTCGTTAACGAAGGCAGAAAGCCCTAAAAGGTTGTTTAAAGCTCTATACAATAGAGTCGGCATGAAGTTTATACCGTGGGTAAGATCGAGGTATATCTCCAAGTTGTTTGAAGGGAGCTTGGTCGAGAGGACGTGAAGGACATAATTGTAAAAATCGAGTATATCTCCTTCTACATTTATGTTTTTGAACAGTCCAACTCCCGGAGCTACTACGATTTCTACTCGACCATCTTTGAGCATTTTTATCAAATCTAGGAAGTCCGAGGACAGCTCATTCCCAATAAACCACTTAATTCTGCTTTGAACGTCCTCTACAACTTCCGAATATCTTTTGAAGTCTTTAGGCTCGATTTCGGGTTTACCCCTAACTTGAATGTTGGCAAGGGTATCGAGCGTGAAGATCAGTATCTTTTCCGGTTTTAGGGCATTTACCAGAACTGGAAGTGTGCTCGAACTCTTCATTTTACAACCGTCGTATTCGTACGTAATAGGCTCCCACTGAAAAGGATTACCCCACGGAACTATCAATACTCTTTCCATTCTACCACACCCCCACAAAACACAGACTAAAGCCTAACCTCGTTAGTTCTCCAAGCTTCAAGTACGGCCTATCCACTTCAACATTACCTTCAAACTCAACAAAGTAAACACTCCCGGAAGGAACAGCATATCTGTTCGGCTTTGGTTTATTGTTAGCGTAATCCCAGCCGCTGAAAGCTAAGGGTTTGCCGATGAGCGGATAGACTTTTTTGACGTTAATTCCCAGATCACTCTCGAGAACAGACCTAATGTCCCAAGTGTAGTTGCCGTTTTTAACGAGCAACGGCGTAGCTACATAGAGCTTAAACTTCTTTTCATTGTTGATCTTCTCCCTTATTTCATCCCAAACTTCTTCAAATTTACTTACGGGATTTTCATCCTTTACTTCAAACCTCACGAACCTGCTTTCGCCACCCAACCCTATCAGACCCTTATCGCCCAAGAGCTCCTTCAACCTTTCACCGTTCTTGCCTATCCAAACGGATATGCCAAACAACCTCAAAAATTCAGCCTTGTAGAAGAATCCCTCTTCGGTAACCTTGGCGTTTCCAAGCTTTATACCCACCCTGCTCTCCCTAACGATCAGATCTTGTTCTACGACCTCTTCAAGCTCGTCTTCGCTTAGCCCATCTTTCAAATAATCGACTAGACTATCATAATCGATGAAACCTCCGACGCTTTCGAAATGAATGGATTCTCCTTTGAAGATGAATCTGTTCCATTGGTTCAGAAACAGTGGTTTAACTAAGAAGTAACCGTCTATGCCTTTCGCTTTCGCAACATCCAACGGTGTGTGAAAGAACTCTTCATCCTTAAATAAGAAGTGTCCCAGAACTTCGAAGTTCGGTTCTTTGGGAACTAACTTTCCGTTCTCCTTTTCCACGCCGGCAAGTTCACAAGCCTCGTTTGAGAAATCGTTTTTGATTAAGATGGCGGTTCTCAAAGCCCCAGCTACTGTTTGAGGTAGGGGATAAACACTCCTCGCCAAATGCCCCTCCCCGGCAGTGTAGGGCCTCGACTCTCTGAACATCAGGACATCGTTCGGCTCGATTAAAATCCTCATGACAAACACCCCAACTCCGCATCGCAATCGACTAAGATCTTCAAAAGAATGAGCAGATCTTTAATCTGCTTTTTGAGAATTAAGCCCTCTAACTCCATGTAAGCTTTCTCGTTGGAAATACCAAACAGTTCTTCGAGCCCCTTTTTGCCGTTTATTCCATATTTCAACGAATTTCTAACGTCTGGGTTCTCGTCTCTGCTCTCCTTAAACTCCTTAACTATATGCTTTATAAGTTCGTTCACTCTTTTGACGTCTGTCTTACTCAACTTAAGTCTTAAAACGGATTCCAATTCGTCTTTACTTAGCGTAACTCTAACTCTTTTAGCACATTCGATTATCTTGTTAGTAAGCTCCTCCAAAACCTGCTTTTTCCCATTCCTATCGTTGTCGTGGTAGTGTCTTGAGAGTTCGTACTTTAGAAATTGCTCGATTGCACCAACGTCGTTTGGCAGATTTTCTACTTCTCTTAATACGTTGTAGCTCAACCTTTCGGAGATGTATGGCAACTCTCTTTCCCTTTGCTTAGACCTGATTATTAGATCGAGAATGTTACCCGTTAAAGCTGGTTTCGCTAACTCTTCAACCAGATTCCAGTTAAACACAACCTTGTCGTAGCTACCGCTCCTCTTCAGATGCCCAACGGCTACGCAATCCCTGCCCATATCCTTGGCTTTCTTCTCAAGCAACCTTGCCTTATCCAAAGCATCGTATAGTGGATGCTTGTAGTGGACGATCAAAATCCCTGCACTCATGGTTTTGGCTGGCAATACGTTCCAGCTGTCCCACTTCTCTCTAAACTTCTTTTGAATTTCGTAAGCACATGCTAAGACCGAATCGATAGGCAGCAAAGCTAAAACGTCGTCTCCTCCCGCGTAGATCAGCTCTCCCCTGTTGTTTTTGACAATTTGCGGAACTACGTTTATCGAGAATCGTGCCAAAGCCCTGCTTATTGCTGAATGCGTAGCCGGGGTGATCAGCCTTCTTGTGTTTTCGACTTTTCCCTTTGCTTTTTCCGACAGACGATCGAACATATTCGGATGTAGGTAGTCCTTAACAGATTTCATCTCTTCTCCGATGAGCATTTTACCCATGTTGTCGCCGTCCATTACAAGGATGGCGTAGTACTTTTCTGGTTCAAATTTTAATTCATCTAATAAATATATGATTTCGGAGATCAGTGATTCAATCCGAGCTTTTATCTGTTCAACCTCTTTGAGAATAACATCATCTTTGACGTCTTTCCTGATTTCATCGAATTTCGGAAAACCGTATTCCTCTAAAAGAGTGTCTAACGTCAGTTTCTCTTTATAAAAGAATTCAACGTCGTTCGTTATTGACCTACTTATCAGTTCCCCGGATAATGATTTATTTTTATAAACTTTTGTTATTAATATTAGAAGCTCTTTGAAAGCATTGTCAAGATTCTCGTATTTATTGCGTAATTTGAGAATTTTTTCCGGTTCTATACCGGATTTTCTTAGTCTTTCTAACTCAGGAACGTCCTTCTCTTTTAGAATATCTAAGTGTGTTATCGTTGTTTCATCTACAAGTTCGACTTTCTTTTTCAAAGCAACTTCAGAAACCGACTCAAATCCCGTTTCGACGTTCCATTTTTTCTTTTCATCGTCTTCAAATTCGTTCAGCCAGTCGTGATAGAACCTCTTTACAAGACAAACAGGGCAGAGGTGCTCGTTCTTCTTTATCGCAATTGGATTACTGCTGCTGATTTCATCCCACAGAACTTTCATTAAAGTATAATTCTCCCCACAAATCGCTTCGAGTTCTCCGCAGAGAGAGCACTTGTAAGCCCCATTGCCTTCCCCATTACCTTCCATCTTTTCGAACTTTCTCGATTCGATGCCGACGACTCCCTCAATCAATTCGAACATCAGAGAATATAGATCAAAGACTCTTGCTGGATAAGTTCCAAAACTCTCGAGCATCTCTAACCAATTGAGGTATTTTCTCTCAATTTCTTCTGGGAGACCAAGGCTTCTAACGAAGTCTTTGAGTTTTCTGTAGCTTTCTTCCCTACTATCTCCAAGATTATCGAACGGAACCTCCAGAACTTCAAGCGTGATTCTGAAGTATTTCTCAGCCAGTTGTCGATATCTCGTCTTGTAATCTTTTAAGTTGGCTGAAAACTCTTCGAGCTCTTTCAATGCCTCCTCGTATCTTTCAGTATCTTTTTCCTGTTTGGCCTTTTTCTTTAACTCGATCAGTCTATTTTCAGTATTCTCCAAGATTTCGTCAGTAATAATTTTGCCCCAAGCGTGCTCGAAGATCTTGCAAATCGTATCTTTAACGGATTCTACGATGTCCCTCCTAAGTTCTTCGATTTCTTTTCGGTCTCTGTATCCAACTATTGCCAAAAATTTGTTTGGAATATTTGCTATCTTTAACTTGTCCTTTAGATCCTTTACTTTAACATCCTCAGGGACGTCTTTGAATAGATCTTCAAACTCTTTATCGAAAAACGGCTGTCCTCTCAGATGAGGGAATATCATCGCATCTGGGCCGAACTCGTCAACCACCACTCTAATGGCTTGAAACGTTAAAAAGCTTAGAAGATGACTCCCAGCCCACAGGTCTCTTTCCTTCCTTGCGTTCTTTATGAAGTCTTGGACAGGACTGATTTTGAACATCAGCAAAGCTGGTCTTCTTCCGTTTAGCGTAGCTCCATGTATTGCGGAAGTTGCGTCGAGATGGTCCCATATAGTGTGGTCTGGACACCTCGTTTCTGCTGGCAAATTGACTATTTCATCTGCAAGTGAATTGTAAATACTCTCATTTTCACCGAAAGTGATGAAGCCGGACCACTTTTGCTTTAACATCTTAACAATTCTTTTCCTTAAAGTCTCTTTGTAGTAATCCCAGACTTTGAAGTATCCTTTCCTTCCTTCACTACTCCATAGCTCTTTCAGACAATCAATCTCAGCGTTTAAAACGTCGTTAATGAATTCTTCAAGCTTTGAGTAACCGTAAGTTCTTCTCAGGTAGTCACAGAACTTGATAAGGGTCTCATACTCCTTTTTACATCCTGTTATCGGATGCCTTAAAACAGGATAGCCTATGTGCACGTATTTCCCGATCGATTTAGCGTAAAAATCTGATGAAGGTTCTTTTTCATTCGATTCAAACACTATCCTTTGGAGCGAGGACGAAACAGCATCTGCTTTAATCTTCTTCCAGCTCAACCCAACTGAAGATAAAAGGGTCTTTGCCCTTTCTTCGTGATTCACTATCTTCAGAGCTTTATCTGGTGGATCGTGGAGAAATGCTATGAGTTTTTCATTCCAATTCATGGAAACACCTCTTTAAAATTTGACTTTAAATCGTTCACGAGTTCTTCGTAAAAATGGTTATACACCATTGTGCAGTCTTCATCTTTTCTTAAAATGAATAAAGCACCTCCAACTGACTTAATTTTACTTTTTTCTCTATGTATGGCACCTGAATACTTCACAGGCCCTTTGTAATTCGGTAAGAACATGTACTTTAAAACCGTAATTACTGGATAATACCTATTGTTCATCTTATTTACGGTAAAAATTATGCTTGAAGCTCTTCTATCTGCGTTCCAGTGGTTCACTGTAAATTTGACGTGTTCTTCACCGAACTTCTTGTAAAATTGAATTGGAAGTCCAAGATAAGGTCTTCTTTCGCTGTTAGCTGAGATATTTTTAATTTCTTCTTCTCTGCGATACTTACTATAAATTCTGTGAACTATTTTCCTATCTGCATACTTGAACCTAAAACCTCCCATAAATTTCTTATTAAACTCACCGAGATACCATCTGCCAACTTCTTCGATACAATCTTTGGGATCATCCACCAAACTACCGATGAAAACCCACGCAGTTTTTGGAGAGAGCGTAGGATACTTTGGACAATCGTCAATAGATCCTCTTCTAAAATTGAGGGATTCCAAAATTTTATTCATTTCACTAATTATCCTCTTAAAACTGTGTTTATAATAGTCTTTCAAATTTGATTCTGGAATAAAATTAAAATCAACATCAAAATTAGTATCTGGCTCCTTTAGTGGAAAAATAGACCCCGCAAATTTCCTCGATCTCGATCCAAACCCACCTAAGTGTAATGCCATCCACAGAGACAATAAGGAAGCCTCAATTGCTTTAATATCAAAACTTTTTATAATTATTTGTAGGTGCTCTTCTATTAAAATTGAAGGTTTGGAATGTCTTCCAACCTGCGAAAACCAGAAATAACTTTCATACTCACTTGTAGGTTCAATTTGTTTATTGGATTTAGCTGGTTCAACCTCAACAACAACCCTACTTCTCTGCTTAGTGCTTCCAAAAACGTATTCCTCAGCTTTCTTCAATCCAGCAATGTCATTGCCAAAGTAATTCCCGGCCAAAGCCCTGAACCACCACCTCATCAGACCCTTAATCGAAGAAGCCCTGATCTCAGCTTTTCTCTGATCCGCGCCTCTCATGAAAATTGGAGTTATTGCTTCAAGGTCAAAGGTTGCCTTATACATGCACATTAAAAACGTACGAAATCCTATTTAAAAATTGTTGTCAAACTATAAGGGATATCCTAAAAGCTTTTAATGTTTGAAAGTCTTATTACCGCTATGGTAACTCTGATCGGTGTAGTCGGAACGAGTCCAATGGTCATTACGGAAATGATGGACGAACTCAAAAAATTAGGCATAACTGTGGATAAAGTTGTCCTTCTCGTCACAGAGAGCCAGCTCGTCAGAACAGCTTTTTACGCTCTTGCTCTTGACCTCAGGTGGAGTTACGGAATTGAAGCCGAAAAAATTGACCTGCCGTTTGAAGACATAAAGTCCCAGCAGGATCACGATGAGTTTGTCAGAATAGCTAAGAGAGTAATCGAGGAAGAGAAAAAGAAAGACAGAGTCGTCGTCTCGGTTGCAGGTGGAAGAAAGACTATGAGCGTTGGCATGTACAAGGCTGCTGTTGAGAGTGGTGTGGAGGAGATCTATCACGTCATAGCGGAGGAAGTGCCCGGGACGCACATGGGCCCGCTCTCTCTGCTGAAAGAACATGCAACCGTTGACTTGGAGAGCATCTACAGGGGAGACGTTGAAACACCCGAATCTCTGAAGACCCGTATAGTAGAGGAGTTTCACAGACCGTATACAGTTCATCTAATCAAAGTTTGAAAATTTATTTGTCGTTTTAAAGATAAAAATAAAAATCAAGCTCCAAACTTCTCCATCCTGTCAACAAGGTCTAAGGCAATCCTGAAAAGGTCCATGCCCCTTATCCTGCACAACCCGCCCTTCCAAGCTTTTAGCTCAGAAAACTCCTCTACGTCGTCAACTCTAACCCCCTCGTGCACTACAATTACTGGAACTGGGTCTCCCGTGTGCTCCTTGATGCTAACGGGAGTAGAGTGATCTGCAGTAACTACTAGGCACACGTACCTGAAGTCAAGACTGAGGAGAGGCTCTATTGCCTTATCGACTTTCTCTATGAACTCTTTTTTACCCTCAAAATCGCCATCGTGACTCAGCTCGTCCGTTGCCTTTATGTGCAGCAGAACGAAGTCGTACTCCTTCAACGCTTCAAGAGCAGCCTTTACCTTGTTGTCTAAGTTCGTGTTCCTGTTTCCAGTTGCACCTTCAATATCTGGCACGTATCCCTTCAGCAGCCTTCCTATCCCCTTTATCAAAGTCGTGCCGGCTATTACAGCCAACTTCATACCGTGCATCGCCT